>JAEEGL013165197.1_pt1 | contig 12149 bp, 10 predicted proteins | sample 9134231 | NCBI WGS metagenome assembly JAEEGL01 (sample SAMN16246548, study PRJNA631951) | gut metagenome | biome: gut microbiome; feature: rumen; material: fiber-attached | host: Bos | place: Iran: Karaj | collected 2018-10
GAAAAATAGATAATAGCTATGAGTAAAGCAAAAATAAATCCAGATATAGTAAATCCCACACTAGATATCATATTTTTCACCCTCTATCCTATTATCTATTTTAACTTAAATAGCATTTTATTACAAGAAAAAAAGTGCATTTTTATGCACTTAAATTTATTACTAAATTATCAATTTTACTAATACTTGTTCCAGCCGGATAATTAGTTGATATTACTCTTCCATACCCTTCTAATGTGAAGTTAATATTAAGTAGTTTACATAGATTTATAGCCTCACTTGCAGAGTAATTGGTTAAATCTGGTAATACATAATTATTATCATTAGTAAATATAAATACTTTACTACCTATATTAGTTGTAGTTTCTTTTAGTGGATATTGTTTAATTACTTTATCTCCTCTTCCCAATACTATTGGACTTAGTTTTAAGTTTGTTAACAAACCTGCAACATCTTTAGTATTCTTATTAATATAATTATCAAGTTTTACAATCTTACTATTATCCACATCCGTAGTTTCATGTGTCAAATTAGAATATTTAGCTATTTCTTCAACTGCTATTTTAACTGGTTCTGGTAAAACATTAACATCACTATTAATTTGTTTTGCCGAAACATAAATAATATACTTTGGATCTTCATATGGAAAATATCCAGCAAAACTCTTAATGTAATCATATTTGCCTGATAAATATCCACCCTTAGGACTAGCTATTTGAGCTGTACCAGTTTTTCCGACTAAAGTCACATTATTGGTTTGCCAAGATTTAGATAAACCATGATATACAACATCATACATTAATGATTGCATCTTCTTAATAGTTTCAGTACTAACCTTTTGTCCTAAATTAGTTACCTCAGCTTGGAAAGTTACATTTCCATTACTATCGACTATTTTTTCAACTAAATATGGTTTGATAATTTGACCATCGTTTGTTAATGCAGTTAAGGCTTGAAGATTTTGAATAGGCGTAGTTAAAATACCTTGACCAAACGAAGCATTTGCAAGCTCAGTTTGATATTTAAAATCTATTTTACCACTAACTTCACCTGGAAGCTCTATACCTGTTGGTTTTCCAAATCCCATATTATTGTAAAATGCTTTTAATTTATCTCTACCTAATGATAAACCTAATTTAGTAGCTGCTACATTGGATGAATAAGCATAACCAGTATCAAAAGTAATATCTCCCCATCCTTTATTATTAAAGTCCTTTATTGTGGCATCTGCTACTTCTATTTTCCCTGATTTAAACTTTTTTGAACCATCATATTTTTTATTTTCCATAGCAGCCATGAAAGAATATGTTTTCATAGTACTACCAGGTTCGTATTGAAATGCTATTAAAGGATTTAAATAAGATTTTAATGTGTTTAAATCATTTAAGTTAAAACTTGGATATGTTGATGAAGCTACAATTGCTCCTGTTTTAGCATCCATTACATTAAAAATCATCCATTCAAAATCATACTTTTTATCAAAATCTTTAATTGCATTATCACAAATAATTTGAATGTTATTATCAATAGTTAAATAAACATTAGAGCCAGGAACTGGTTCTTGCCTATTATATGGAGTATTTGGCATTTGATAACCATAAGCATCTTTTTGATATTCAGTAAATCCATTTTTACCATTTAAAACTTTATCAAATGACTTTTCAATTCCCATTTCTCCAGTCATTTTGCCATCTTCATCAGTTTTAGTATATCCAACAATATATGATGCAAAATCTCCCATTTTATAATATCTTGTACTAGAAACTATAAAATCAATACCTGGAAGATTTAATTTATCTATCTCTTTTTTCTTAAGTTCTGTTAAGCTTCTTCCGTATGGCCCAAATTCTACTTGATATACCCCTTCTTTATCCAAATATTCAAGAATCTTATCTTCTGGAGCTTCTAAAACGTCAGCTAGTTTCTTAGCTGTCATTCCTTTATCAACAACATGTTGTGGATCATCCGGATTAGTAGTTCTAGATTTTTCTAAATAGGCTATTAATTTATATGAATTAACAGTTGTAGCTAAATCATTTCCGTTAACATCTAAAATTGATCCTCTATTAGCATATAAAGTTTTTTTGACTGTATTACGACCGTTAGCAAATTTAGTTAAATTAATACCATCAACATTTTCACTTAAAGAAACATAACATAACTTAGCTATTATTGCTGCAAACAAAAAAACAACGCCAAAAATTACTAGTTTATAAATCTTTATCGTTGCTTTTCTTTTCATTTATAGTCACCTATTCATTAATATTTTTAATGTTATTATTATTATACGATAAACCCATATCATCTGCCAAGGCTTTTATGTTTTCTAATGATGCTAATTCGTTAATTTGCATATTTAAACTTTCATTAGTTTTTTCTTGTTCTTCTATTTTGTTTGTAAGCTTGGCAACTTCTATATTTGTTTTAGAAAGTAATGCTTGAGTAAGGACATTACAGATAGGAATTGAAAGCACTAAAAGAGCAAGCAAAAGATACATAAATTTTTCGCCTTTAAGAAATTTTAGTCTTTTAGTCTTTACTTTTCTCATCTTATATCCTTTCTATAACCCTTAACTTAGCACTTTTACTTCTTGTGTTTTCGGTTAATTCCTTACTACTAGGTAGTATTGGTTTTTTATTAATAATCTTGATTAATGGTTTGTATTCTTCTGGAATATCAGGAAGACCTTTTACCATTTCATCAACTTCACTATATTTTTTAAATATTTGTTTTACTATTCTGTCTTCTAATGAATGAAACGTTATAACGCATATTCTTCCACCTTTATTAAGCATTTTAATAGCTTGTGGAAGAGCTTCTTCAATAACTCTTAATTCATCATTTACTTCTATTCTAATCGCTTGAAATATTCTTCTTTCAGGGTGCTCTAGATTAAAATATTTAGCACCAACAGCACGTTCGATAACACTTACTAATTCTTTAGTAGTCTTAATAGGTGTTTTTCTTTCATCTACAATTTTCTTAGCAATTACTTTTGATAATTTTTCTTCTCCGTATTTGAAGAAAATATTTGTTAGATCTTCATAAGAATAGGTATTTACAACATCGTAAGCACTCTTATCTTTTGAAGTATCCATACGCATATCTAAGTATCCATCTCTCATAAATGAAAAACCTCTTTTAGCTTCATCTATTTGAGGCGAAGAAACCCCTAAATCAAATAGGAATCCATCAATACTAGATATATTTTCTTTTTCTAAATTATCTTTTAGATTAGAAAAGTTATCATGAAATATTTTAAAATTAGAAGATATTTCACTTAAACGATGCTCGGCAAATTGTGTGGCCTCTTTGTCAGCATCAAAGGCGAATAGAAAACCCCTTTTCAAACGCTTTAATATTTCGCTACTATGTCCGCCGTAGCCCACGGTTGCATCTACGTATATTCCATCTTCTTTTATAGCTAAGTTATCTATCGATTCGTTTAATAATACACTATAATGCATTACAAATCAAAATCCGTAAATAAGTTCTCAGCTATATCTTCAAGTTTAGATGAATTTTCGTTTAAGAATTTATTCCAATTATCTTGGCTCCATATTTCTAAACGATCGTTAGCGCCGATTATAACACATTCTTTTGTTAAATCGGCGTAACTTTGTAGAGGAGATACAACATTAATTCGACCTTGCTTGTCAAATTCACAGATAGCAGCACCAGAAAAGAAGCTTCTTATGAATGTACGGGCATCTTTTTTGGTAAATGGCAATTGTTTTAATTTAAGAACAATATTTTCCCATTCTTCCATTGAATACGCATATAAACACTTTTCAAGGCCTCTAGTCATAACAAACTTATAACCTAATTCATCACGAAACTTCGTTGGAATTACAAGCCTTCCTTTTTCATCAATGTTGTGATGAAACTCACCCATCAACATTCAAATCCCCCACTTTCTGCCACAGTGTGCCACTGTCTACCATTATATTAATATAACTAACCCAAAAAGTAAATAGATTTTTTAGAAATATTTTGCCTTTACGCATATTTTACAGCAATAAAAAAAATGACCATTTGGTCATTTATTTCTTGCTACTAGCTTTTCTGCTAAATCAATTAAATATTGTTTGTTTTCAAAGTCAGAATCATTAATAATATTTATAGCTTTATCGGTATGCTCTTTTACTAATCTTTCAGCATTATCTTTGGCATTTAATGAAGTAAATAAGTCAATCAAAGTTTTAGTGTCTTCTTCATTAAGTTCTTTACCATATAAGCTTTCTATAATCTTTCTTTCTTCATCATTAGCATGATCGATAGCATACTTATATATAATTGTTTGTTTGTTTTCTTTGATATCTGTTGATGTTTTACCCATATTATCATTAGTAGAATACAATCCTAATAAATCATCTCTTATTTGATAAGCTATTCCTAAATTTAAACCTATTTCGATAATAGAATTAATTTTATCATCATCCATATTAGCTGCTATTGCTCCAAGTAGCAATGGACCTATAAAAGTATACCAACTTGTTTTATACATATAGATATCATAAATCTCATCATCTTTCATGTTTAAATGATAATTAAAATCTTTTAATGGTAATTCAACATCTATTATTTCTCCAACTATCGTATTATATAAAGTCTTAGTATAGAATTCTATAAGTTTAGCTTTAATAGAATCAGAAAAATTCGTTTCGCTAATAATCTTATAACTCAAAAAGAATCCTAAATCTCCTACACATATAGCTTTAGACAACCCATCATGGCCAGGAATAAGCGCAGTTATAGTTGGCATTCCTCTTCTTGTATCAGCTTCATCTATAATATCGTCATGAATTAAAACTGCTGTTTGAAATATTTCAAATGCTGTAGCTAGTGGTAAGTAAGAATCATTATCAACCCCGTTTAATAGCTCTCCAATTTTTATTAAAGCTCCTCTTATTTTTTTACCACCTTTGGATAATCTTTTTAATTCTTCAAAAGACTTTTTTACATCAGCACTTTTCCAAGTGCTTAACTCTTCATCTAATAATTTATCAATATTATTATCTATGGCATTTTTCCATTCATCAAATTTATCTATCATACTATCACCTAAATAAAGTATATCATAAAAACAAAAAAATGCATTATTAATGCATTTTATTGTTTAATCAAATTTTCATCATTTATATCGTCTTTAGTAATAGTTTTAAGAATCTTCTTTTGTTTCTTTCCTTTAGTGTTAGAAGCATGTTTAATAATTGTTTTTTCATAAATGTTTCTTATAAATCTAGCATTACCAAAGTTTGGAGTGTCTTTATATTCTATTATTAACTCTTGTAGCTTAGAAATGGCATCTTCCTCTACTTCAAATCCTGCTTTACTAACCATACCTTTGAATATTTCTACAAGTTCATCTTCAGTATAATCATCAAATTCTAGAGTATAACCTATTCTAGATACTATACCAGAGTTTGAATCTAAGAATGCTTGCATTTCTTTGGTGTATCCTGCAAATATAACTACTAAATCATTACGATGATTTTCCATAGCTTGAATAAGTGTTGCTATAGCTTCATCATTATAAGAGTTTTGACCATTAGAAGCTAGACTGTAAGCTTCATCAATAAATAATACTCCATCAATAGCTTTTTCTATTACACTATTGGTTTTAGGAGCAGTTTGGCCTACATATTCAGCAACTAGATCTTTAGCAGATACTTCAAGAAGCTTATTTTGCTTTATATATCCTAAATCATATAAGATATTGGCTACACATCTTGCCACAGTAGTTTTACCTGTACCAGGATTTCCTAAGAATACCATATGAAGGTTGACATCACCTATTTTTAATTTATCATCTTTCTTACGAAGCTCAATTAAATCAACTAAATCTTTTAAAACTTTTTTTACTTTAGAAAGACCCACTAATTCATTTAATGAAGCAAAGACTTCATCAAGAGATTTAGTCGTTTGTTTATCGGGTATTTTTTTATTAAATGAAATATAATTAATTAAATTATCTCGATATAAAGAATACTTAGTGTTACTCTTTTGATAATCATCAGATAAGTAATCTAATAATTTTATTTTATCTTCTTCAGTTATATCTAACTTGTTGCACACTGTTTCATACAAATCATTTACATCAGGGTTTTCACTTTTTATTTCAAATTTAAAATGATCTTTAATCTTGGTATTTAATAAATAAAAGTTTTCCAGATTATCATTACTATCTGCTATTATTGTAATTCCTTCAGTTTCTAACTTATTAATTAGTTCATGAGCGAATTTCTCTTTAGTAGATAAATCTTCTAGTTGGATAGCTTTTAAATCCTTAAGTAATAGCGCTTTGCTATTTAAATTATCTTTTTCATTTTCTAGTTTATATAAAGATATTTCTTTTAAATTGCCATCAACATATTTAAATACTTGAACAGATTTATTAATAATATTTTTAATATTATTAATTAGTTCTTCATCATCTGTATCTATAGATATATTAAATGTTATAAAGTTGTTTTCAATCTTTTCGCTATATTTACGCATGTATTCAACTATCTTTTTAAGTAAATCTTTGGATTCATCAGTAATCCACAGATTATTTATATCTTCAAAGATGTTGCTCATATCAACATCTTTATCGTTACTACTTTCAAATATTTTAGTTTCTTCTTTAGGTGTCTCAATCCCAAAAAAGTCATTATACACATCATCTAAAAAATTATATTTCATAACTGCCTCCTAGTAATAAACCACCTAATAGGTGGTTTGGATTAATTTGTTTTAGGTATTTTTATTTCTAACATTTTATTTTTAAGTTCAGTCTCAATATTTTCAAGTTCTTTTTCAGCTTCGTTACGAGCTATTCTTCCTTCTTCATGAATCTTAATAACACTATCTAATGTTTCAATTAAATCAGCATTTGTTTTCTTTAATGTATCAATATCAACAATCGCTCTTTCGCTTTCTTTGGCAATATCAATTGCTCCTTGTTTTAATGTTTCAGAGTTTTTCTTTAACATATCGTTAGTTAAGTTAGATACACTTTGTTGAGTCTTTAACGCTGCTTTAGCATTATTAATACCTAGTGCAAGTACCATTTGATTCTTCCATAAAGGAATAGTGTTAGTAATTGAACTTTGAATCTTTTCAACAAGTTCAGCTTCATTATTTTGTAAAAGTCTAATTTGTGGAGCCATTTGAATAGAAATAATACGAGTTGTTTTTAAATCATATATTTTCTTTTCAAATCTATTAATTTGAGCTTCCATGTCTGCCACTTTTTGGGCATCCATTTGTTCTCCGGATTCTTTAGCTTTAGCTTGTAATTCTGGTAAAACTGTATCTCTTAATTCTTTTAGCTTTCTTTCACCAGCAATAATATATAAAGATATCTCTTTGAAGTATTCTAAGTTTTTATCATACATAGAATCAAAAATAGTAATATCTTTTAACATTTGAACTTTATCTTTTTCTAGTCCTTTTTCAATAACATCTATATTAGTTTCAATCTTAGAATATTTGGCTATTATTTTATCTAATTGCTTTTTAGCATTAGTAAATAGTTTTGCTAAACCTTTAGGTTCATCTCCTACGCTACGATCAAAGCTTTTTATCTCAGCCACTAAGCTTGATAAAAGATTGCCTACATCTCCAGTATATTTAGTTTTAACATCTTCTAATACTGAATCAGAAAAATCAGATATTTTCTTTTGAGCAGCTGCACCATATTGTAATACTTGAGTAGAATCAAATACATCAATCTTACTATTAAATTCATCAACAGCTTTTTTCTCTTCAGCTGATAATTCATCATAATTAAGTGATTTTTCTATTTTCTCCTCTGTTATTTCCTTAGCATCAACTAATGCTTCCACCTTTTTTTCTTCTAATTTTTTTTCGACTTTAAGTTCTAGTCCTTCCATAATTAATCTCCATTCTTTAAATATTCTATAAGTCTATTGTATGTATCCATCTTTAGACTTGTAACCGTTTGTGATATTGTTTTAGGAACTCCAATACCAATTGTAGAAACATCATATGTTCCACCAGTAATACCTGTTCTAAAACCATATTTTGACCAAGCAATTTGACCTATTTCAGGATCATTAAATGCTTCATATAATTTATTTCCGTTCTCCGTAAATGTTGCTAAACAGTGAGAGTTCCAAATTGTTGGAGCTGGATATAATATTCTTATTTCATCTTTAATACTTTTAAATCCTGCTGGATTTGAATTAGAAAAATCAATTATTGATTTTTCATAATCAACTATCATTGGTTCTCCACCCATACCTGTTTTTAAATATCTTTCAAATAAATCTGCTGGAGTATTATTCATATATCCTGATTTAATGTAGAAACTTTTTAACTTTGGTAAGTTATCTTCTATATTTTTACCTGATACTTCTCCACCTGCTAAAATTGATAGCAATAATCCATAATATGTAGCTCCAGGAGAAGATGTAACTGGATCAGTTGATGCTATATTGATATTTCCATATAACTCAGTAAGTCCGATATCCGACCATTTCTTACCATTTAATATATAATTCATTAGTTTATTCATATCAGTTATGAAATAAACGCCATCTTTTTCGGTAACAATCTTTTCATTTATAAGAGCATCTACTACTTTACCCCACGAATAGATAACTATCGGTGTATTTAAAGTAAGACCACCATTTAATACTGTATATCTTTCAGATTCTCCCGCATCTTTTTTTGGCTGCAATTTGTAATAATCATAGAATCTTTGGTCTGATGTAAATAAGGCATCATATTTTGATACTCCAGGAGAATTAATAGTAAATTCTTCACCATTAGTTATTCTATTAATTATAGATTCATCACCTAAATTAACAGCTTCTCTTATTAATGGCTTTGTAATAGTTTTACCATTACTCCAAGTATCAAATACAACGTTTAACTTATATTTTTTTCTAAGTATTTTGGTGACTTCTTCATCTGCTAGGAAATCTTCTTTTCCACCACCAGTAGCCACATAAACTGTTGTAAGCCCTCTAATATCATCTTTATTATCAGATGGTTTATTAAATGCTTTAATAACAATTATCAAAACTATTAAAACGGCAAATATCCCTATGCCTATTAATTGTTTCTTATTCATCATCGTCCTCCTTTTCTACCTCTAACGAGTTTAGCCCATCAGCTTTTAACATTGTATTTAAAACTTTCATATCAGCATCAGTGTTTACAATTTCACTTGTATACAAACTGTTCAGCAATTTCTTGAATGAAGTATTTACTTCATCAATCATATTTTTTGAATCTTTAACAAACGTTTTGCCATCTTTTGAAGAAATATTTTTATCTTCTATGTTGTTATATTGATCTACTATTCTAGTTGTTACTGGAAGATAATAATCAAAGAAATTATTGATCTTTTCCGCCTTTTTAGGATCTTCTTCTACTGTTTTAATAATTTCATCAACAGTATTTGTTATTTCCTGTAAATCTTTACTTATTTCTTCATCATTAATTTTTGGTATCATATCAGCAATATACTTATTATGCTTTTTGGCATTTTGAAGTGTCAAGTAAAGCGGTCTGTTATAATCTTTAAGCTTCAAATTATTTTTTGAAGTAAATAATAGTTCAGACGCTCCAAATGCAGCAGCACCTATTGCTATTGAAGGTAATATTGGTAAAGTAAGAGCAAGATATGGAATAGCAAAGAATGCTCCACCAACAATACCAGATACCACTTCTTTATTCTTCACCAAATCACCCCACTAATTATATCCTCTTACTTCTTTAAATGCTTCAATCAAATCAGTCTTACCATCAAAGACTTTAGCATTGGATAATTTTGCTATTTCTTTTAATTGATCTTCTGATGCTTGACCAAACATAATTGAATAGATTGGAATATCTCCACCTACTTCTTTATACGCCGCTTCAAGTTCATCATAATATCCAACGTTTCCAAATCCATCAGTCATTAATATTATGGATTTATTATAGTTATCGTCACTATTTTGTAATATTCTTAATGCTTTAGCAGTAGCTGGGTATAAAGCTGTAGTACCATATGGGTTAGTATGATTTATTTGATCTAACACTTCGCTATTATCTGTTGGATTTTCACTACTCCAAACATCTATTACTTTAGAAGCAAAAGGAACAACATCAACTTTATCTTTTTCAGAAAATTGAATATATTCTTCAGCTGCTTTATCCGTCAAAATATAATCCATTGCTTCTCTTAAGCTTTCTATTCCTTCACCTGACATGCTTCCTGAATAATCTAAAACAAATACGACATGAACAGCTTTTTTAAATGAAGTTTGATATAAAGCTAATGCTTGTTTAATAACAGCTGTAGAAGGATATTTTGTTGGACTAATATACTTAGTAGTATCTATTCCCCATGAAGGATTAAATACCTTCTTATCCGCTTTATCAGTTACTCCTCCATACCAAGTTCTTCTTCCTAATGATGCAAGTAGGTCTTTCCCTTTATCAGATAATAAATAATCTTGTAAAGTTAAGAACTGTTCTTTCTTTTCATCATCTTTATTATCAATATATGCTATAGGACTATCAGAAATAGATACTCCATCAACTGGATAAATAGCATATAATATTTCCTTTTTATTCTTTTCTAACTCTTTATTAATATTAATAATACTTGATTCATATGCAATAACGGCATCATAATCACCATTTAAGAATAATTCTTCTAAGAAGTCTTCATCTCCAGATGATCTTTCTAAACCTTTAAAGAAAGCTTCAAGACTATTCGAAAGAGCTTCACTTTCTAACATTTTACTAGTTAATACTTCAGGATTACCAGCTAATGTTGAAACTAGTCCTAAATATGCAGAAGCCCCAGAATTAGTAGTAGTTGGATTAGCCATGCTAAATGTTAATTTGCCAGATGTTATAGCTCCTAATATATCTTTCATATAAACATCTTTACCTACAAATCCTAATTCTTCAGCTTTAGATTTTTTGATACCAAATATTATCGGATTTATACTAGTACTTTTACTATCTGTAATATGAACTTTAGATGAATCAATCATATATTGCCATATAGAGTTAGATAACCATACAGCATCAAACGATTCACCTTTGTTTAATCTTCGCATAATATTCAAAGTATTATCATACTCTATTTCAATATCTATTTTATTCTTTCTTGCAAATTCTTTGATGTCTTTATCTAAAACAATATTTTCAGATGAAGAAATTAATTTGAAAGTATTATCAGTGAATATTTTGTCGATAATTCCGCTTTTATTGTTATGTGAAAAAATACCTATTATTACAAAAAAAGCAATTATCCAAACAATAAAACCTTTACTTACTCTAACTTTATTATCCATATTATCACCTTATACTCTTTAATTATATAATATTTATCTAAAAAAATAAAATATTTTTAGTTATTAGACTACGATTAGACATAAAAAAGATGACATATGTCATCTTTATTTTGTTAATTCTTCTAATTTCTTTTTTTCGTCTTCTAATTTTTGTCTGTCCATTTCAACAATATGAGCTGGTGCTTTATTAACATAATTTTCATTTGCTAAAAGTTTTTCTCTTCTAAGAATTGATTCAGATAATAATTTAATTTGCGCTTCTTTAGCTAGTTTTTCGGCTTCTGATTCAACTTTTTCAAAGAATATAGTAGCTTTAACTTTTTTAGAAAATACTTTGTATGCTTTAATACCTAGTGGCTCTTTTACTATGTGTTCATCTAGTTTTAACATTTTAATAATTAAATCATTATCATCATCTGTATCAAACATTACTTTAGCATCTTTAGCTATATTATTTTCAGCTTTGATATTCCTAAATGATTTTATAAATTCTATTTCATCATCAACTACATTTTCTTCTATTTCAAAGATATATTTTTTATTATATTTAGGATACTCTGAAATCATAATATCTGGTGCATCTTTGACTGGTAACATAGAATAAATTTCATCTGTTACATAAGGCATAAATGGTTGTAATAGCTTTAATATTCCAGATAAAACAAAGCATAATGTTGATTTAGTACTTTCTGTATTAATTGAATATTTAGCCATTTCAATATAATTATCACAAAAGCAACTCCAAGTAAAATCATAAATAGTTGATCCGGCATTATTAAACTCATATTTGTCCATAAACTTTTTGGTTTCATGAACACATTTTTCAAATTTAGTTAATA
>JAEEGL013605243.1_pt1 | contig 12149 bp, 9 predicted proteins | sample 9134231 | NCBI WGS metagenome assembly JAEEGL01 (sample SAMN16246548, study PRJNA631951) | gut metagenome | biome: gut microbiome; feature: rumen; material: fiber-attached | host: Bos | place: Iran: Karaj | collected 2018-10
AATTTGGGGAAAGGGGAAGTTTTGAGTCCAACATGACAGTTTATAAATCTTTGTTACTTTTCCAGGGAAGGCTACCCATTACCCCAACATTGGCAAGACTTGTAGCTCATCTAAAAAAATACTGCGGATTTTGGGTATTATATTCACGAAAGACTGATTGTTATCGTGTCAACACATCATTGCTGTTCCTAATAACACGCTGATTATCAACGTGGTATTTCTTGGATTTGTGTCAATCGTCCGATGGCTCTTGACATCGGATGATTTTTGTTGTAACTTTGCATCATCGAAATCAAATAGAAGTTTAGAATTATGACAAGAGGTAGATCAATTTGCAATGTGTTGAGGACGGTAGCCATCGTAGGCATATCGTTTGGAATAGCTGCGTTAACGAGTTGTGGAAAGGAAGCAGAACTGCTAACACCACCAGCAGAGGTGAAACAAACAACAATATTCAGTTGTAGTTTTGAGGTAATGCCGATGTTTCCTGGTGGTCAGAAAGCGTTGATGGAATATCTGGCTGCGAACGTCCGATATCCAGACACCATGGAGGACACTTGTGCGCAAGGACGGGTAGTCGTCAGCTTTGTAGTAGAAAGGGACGGCAGTATTACAGAGCCCAAAGTGGTGAAGAGTGTTCACTCTGCTTTGGACGAAGAAGCGCTACGGGTGGTGAATGGTATGCCCAAATGGATTCCTGGTTCACAGAACGGAGAACGAGTCAGAACAAGATATACGATTCCTATCACTTTCAAGTTACAATGAAACTCCCATTAATCGGCATTTGCCGCCACCGATTAGTTACTGACGGACAGGGCGTGACAACGCTTGTGGCCTTTCACGGCTGTCCGCTGCGCTGCAAGTACTGCCTGAATGCGCAGTGTCTTAGGGCCGATGGTGTTTGGAACAGGATGGACATGACGGAGATTCTGGACGAGGTGACGGTGGACGACCTCTACTACAAGGCAACGGGAGGGGGTGTTGTCTTTGGTGGCGGCGAGCCGTTGCTGCGAAGCGATGGAATCGTGGATTTGTAGATTGTCGCGACTCAGCAGAATAAAAGTAAACTTTTCTCTGCATTCGCTGCTCCAAAATTTGGCATTTCGCTTACTTATTTGTACCTTTGTACCCGAAATGAAGACATTTGAAGAATTAGGTGTCAGCGAAGGGATTCGTCGCGCCATTGAGGAGATGGGTTTTGTACAGCCCATGCCCGTACAGGAGGAGGTCATACCTTATTTGTTAGGTAACGAATTCGCAACGCCAAACTCTGGCCTAAGGTCAGAGAACGACGTCATAGCACTGGCCCAGACGGGTACGGGAAAGACGGCGGCATTTGGTATTCCCGTGTTGCAAAGGATTGCTGAAAAACCCCATCCTCAGTTGGGGGAGATTGGGAGGGGACTTCCCCAAGCCCTTATCCTCGCACCGACGCGAGAGTTGTGTCTGCAGATTGCCGACGACATGCGCGACTTTGCGAAATATTTGGACGGCATCCACATTGAGGCTGTCTATGGCGGTGCCAGCATCGAACAGCAGATCCGTGCCTTGCGTAAGGGCGTACAGGTCATCGTGGCAACGCCTGGGCGACTTATCGACCTGATGAAGCGCGGTGTGGCGAAGTTGGACGATGTGTATAACGTGGTGCTCGACGAAGCCGACGAGATGTTGAATATGGGTTTCCAAGAGAGCATTGACGAGATATTGGAGAGTGTACCAGAAAACAGGAACACGCTGCTCTTCTCGGCTACGATGAGCAAGGAGATAGAGCGCATTGCCAAGGGCTATCTGCACGACTACAAGGAGATTGTGGTAGGCAGCCGAAACGAAGGTGCCGAACATGTGAACCATATCTACTACATGGTGAATGCCAAGGATAAATATCTGGCCCTGAAGCGTCTGGTAGACTATTATCCGCGCATCTTCGCCATCATATTTTGTCGCACCAAGATTGAGACACAGGAGGTTGCCGACAAGCTCATCAAGGACGGCTATAATGCCGAGTCGCTGCATGGTGACCTCTCGCAGCAGCAGCGCGACCTGACCATGCAGAAGTTCCGCCAGCATACCGTACAGTTGTTGGTGGCTACGGATGTGGCTGCCCGAGGACTGGATGTGGACGACCTGACGCATGTCATCAACTATGGACTGCCCGACGACATTGAGAACTATACCCACCGTTCTGGTCGTACGGGTCGTGCCGGCAAGAAAGGGACTTCGCTCAGTATTGTGCATGTGCGCGAGAAGTTCAAGATTCGCAATATTGAAAAGGAAATCGGCAAGAAATTCGAAGAAGGCACTATCCCATCGGCAGAAGAGATATGCAAGAAGCAACTCTATAAGGTGATGGACCAGATTGTGAAAGCCGATGTCGACGAGGAGCAGATAGCTCCGTTTATGCAGGACATCAACCGCTACTTCGAGTATGTCGACAAGGACGACCTCATCAAGAAGATTGTGTCGTTGGAATTCGGCAAGTTCCTGGCTTATTATGCCGACGCGCCTGAGATATCAGAGGTAAGGGGCAAGGAGCAAGGTGCAAGGAGCAAGGAGAAAGGTGCAAGAGTCAAAAAGACGGCTACGCCGACCAGTGAGGGCTACCGCAAACTGTTTATCAATCTGGGTAAGAAGGACGGCTTCTATCCTGGTGAGCTGATGCAGTTCCTGAATAAGTATGTACATGGTCATGTGGCTGTGGGACATATCGACCTGTTGCAAACCATGTCCTATTTCGAGGTGCCTGAGGAGGATGCCGAACGTGTCATCAAGTACGTCAACGGCCAGCAGTACAAGCGTCGTGAGGTGCGCTGTAATGATGCCAGTGAAGGCGGCAAGCCCACACCAAGAAAGTCTATCCAATCAAGAAATAATAGCCCTTCTAAAAAATCCAGTAAATCTAATAAGACCTACAAGAAAGAAGAATGGATGCAATTCCTGAATCCCGAAGGTATGAAACTGAAGGGTGAGATACCCGATTTCAGCGAAGAAGGGTGGGCCATCCGTAAACCACGAAAGAAGAAATAATAGGAAAAAATAGTCATTGTTTACAAAAAAAGGAATAATTTCTTGGTTGTTTAGGAGTTATTTCATATCTTTGTAGCCGTTTAGACAATATTAATTAATTTAAAGAAAGATGAAAAAGTTATTTTTTGCATTATTGCTCGCAGCTCCCATACTGTTCACTTCGTGTTCAAAAGAGGAAACCAAAATAGTCAGTCCTAATGGTGACATCGAATATAACACGCGTCTGTCGGTCACAAAGTCTGAGTTGGTGAAGTTTGAGGTGATAAGAAACCTGAATAATAATAAATATCAGTTCATTATGTTCAAGGATAACGTTGCTGGTATGCTTGTGACTGATTTGCTTGGTACTGCCGAAAGCTATCTTTATAGTTCGCAATGGGGTGTTTCTGGAAATACTTTAACTATTGTTGCAGAGAATGGTGTTTCTTATACGTATACCATCAGTAAGGAATATAAGAAATTAGGAGCAGACTCTTATACCATTATAGTATATCTCAAAGATAATACAGGAGAGTACGCTTATGATGCCGTTGATGACGGTGCTAACCATGCCGTTGCAACAAATATGTGGGATATCATAGAAGGTCAAAGAAAAGCGAAGCAATAAAAGTGCTTGGCTGAAGAATCATGAAGAAATATGTAGTAGTGGCACTGGCCGTGCTGGGCATGGCTTCGTGTAGCGAAAAGAAGTTCCAGATTGAAGGTAGTATTACGAATGCCAAGGACTCGGTACTCTATTTAGAGAACATCAGCCTGATGGGTCCAGAGGTTATTGACTCCGTACGTCTTGATGCTGACGGCAAGTTCAGTTTGGCAGGTGAAGCCCAGCAGGCTCCTGAGTTCTATCGCCTGCGCATCAGCGACCAGATTATCTCACTCTCGATAGATTCTACGGAAACGGTGACAGTCAATGCAGCCTATCCACAGATGGCTTCGCAGTATGAGGTGAGCGGTTCAGAGAACTGTAGCAAAATCAAGGAATTGGCCCTGCTTCAGATGCAGCTGCAACAGCGTGCTATGGCCGTGAGTCGTAGTGAGGCATTGACCGTTGACCAGTCGAATGACAGTATTCTGGCCATGATCAGGCAGTATAAGGAAGATGTGAAACGTGAGTATATCTTCCCTGATCCAGCCAAACCATACGCTTATTTTGCCCTGTTCCAGGCGTTGGGCAATATGCTGATTTTCAATCCCCGCAACAATCCTGACGATATCAAAGTGTTTGCCGCTGTAGCTACCAGTTGGGACACCTTCTGGCCCGATGCTGAGCGTGGCAAGAACCTGCACAATATTGCCATTGAGGGCATGAAGAATGTCCGCACCATACAGGCCGAGCAGGCAAAGACTATCGATGCCTCGAAGATTCAGACAGCCGGCGTGATTGACATTCAACTGGCTGACAACAAGGGACAGATGCGCAAGTTGACAGACCTGAAGGGTCAGGTGGTGTTGCTCGACTTCCACGTCTTCGGACAAAAGGAGTCACCTGCCCGTATCTTAGCACTTCGCGAGCTGTATAATAAGTACCATGCTCAGGGGTTCGAAATCTATCAGGTCAGTCTTGATGGCGACGAGCACTTCTGGAAGCAGCAGACAGCCGCCCTGCCTTGGATTAGCGTGCGTGCCGACGAATCGAACAGCAGTTTCTTGACCATCTATAACATACAAACGATACCTGAGTTCTTCCTGATTGACCGCGGCAACAACCTAAAAAGCCGCTCACAACAAATCCAGGATCTTGAGCAGGAAATCAAGAAACTATTATAAAATCAGTGTCGTCAATGGGCATTTTGTACAAGTCTTTTTGCTTATAGGCACAAGAGATTTTCCCTATAGGCACAAGACTTTTTGCCTATAGGCGCAAGCTCGTTAGGTACGGACTTCGTCCCTGTTACATCCCGGCTCGCACCCGATAAGTTCCCACCCTGTCCCTTTAAATCCGTACTATCAGGAAGACCGTAGCGGGGACATCAAGATAGACAGTCGCAGGAAAACTCATAATAAAAGAGAAAAAACAAAATGAAATCATTAATACACAAGCCCATTTCACTCTTTACTTTTTCACTTATCGTCAGCATAGGAACATTGTTGTTATACAACATACCCTTCTTTCATTTTGTATCTAACAATACCACTGAAACCGTTGGTGGAAAAATAATCCTGCTAACATCACTGGTTGTTATGATGTTGGTACTCAACTTCATGATGACCTATCTCGTGATATTTCTAATGAGGATAGTGGGTCGTATTCTACTTGCAATCTTCTCAATGATTAGTGCCACAGCTGTTTATTTCATCTACACCTACAACGTAATGATTGATGCAACAACCATTGAGAACGTATTCAATACCAGATACTCAGAGGCTTCAGGATTCTTCAGTTGGTCGCTGTGGCTTTTCATCATTGTTTTTGGTGTTCTCCCCGCTTTGTATTGCCTGTTGCAGCCAATAGTAGTAGGAAAAGCGAAAAAATTGGGTATCTACTGCGGCAGTTCATTGGTTATAGTCCTTGCTATAGCATTGGTAAATATCAACCAGACACTATGGATCAGTCAACACGACACAGAATTGGGGGGACTGCTCCAGCCTTGGTCATATCTGGTGAATACCTGTCGCATCATCAGTTTTAATCAAGACGAACAGGCTGAGGAAATCAAACTGCCCGACGGCAAGATTGCAGACAACGAAAAGGCTGTTGTGGTGCTCGTCATCGGTGAGTCGGCGAGAAAAGCAAACTTCCAACTCTACGGTTATCAGCGCGAAACCAATCCTCTACTGTCTAAGCAAGAAGAACTGAAGGTATATCAGGCCACTTCCTGTGCCACCTATACCACCGCTGGTGCTAAGGCGATTCTTGAACCAATAGACAGTGGCGACTTGTATGAGTTGCTGCCTAACTATGCCTTCCGGACAGGAGTTGACGTGTCGTGGCGCACATCTAACTGGGGAGAGCCGCCTATACATATTGACGAATATCTTGTTGATGATGAACTTGCCGTCAAATATCCTGACGAGAATAAAAAGTATGACGGAATACTCTTTGCCGGACTCCGTCAACGTATAGAATCAAGCAAGAAGGACAAAGTGCTAATCGTGCTGCACACCAGTACAAGCCACGGGCCAAAATATGCCGACAAGTATCCTAAGGAGTTTGAGGTATATAAGCCAGTAGCTAAAAATGTAGAAGAAGGTGAGAAGAATATTGATATGCTGATTAATGCGTACGACAATACCATAAGATACACCGACTTCCTGTTGGACAGCCTTATCAACACCTTGCGCTCTATGGAAGAATGGAAAAGTGCCATGATATTTATTTCCGACCATGGTGAATCACTTGGCGAGAACAAGATGTTTATGCATGGCCTTCCCATGAAACTGGCACCAAAGGTGCAGTATGAAATACCATTCCTTGTATGGACCTCGGAGAATTTTAGACACTACAAGACAGAAAGCGAATTGCCAGCGGTTCTCGAACAGCATTACATTTTCCATTCCGTACTCAACCTGCTGTCTATCCAATCACCGGCATACAACAAAGACTTTGATATTTTTAAGTAAAACGATTCACTATCTCTTCAAAAAATACGCTCAACGAGGTTCGTACCCCATATCATTACCCCCCCTTCAGATAGTCAAGTTCCTTGATCCGCATGCTCTGCTGGTGCTAATAGTAGGGCAGCGTAATTTATGTTTTTACTTTACGTTTACTATTTTGCCATTGACGATATTCAACCCCTTTTGCAAAGAATTGATGCGCTGGCCTTGGAGATTGTAGATATTATTGTTTATTTCTTCTTTTTTATTTAGACGCAAAGCGTCGCTAATTCCTGCCGTTTGTGTATCGAATTCACCAGTAAAGGACTCACTTCTATTCTCTATCGTGACGGTATAACAGCCTATGGGATAGGCAGAGATGTCGATGTTGAGGGCTACTATATTACCTGCATTGATAGCTTTCTCGTAAACAAGTTTGCCTGATTCGTTGATTATACGTACCAAGTAGGCATCGTCAATGGAATCGAGATTAATACCTAATTGGTGTTCGTTGTATTCGCCATATAGCGACTGCTCAGCCCCTCTCCTCTTGGGCGCTTTGGGCTTGTCCTTGACAATATGGGTGAAGTCGAAGCGACTTTTTGGAGCATTCGATGTCTCTGGGGTTGCTCCATCCTCAAATTCGTCGTTAAGGTAGATTACTTCATCGCCAACGGTACATGACATGAGGAACCACGCTGGGTCTGCTAACTGTCCGTTAATGACATTTATCATCGGGCCATTAATACCTCCAACTCCTTCCAACCAGCGGGCAAACCAGAAGTCACTGCGACTGCTGTCTACTCCCGAACACGGAAAGACCGCTCTATATACACCCTTGAAGCCCCTGATGCCTCCTGTTTGCTTGGGCCCTATCACGTATAGCTCATTGTCTATCAGCAGGGTGTCGTTGGCGTTGGCGGAGAAGTCGTACATCAGCTTAAACTGGTGGTCTTTGTAAGCGTACACTTTCTGGTCTTCTTCATACCATGCTCCCACATAGCTTAAGGCGTTGTCTTGTGAAATATAATTAGATTCTGCAAAATCTGGATTGACATATCTTTGGCACATCATCTGCTTGCAGGTCTTTCCATCAATAATGGTGTCACCGTCAAAATAGTAGTACTCCACCCACTGCGCAGGATTGCCAGAGTTGACAGCTCCTACTTTCCACACCTTGCCGTCTTCGACAAATGGGCGATAAGCCATTTGTGGCGTCTTGTTGATAACAGGATGCTCTTCGCCTTGATTATCAACAATGATGTAGTTCAGATTTGGGTCGAAACCTGGAACATAAAAGTCGGTAGCAAAGAGACTCACGCAAGTGGCTTCTTCCCCTACATTTTGTATTTCAAAATGGAGTTTGTGCACCAATGGGTTGTCGGTGAGTTCCTCCGTAAAGTAAACATAGTTGTAACACCCACAATTCAAAACAAGTTGCCCATAAACATGCAGGCGGTTGTCTTCCAATTCGTAGGTTAACTGACTATGCCAGTCTTCAGGAATGTATGATGCTGTTTTGGGCAGGTTACAGCCATGTATCTGCTTGTTCATTGTATCATAGAACGAGAACGGCAGGTATGGATTGTCAAAACGATAATAATCTGGAAATTCCACATAAGCCAGATAGTCTCTGCAGGAGATGGGGTACTCATCTTGGAGGCTTGCCAAAGGACCTTCTATGGAACCGACTCCCTCTATCCAAGTCTTCTGGAGGGTATTGTCATCTGCACGGCATACTGTCCATTTACGCAGATAACGGTATTCTGCTCTCATGCTGTCAGCTTCTTGGGTATAGCGGAGAACCTTTGGACCTTCCGCGTAATCTCTAACCGATAACACCTTGTATGTCACCGTCTTTTGCTCGTCATACGAATAGGTCTCATAGGAGTCTCCTTCTTTCAGAGAATAGTCGAACAACAGATGTTCCTCTTGCATATTATCGTCGAAGTTATAGATTTTGCGACCTTCCTCACGGTAAAACCCCACTTTATGGAGAGCCTCCTCATCATAGGTTACCATAAATACATCTTCTGTCCGATACATCGTCATATAAGTCTTGCCTGTCTTGGTCACATTTTCATTCCTTAGCACGTATTGGTCACGATGAAAGTTGGTACCGAATTCCGTATGAACTACATGCCACTTCTTTCCTTCTTTCACAAAGGGGACATAGTCAAAATAAGAATTCTCCTGAGCCGACATAGTCAGTGATGCCAGCACGCATGCCATAAATAATAATGTTCGTTTCATATCTTTATTGCTTTTTGTTATTTCGTCAATATTTGTTCAAGTGTGATGTCCGGATTAGTCTCACCAAACACGTCCTTCTTCAGTTTCAGCTTACGATGCTGAACTGCAGAGACGGTGATGCAATAGATGTTGCCGATGGTGCGGTTGCTGATGCCCAGGCGGGTGAGGATACACAGGCGGATGTCGTCTTCCTGCATATTGGGGTACTGCTCGCGAAGGTTGGCAAAGCGGTTGTTGTCGATGGCATTGAGCGTTCGTTCTATCTCGTTCCATTCGTGTGGTTTGAGGGTAATGAGCGAATCACCGCTTTGATTGAGTTTCTTCAACACTTCCGTATGTTCAAGGATGAAGTTCTGTAGGAATGCCACTACTTCATTTGACTGATGTAGCAGGGTCTTCTGATGCTCTGCCTCCTGCTGTAACTGGCGTTTCTCCTGACGCTGTGCCCGCATCCTGTATCGAACCACTATCACAATCGCTGAGATGACGATGAGTGATACAACAATAATACTTAATAATGTACGTGCGTACAACTGTGAACGGTATTCCAGCTGCTGGTTCTCTATTTCCTGGCGCAACGTCTCCTGATAATACTGATCTTTCTGTTCGAGTGCCTTATAATAGAAATCCTCTATTTGGTCGAAGGCTTCAGCCACGCTATCCTCCAATTGTGTAGCTCCCATGCGTCGCAGCGCTATCTTGGCAAGGTTGCTCTGCACAATATATGCCAGATGAATATCATCGGCAGGCTCAATCCGTCGATAGGCCGTTTCTGCAGAGTCGAGCATGTTGAGGCTGAGGTAACTGCGAGCCAATACTTGTAATGTGCCAGGTCTTAGCTCAGCTGTCGCCACAGCTTCTGCCTGATGGGCATAGTCGAGTGCTTGACGATAATCCTCCTTTGCCCAAGCGATGTTTGCAAGACTGGTCAATGTCTGGCACATCATGTCATTCATCTGGTTTTTCTTGGCTATATCGTAGGCACGATGGACGAAATCGAGGGCTTCGTCGAATGCCCCTTCGTTGATAAAAGCCACCTGTGCAGCGAAAGTTCCTGCATAGTCGAGTAAGAGGACGTAGTTATGGTCATCGTCAGGGTGCTGCTCATAGATGGCCAGCGCTTGCTTCATCAGTCGCAGAGCCTCTTCAGGGTTACCCTGCGACAAAGCCTCTGCCAGTCGCTGGTACGCAATATAATTGGTATGCCAGTCCTTTGACTCTTCAGCCAAGCGGATAGCCTTTCGCAGCAAGTTCTCACCCATACGGATGCTATCGTTGGCCAAAGCAGCCTCAGCCTCCTCCAGACAAGCTTTTGCTGTTTGGGGATGTTGTTCTTGCTGTCTGCAACTATAGGCAACCAGCAGAACACCTATAATGAATATGTATACCGTCTTCGTAAACATAGTTGTTGGTTTCCGATGCAAAGTTACGACATTTTTACGAATATTGTATCAGTTGCCTATGGAAAATATGGTAAAGGTACATGCTCGTAAATAGTTACAAATCAAAAAGTTGTAACAAGAGGCACATTGCGGCTTATGGAAAATGATAGATAGGGGCGTGGAAAACGAGATTGGGAGTAGTGAAAAATAGGGTGTCAGGTTCGGTAATCAATCGGTTCCATGATAGTAAAGAAGGTGAAGAGCGATTCTTCACCTTCTTTCTTTTTAGAAGCTGCGTAGCCAAGCTTTCAGTTCGAGCATCATCTCAAAATGGTAGGTAAACGACTGGCGGATGCCAAAGCCGTGGCCTCCTGAGGGATAGATGTACATGGCTGCCGGCACCTTGTTGGCATACAGTTCCTCGTAGTAGTTCAGGCTGTTGATGGGCGGCACGGCACGGTCGTCGTGGGCCAAGGCTAAGAAGGCACGTGGCGTATGCTTGGTAATGTGCTGCTCGTTACAATATTCGTTGACCAGCTTGCGCTTGGGATTCTTGCCTAACAAGTTGTCGCGTGAGCCCTGATGTGTGGTACCTTGTTCCATCGATATGACGGGATAGAACAATATCTGGAAGTTGGGGGCAGCATCGCCAGAGGCATGGGTGGCAACGGTTGAGGCCAAATGACCACCTGCCGAGAAACCCATGATGCCGACATCGTTGGCGTTGATATGCCACTCTTCGGCATGCTGGCGTACCAGCCGGATAGCTTCTTCGGCATCTTCGGCAGGAACCTTGTAGTTGCCGTGGGGCATACGGTATTTCAGCACAATCAGCGCTATGCCCTGACCGTTGAAGAAGGGTGCCCAGTCGAATCCTTCGTGTTGCATGGCCAAATGTGAATAGCCACCGCCGGGACAACACACGACGGCACGTCCTGTAGCATGCTTCTCGTTAGGCAGATAAATGGTAACCTTGGCCATATCATCAGGGTCGCCATTACTGGTTTTGGGACCTTCTGGCCACAGATTCATCTCGATAGGTTTTTGAGCCATAGTGATAGTGGCAACCAGCATCAGCAGGCTTGTCAGTACTTGTTTCTTCATAGCTTTCATAAGTTTTTATCGTTTTGCTTGCAAATTTACGAAATTTCTCTAAACTTTACGCTCTAAACTCTAAACTTTTTTGTATCTTTGCAAACTAAAGACAAGAAAAAAACATGATGGACGAAGATTTTGACATCAGAAGCGAGCAATTGAGCAGTAGCGAGAAAGAATTTGAGAACGCCCTGCGTCCGCTGTCGTTCAACGACTTCAGTGGCCAGCAGCAGGTGGTGGAGAACCTGGAGGTGTTCGTCGAGGCTGCCAAGTACCGTGGTGAACCGCTTGACCACGTGCTGTTGCATGGTCCCCCAGGACTGGGAAAGACCACGTTGTCGAATATCATTGCCAACGAGTTAGGTGTAGGTTTCAAGATTACCAGTGGTCCTGTACTGGACAAGCCAGGTGACTTGGCAGGTATACTGACATCATTGGAGAAGAATGACGTGCTTTTTATCGACGAGATTCACCGTTTGTCGCCGGTGGTCGAGGAATATCTCTATTCGGCTATGGAGGACTATCGCATCGATATCATGATAGACAAGGGACCGTCGGCACGCAGCATCCAGATTGACCTGAATCCGTTTACGCTGGTGGGTGCTACGACACGTAGCGGCTTGCTGACCGCTCCATTGCGTGCACGTTTCGGCATCAATATGCATCTGCAGTACTACAACCCTGAGACGTTGCAGAAGATTATTGAGCGCTCGGCTTCCATCCTTCGCGTACCTATTACGACGGATGCCTCGATTGAGATAGCCCGTCGCTCACGTGGTACGCCCCGTATCGCCAATGCCTTGTTGCGCCGTGTACGTGACTTTGCCCAAGTGAAGGGTACGGGAAAGATTGATTCTA
>JAEEGL016608187.1_pt1 | contig 12149 bp, 7 predicted proteins | sample 9134231 | NCBI WGS metagenome assembly JAEEGL01 (sample SAMN16246548, study PRJNA631951) | gut metagenome | biome: gut microbiome; feature: rumen; material: fiber-attached | host: Bos | place: Iran: Karaj | collected 2018-10
CCGATGAAAGTAAGGGCAGAAAATGGAGAAGAAGGAGTAGAAAATATACCAATTTGTTTCGATTTAACTACCAGTATAGGCAGAGAGAAGAAGAAGCGTGTTAGGCGGCAATTTTGTGAAAAGAAAGGCTTTTCAAACATAATCTATCCATCAACTTGTTACAAAAAGGCACTGCCGTCAATGACAAACGTTCCATTTTTTGTTATGTGCATAGCGAACTATGATGAACTGGACAGCTTTATGGATGCTCTCTCAAAAAAGCAATTACCTTCGCAAGAGATTCAGGACATTATCAATTTCCAAATTTACGAACAAGCTCGCCTTTTTGCGGAATATTGGGATAGACAATTAGCTCGGGGAGAGAGGGAAGACACAAGAGATGAAAAGGTCCGCCTTTTTCGCACTATATCTAACCATTTTCGCGAACGTCTTCATTTTGAACCCGGCGCGGAAGGTATATACAAGAACCAGCTTCTTGAAAAACATCCACAATCTATGAGCCATCTTCTTGAATTAGAAAGAATAGTCAGGAGACTACCTCGCAACATCGTAACCGCCTCAGATGGTAGTTAGTTCTTAGTACTTATTTTGGGCTAAAGTTATAGTTGTGTTTTTGATCCCATCGCGCTGAAGTTCTGTCTCAAGTTTAGTTCAAACTATACCACTATCACTTGATTTTTATTGAATAACGCGGCTATTAATTACATCTAAAATCCATCATCTAACACCGTAGTTAACTGTTGTATCAGAACCGTTGAAATGAGCCCAGCTAATTCAACTACACAACTCGCACGGATATCTGAAATACTTTTTATACAATTATTTAAGCATAAATCAAGTGCATTTGTTCGGTTTTGTTATCTAATTATCCAACTGAGGAGATAAGATATGTTCGGTTTTCAATATAGCACTCGTTCGGTTTTTTAACAGGGAACTTTTTCACACTTGTGGAAAACTTTAGCATATTAAAAAATAAAAAAAATCCAAAAAACCACTTGCATTTTTAAAAAACATGGCATACAATGAAACCAGCGAATAATAAACAAAAACGCTAAACAAACCGTACATTAAAAAAGTTTGAGATCAGCCATCTAGGAGCTTCGCGCGCATTAAAACTCAAGCGAGATGCGTCAAAATAATCGTGCGTTCCTTCTTTAAAACACACCTCCCAATAAAACTCTATATGGTTAAAATACACAATAAGTCTCTCAACGGCCACGATATATGATTAGCTTCGCGCTAGTAAAATCGCGGTGGATAAAATTGTGTTATAACAAACAAAAATTGAATCAAAAACAAAACCGTCGAAGTTTCTAGTTGAATGGTCTCAAACAATGTATAATATAAGACATGGAGAAACTACACATACCAGTGTTATTATCGGAAGTTCTAGACGGCCTAAATCCCCAGTCAGGTGAATCATATTTAGATTTGACTGCCGGGTATGGAGGTCACGCTAGGGAAATTTTGGATGTGACACGGCAGTATAAAGATTCTTTTCTAGTCGATCGTGATGAATTTGCTATTAATTATTTAAAAGATAAATTTAAGCAGATTCCATCTGATCATTTTATGAATATGGACTTTTATAATGCAGTGCTGCAGCTTGCCGAGTGTGGAAAAACTTTCGACATAATATTAGCAGATTTTGGAGTTTCTTCACCGCAACTAGATATGGAAGAGCGCGGATTTTCATTTAGACATGACGCTCCCCTAGACATGAGAATGGATAGGAGGCAGAAACTCACCGCAGCGGACATTATTAATAAGACCAGTGAAAGGGAATTAGTCGAAATTTTCAAAAAATACGGCGAAATACCAGATGGTCGTGCATATGCCTTTGCTAGAGTAATAGTTAGTCATCGTCCAATTAAAAATACGCTAGAGCTTGCCGAATTAATCAGGACTAGAGTTCATGGTTATTCGAGGGTTCACCCAGCTACGCAAGTATTTCAGGCGATTCGCATTGTGGTAAACAGTGAGCTAGAGCAGATTGAAAAAACCCTGCCCCTGCTACCGAGTTTGCTCAAAAAGAATGGTCGCTTAGCGATTATTACTTTTCATAGTCTAGAGGACAGATTGGTCAAAAACTTTTTCAAAGAAGCTTCCAGTTATGGCGAAGAATCTTTACTCTCAGTTTTAACCAAGAAACCCATCGTTGCGGGGTCGAATGAACTAGTTATCAATCCGCGAGCTAGGAGTGCTAAACTCCGAATAGCGAAGCGTAATTGATAAAAAATAAAAACATAAAAAGGAGGCAAAATGCCAAAACAAATATTAGTTGCGAATAAATCTCGCAAACAAACAGTCAAGGTAAAGTTCCGCTAATCTCTCCTTGCTCTCGGGCTTAAGAAGCTTGTTTTTTAGGAGCTTGGAGCCCGAGAGTTCTCAAGATTAGTGATATGGGCCAGAGTGTGGTCCACCAAAACCAAAAAGAGTTTCACCGGAGTGTGAATTGTATGACCTTCCCGGGCGGCTTTTGTAGCTTACTTATGGCTCTGGTTGCAAAAGCCTCTCGGACTAAGACAAAGAAAATAAACATTTAATAAAATAAAAACCAGCGAGGATATTATCAAATGATTAACCAAACAACCTACATTACTAGGCGCGGAACTAGCGGCAGTTTTGTCAGAAATCGTAACATTGTTCGTCACACTAGAAGAAGTCTAGGTTCTATTTCTCAAATTGTCATAGTCGGTATGCTCACGTTAATCTTCGGCCTTATTTATGTAGCAGAGGGAACTAAAGCTACCAGTTTTGATTATGAATTATCCTCTGTTGAATCCGAAATTTCGGAAATGACTACCAAAAAAGACGACCTTGCGGTCGAGAAAGCACGGCTAAATTCAGTTGCAGCTGCCAAAAATAGTGCCGTTGCAGCAACTATGGAAGATGCCGTAGTATCTGGATATGCCACGGAGTAATTATCATCAAGCCCTCAACTCATCAATTCCAAGCTTAAAACGCCAGTTTAAGGTTTTAAATTATCTGGTTTTTATTTTGCTAGCAATTATTCTTTTGCGGCTTTTTTTCATTCAAATTATCGAACATGACGCATGGGTGGCGAGGGCCAATAACGAACATACTCTACTCGAAACCATCACTGCGAGACGGGGCGAAATCTACATGATGGACCGCGGCCAACCGGTATCTATTGTTTTGAATCAGACTACTTATCAAATTATTATCGACCCACAAGTTACAGATAAAAACAGTATTAAGAATGCGCTAGAGAAATACGCCAAGGATTATGTCTCGGCTAACCTGGATGATATCTATGAACAAGAGGGGCTTCGCTATGCCATTGTCGCAAAAAATGTTCCACACCAAAACGCCTCGCAAATCGCCGACGAAAATCTCCCTGCTGTTTGGTTCCAAAAAAACAATCATCGCGTTTATCCGGAGGGTGAGTTGGCCTCTGGGTTACTTGGTTTTGTCAATGATGATGGGTTAGGACAATACGGGGTTGAAGGTTCGCTCAATCAAATCTTAGCGGGGAAAGATGGTCTGCTAAAAACCACTGCCGACGTTAATAAGGTTGCCCTTAGTATCGGAAATGACAATGTCAAAATCCCAGCAGAAGACGGTAAAAACATCGTGCTTTCAGTAGAACGAAGCCTGGAACGCGGCATTGAAGAGATTGCGGCTAAACATATCGACGACACCCCAGCTACTAATGTTGCGGTCTTAGTAATGGACGCGAATACAAGTGAGGTGTTAGCGATGGCCACTCTACCCACCTACGATCCGAGCAACTATGGCTATGTCAGAGATGCTTCGGCTTACATAAATCAAATTACAGAGGTTCCGTACGAGCCAGCTTCTGTCTGTAAAAGTTTTGCTTTTTCTGCCGCAATTAATGAAGGCGTAATGTCTGCGAATACTACTTATTTTAATCAGGGCTACGAAATCGTTGACGGATGGAAGATTGACAATGCAGAGCAACGCTCTATATTGTATGGGACCATTGATATGCGGAAAGCTCTCTACTGGTCACTCAATACTGGCTCAATCTATGCTTTAAAACTGCTAGGTGGCGATCCTACTGCCATCAATCAACAAGGTCGCGAAAAGCTTTATGACTACTATTATAACAAGTTTCGTCTCGGTCAAGCCTCTGGCATTGAGTTGATTGAGGCAAAAGGTTTCATTCCTGATCCCAACGAGGGCTGGGGGCGCGATTCGGTTTATGCTAACATGACCTTTGGCCAAAACCTTGGCGTCACCATGATTCAAACCGCTACAGCTTACACTGCGGTAGTTAACGGCGGCTATTGGCGTACTCCTTCGGTCGTAAAAGGATATTATCAAGATGGTAAAATTTTTCCAGTCGACAGTGCAAATAACGCCAACGCGCAGGAAGGGGCAGTTGGAAACGGGGTTCTGCCAGATAAAAAAATCGAGGACAAGATTCTTTCCGACGAAACCTCTACTGCTATGCGAGAAATGTTTGTGAATAACCGCGATTACAAAGCAATGGTCGGTATCGATCGACCTGGTTATGATATTGGCGGCAAATCCGGTACCGCTCAAGCGATTAAAGATGGCGCTTACGACAATACGATGACTGAGACTATAGGTACCTACATTGGTTTTGTTGCTCGGAAAGGCGAAATGCCACAGTACGTCATAATGGTACGCATGTGGGCTGACGGCGCCCATCTGGATGGTATTATTGCTAGTAATCTCTTCGATGATATAGAGAACTATGTTATTGATTACTATAAAATCAAACCGAATGTTTAGTGGTATAATATGGTTATGAGTATTAATGATGAACTTTTCTACGGTTTTCTGCTATCCCTTGGGAGCTTCTTATTCTCGATGGTTCTGACGCCGTTTTATACACATTTCGCTTATAAGTATAAGTTCTGGAAAAAACAGAAGCAAACAACCGTTGACGGTAAAGCTTTGCCCATCATGTCAAAACTTCATGCCCACAAATTTAAGCATGTTTTTCCAACTATGGCTGGGCTGGTTGGTGTTATCGCCGTAACGGCTGTGACTTGGATTTTTAATCTTGATCGCGGGCAGACCTGGTTGCCTATAGTTGGATTTTTAGGGGGCGCTCTAGTGGGGGTTATTGATGACGCAATCAACGTCTTTGGTTCGGGTCATGGTGCCGCCGGCCTGCGTGGACCAGTTAAATTCATTCTCATCTCTGTTGTTGGTCTAGCAATGGGGTGGTTTTTCGCCGAGAAACTTGGTTGGACTTCAATCTTAATTCCGTTTATAGGCAACATTCAAGTCGGCTCTTTTATTATGATTCTAATTTTTGCTTTTTCAGTCGTGGCTACCTCTAATGCGGTCAATATTTCTGATGGACTAGATGGTCTCTCTGGTGGACTTGCTATGATGACCTACGGTGCCTATGGCGCGATTGCCTTGTTTCAGGGACAAATGCTACTATTCGGTTTCTGTCTAACAGTGATAGGATGGCTACTTAGCTACATTTGGTTTAATGTTCCTCCCGCTCGTTTCATGATGGGGGATACCGGTTCGTTTGCTCTAGGAGCTGGTCTAGGTGTAGTTGCAATGATGACAAACTCCTTTTTGCTACTGCCAGTTATCGGGTTACCATTTGTAATTGAAGCCGGTTCTAGCCTTTTACAGTTAATCTCAAAGCAATTCTTCCATCGCAAAATCTTTATTTCGGCACCACTACACCATCATCTTGAAGCTTTGGGTTGGGGAGAAGCCAAAGTAGTGATGCGGTTTTGGATTATTGCCGGAGTCTGCGCGATATTGGGGGTCTTCGTGGCCGCTACCGGGGGTGCCATATGACCACCACGCGTCGGCATCGGTCGGATTTAGTAATACTGTTTTCTACCTTAATTTTGATGGCCCTTGGACTAGTTATTATTTATGCTATTGGCCCTATGCGCGCCAATGTCCTTAATTCTACTTACGGATTAAACTATAATCCAAATTATTTTTTTCTTGGCCAACTTCGTTCGGTGGGTTTGTCGCTAGTAGCTTTTTTTATAGCGTTCAAATTAATCCCTTATGCGTGGCTCAGAAAATATGCCAAATTAGTCATCATTATCGCCATCGCTTTATCGGGACTTCTCTGGGTACTCTCGCTGACCGGGTCTAGCCTTGCCAAATGTGAGTTGGGGGAATGTCGCTGGTTTAATCTTGGACCAGTCAGCTTTCAGCCTGCGGAATTTTTAAAGCTCGCATTGGTATTTTATCTCGCTGATTTTCTCAACCGCAAAAGAGAAGAGGGTAATCTTGGCAAATGGCGAGAGTTTTGGCTACCCCTCTTGATTGTATGTGGTTTGTCCCTGTTTTTAGTCGTGGTGGCACAGGGCGATTTGGGCACCGGAGTAGCTCTTATTTCAATCATTTTTGGAATGCTCCTAGTTTCCGGAATTGCAACGAGGCAATATCTTATCATGGTTGGCGTAGTCTTAGCTTTAGCTATGGGCTCCGTGGCTACCTCCACACACCGCATGGAACGGGTTAACGCTTGGATTGCTACTCTTACGCAGGGTGAGAGTACCGATTCTACTTATCATATCGAAAACGCCATGTTGGCAATTGGTACAGGTGGAATGTTTGGCGTAGGTATTGGTAATTCTGTTCAGGCGACCGGTTACTTGCCGGAGTCGATCAATGACTCAGTTTTCGCCATCTTGGGCGAAACCTTTGGTTTTGTCGGACTTTTCATTATTATCGGTATTTTTGGTATTCTGCTACATAGAATTCTAAAAGTTGCCGCCAACATCCAGGTTAACGACGAAAGGTTATTTATTGTAGGGGTTTTCGCTTGGACGTTAGCTCAGGTAGTAGTTAATATCATGGCGATGACAGGGCTTGTCCCAGTTACTGGTATTACGCTACCTTTTTTATCTTATGGCGGCACAAGCATGATTTTTATTGCCTTTGCGGTTGGACTAGTTCTGCAACTTTCGTGCTATACTAGTAGAGAGGTAATCAAAGATGAAAATATTAGCAGTAGGCGGAGGCTCCGGGGGGCACATTACCCCAACAGTCGCCGTAGTTCGCGAAATTCTCAATAAAAAACCTCGTACTGAGGTAGAATTTTGGACTGATTTCAAATACTATAAAAACGTCACTAAACTCACCACGGAGTTAGGTTTTGAATGGGGTAGAGAAGGAGGGCGTCGGGGTCCTTATATTCGTGTGCGTCGTATCCCAGCAGGGAAACTCCACCGTTATTCAAATTGGAAATTCAGTGATTATTTCACGCACTTTGACATCACTGTCAAAGATCTGATCATTGGTAATCTTCTCGGCTTCTTTGGCTTTATCGCTGGATTAGTTACGGTATTTTTCAGACTTCTGCCCAAAAAAAATCGCCCTAACGTCATCTTCTTAAAAGGTGGTTACGTCTGTTTGCCGGTTGGTATCATTGCGAAACTTTTTAAAATACCATACATTATTCATGAATCCGACACTGTAGCCGGCCTAGCTAACCGACTGCTGATGAAAAAGGCCAGGAAAGTTGCTTTTGGCACGCCACCATCGCAAACGATGTTGGATAGTCATCCAAATTACGTTTGGACCGGTATTCCAGTTGGTACTGAGTTTGCACCAGTTTCCCCTACCAAGCAACTCTCTCTTAAAAAAGCCTTCTCCTTTAACCCAGAAAAACCGCTAGTAGTAGTCACAGGTGGTTCTCAGGGTTCGGAAAATCTCAATGAAGCAATCCGTGTCATCTTGCCGGAGCTCCTAAAATTTACCTCTGTAGCTCTTGTTGCGGGTCGTAAGCATTACGAGAATATGATTGATCTTAAAAGATATGAAAACTGGGATAAGGCTAATCTCGAATCAAACTTCCGAATGTGGGAGTTCAATACTACCATGTGTGAGCTACTTGGAGCTGCAGATGTTATAGTTTCGCGCGCCGGTGCCACCACCATAGCTGAAATGGCTAGCCTTAGAAAGGCTACAATTCTAGTTCCATTTGCACGGTTACCAGGTGGCCACCAAGTCAAAAATGCCGAGCGCTTAGAGCAACAAAAGGCCGCTATCGTAGTTAATGATGCTGAGATGGTTAAAAAGCCGCAGATTCTTCAAGACGAAATCAAACATCTCATAAAGTCTCCGCGACTCCGCGCTGACCTCGCCGACCGCCTTCATGAAGAAGCCCGCTCTGATGCCGCCGAGCGTCTAGCCGAGATTATCCTGGAGGAAGTTTAGACCAATGCGCATAAAAAGTGGGCAATGGAATCATGGCGTCTCGGAACCCGAACAAAATAGTGCCCCAAAACTAGCCAAGCGTTCACTCAACCGCAAATCTGCGATTCTTTCCGGTCGTACTATCGGCGTCAAAAGAGAACGATTGGAGACCGCTAACGAACGCATGGCGGCTCGCAAAAAGGATAAACGAAAAAGCGCTTTTAGGTTTTTACTTACGTCTTGTTGTTTTCTTGTATTGGCGGGGGCAGTCTTCTTGCTCTACACGGCATTTACCCGCCAGAGCGAAAGAGGCAATGTTAACTCCAGCCCCGTTCAGTCGAGCGAGCCAACCGTGGAAATTGTTGACGAAGTCGCCAACAACGATATTAGTAGCGGCAAAATCACTAGCCGCATGAAAGAGTATATCGGTCGTATTGAAAACTGTTTTAAAGAAAGAGGGTACCAGGCTCAAAAAGCCGTTATACCATCATCCGGGATTCGCGAAGTTCGTATCTATCTTGATGGATACGAGGGCTTCATCAAAACAATTATCGACCGCGACCCCGCAGTTTCAGTTGAAGATGCTGATCGTATGATACGTTATCTCAAAGAACGTGATATAGAAGATTTTAAATATATAGACGTCCGCATTGATGGCAAAGCCTATTGGAAGTGACGAGGCCACGACTCTAATTTACACTGAGGCACCTCTCGCTACTAATCTATTACGGATTTGGCACAGTGTATGGCAATAGCAATGGGGAATTGTTCGGTTTTTGTTCTAAAAAGCATTTCTCATAATACCCTACTTTTGTTCGGTTTTTGTTCAAGAAATTTGACGAACTTTTTGGTATATTTTTGCCACAGTCAATCAAAAAATAGGAGAAAACACAAAAAAGGGAAACAAAAATAGGGAAATGTCAAATTTTTGAAAAATCCGCCCAAAGTGGCAAAATTTACTAAAAAATATCAAAATTTGCCCGAAAGCTCGCAAAATCCCATAAAAGTTAGTAAATCCACCCTAGATTGCTTTGGAGCCGAGATAGTTGCATCTATAGGCTCTTCATTGAGGAGGGGGCTTTATTGATTATCGATCTTTAAGACCCAATTCGCAAAGTAATATACTGCTTTTAGATTATCCTTAAATAGATATTCTTGCGTCACTAATTGTAGCTTAGATGATTTCAGGTAGCTGATTGGGCCTAAAAATTCTGGTTTTGTCTATTAGTCGACCAGATTAGTTGGCTTAAATCTAGCGGACAAATTATCTACTAATTCACGGATAATTCTCTAAATATTTGCTAATTCCCGCCCGCCAGGAAATTTCCGCTACTCGAAGACGACTAGTTTACCATAGTTTAAATTTATCTTTAATGTCTTGAAATCTGTATTGTACGACATTAAGACTACATTTGAATCACGACTAAACCAATCGTGCAAAATTCATGAGTTTTTTCGCTAGTCCGCATGGTCGGCCGTAAAAATTTTTGCATTCCCCCTCGTCTTAGGCCCCTCGTCTTAGGTCTAATTCTGGTTCTATTTGATCTCCGGTATCCGTTTTTAAGCCACTTAAGCCCCGAGGAGCCTACCTTGAGCTCCTAGGGGCCTTCTAGTGCTTTATGGATAAGATTCCGTCTACCGAATTGTCTTTTTTGGCGTAATTCTCAGTATCTTTAACAGGGGTGGATAAGGAAAGAGAACTATGGGAAGGGCGAATTTCAATCACGGATTTTTCCTGATACTCCACCTCTGGCTTAATAGAGGGTGCACCACCCTTAATAGTGTTTTTGTCTTTTTGTTTACCTCTGTTATCTTGCTTGTTGGGGTTACGACTTTTATTTTTGGAGCCATTGTTCCCCTTTTTAGTTCGGTTATCGGCTTTCTCGGCTGAATTATTCGCTTGGCTGTTTCCCTTTTGCCTAAATTCGACTTTTCCCTGGCCAGCTACTTTAGAAGCAAGTTTTGCGAGGTCTTTTAATCCCGCATACTCCTTGCCTTCGGCGGCATTTGGACTGATGTTCTGACGACGAAAATCAGCCTGCGGAGTCGAGGATTTCTTGTTCGGTTTCTGTTCGGAACGAGAAATATTGTGTGAATCTATTACTAGCTTAGGTTCTTCTTGGCGACCAGAGTCGGACAGAACTTTCTTGTATTTTTCTGATTGTTCGATAGTCTCACGAATCTCGGTCTCCACCTCAATGCGTGGTCTAGCGTAATACTCGCGGGAATGTGCCACAATAGCATCAAAATTGTCTTTTGGCGTGTCTGGAATGGATAGAGTAGACGCCGAGAAGGCTGGCACCTTTTCGCCATTAATAATCATCGATATTACGAAATTACGATTATTGAGTTGTACGATGTCAGACTCATCGAAAATCGGCTCAAATTGTTTTACGAGTACTGGCGCATCTTCTGGCGAAACGCGGAAGGAAATGGTAGTACCGACGTTACCAAACACCGCATCGCGTACGGAATCCGTCATCTGAGCAACGTACTGGTTAGCTACGGTAAGATTTAAGCCGTATTTACGAGCTTCGGATAGAATTACTGCGAAAGAATCGGTGGCGAAGTTCTGGAACTCGTCTACATAGAGATAAAATGGCCGTCTGTTGGCTACATCGGCGATATCTGAGCGTGACATAGCGGCAAGTTGTACCTTGGTGACCAGGAATGAACCTAAAATTGCAGCATTATCTTCACCGATTAAGCCTTTCGATAGATTGACTACTAAAATCTTGCCTTCATCCATGATCTTGCGAATATCAAACGAGGATTTAGCTTGCCCAACGATATTTCTAATGATTGGGTTTGCTGTGAAAGCCCCAACCTTATTAAGCACCGGAGCGATTGATTCGTTGACCTGCTTTTCATTCCATTGGCCAAATTCATGTTTCCAGAACTGAAGCACCGTCACGTCTGTACAATAATCCAGAGTTTCCTTACGGAAGTCTTTGTCGGTAAGTAATCTAGAAATATCAAGCAGAGTCGTCTCTGGTCTATCCAGTAAGGCTAGCAGGGTATAGCGTAAAATATGCTCTAGTCTAGGACCCCACGATTCGCCAAACATCCTCTTAAGTACGCCAATTACCTCGGAACAAATATTAGGTTTCCTAGACGGGTCGTTAACTTCGAGCGGGTTAAATGCTACCGGAAACGCTGTATCGGCGGGGTTAAAATACACTACATCGGTAATTCTTGACTCCGGTACGAATTTGAGATTATCTATTGCGAAATCCCCGTGCGGATCGATAATGCAATAGCCATGATTATAGAAAATATCTGAGAGTGCCAAAAGCTCCAACAAACCACTTTTCCCTGCTCCAGTCTGACCGATGATGTAAACGTGGCGCGAACGGTCACGATTAAGCAGCCCGAATTGATGGTTGATGCCACGAAAATTAGTCAAACCAAAAGCGGAGATATTTTTATCATTATCAATATCACCAGTTAGAACTGGCAACTTTGCGGGTGGCTCCGCAGTTTTTGAGGAAGCCCAAACGATATTCGGAGTCTCTACTGATGTGTGCGGGAAATGATATACTGATGCTAGTTCTGAGATATTAAGAATAAAGCCTCGGTCGGAGAATTGCCGCATTTTGTAGGCTTCCATATCTGATTTATTAAAGCTCCCGCCCAGCTGCTTAAAACCATTAAGGTTGGTAGAGTTGTATTGCTTAAATGTGCCAACTAAGGCCTGCATGTTTAGTTTAGCATCGGTTTGATTTTGACCAAGATACGCTAATCTGATTTTCACTTCGTAACCAAGTTTGGTGGCCTTTTCTTCGGCTTTAGAAATCCTCGTCTTATCGCGTTCGGATAGTACTACTTTTGTATCATTAGTCTCTCCGCCCGTCGGTGGCTTAAAGAGTGCGCTTAAGATTCCCATTACCCACACCCAGTCGATGACCCCAGCTAGGGAGATTTTACTACCAGATTTAACTTTTTCAATCCATTTTTCTGTAGTACTCTTGTGCCAGCCGTCTGGAATGGGGCGTGTCAAA
>JAEEGL016999244.1_pt1 | contig 12149 bp, 9 predicted proteins | sample 9134231 | NCBI WGS metagenome assembly JAEEGL01 (sample SAMN16246548, study PRJNA631951) | gut metagenome | biome: gut microbiome; feature: rumen; material: fiber-attached | host: Bos | place: Iran: Karaj | collected 2018-10
ACCTCATGAGTTATTCTGAAAAAATGAAATATAGTGTTCGCTTAAAGAGTTATTATGTTTTGGAAATGAATAAATATAATAAGAAATATATAGATGTCTATAATCAAGGTAAAAACAGTGATGGACACCCACGTAATCCTAAGATAAGTATAAATATGAAGAACATAAACAATTTCATTGTACATGTTGTCGATTTTGATGACAAAGATGTCAATAGGGGCTAGCTTTTTATAATCAAATATTATATAATTAACATAAGAGGGTGATCATCATGAAGAAGTTCAAATTTATTGATTTATTTGCTGGTATTGGTGGATTCCATCAAGCGCTAGAGCAATTAGGCGGGAAGTGTGTTTTTGCTTCTGAAATAGATAAAAATTGTATTGAAACATATAAAAAAAATTATGGAATAGATGCCAACTATGATATTACTAAAATAAATCCTGAAGATGTACCAGATCATGATGTGTTATGTGGAGGATTTCCATGTCAGGCATTTTCAAAAGCGGGAAAGCAAAAAGGATTTGCAGAAACAAGAGGAACATTATTCTTTTATATAGAAAAGATACTTTTAGTTAAGAAACCAAAGTATATAATCTTGGAAAATGTAAGAAATCTTGTTTCCCACGATAATGGAAATACTTGGAAAGTTATAAGACAACACTTAAAAGATGCTGGATATCGTTTAACTGAAAATCCTATTATTATTTCTCCACATCAATTAGGTATACCTCAATTAAGAGAAAGAGTTGTTATCTTGGGAATATATGATCCTGAGAATGTAGACAATTATCTAAATATTGATTTAGGAGAATTAAAAGAAAAGGATGATAATTCGATCGATACAATTCTAGAAACAGATAACAATGAAGAAAAATATAAGATAACTAAGAAAGAAGAACAAGTATTAAATGCATGGGATGAATTCTATAAAATAATAGATTTAAATGTAATAGGTTTTCCAATATGGGCAGACTATTTTGATGGTCATATGGAAGAAGATTATCCAGACTGGAAAAAGGAATTCATTGAAAAGAATCATGCAATATATGTTTTATATAAGAGCAAGATAGATTCATGGGCTAGAAAATGGAAGATATATGAAGAATTCACTCCAACACAAAGAAAGATGGAGTGGCAAGCTGGAAATAGAATTAAATCACTATGGGATGGATTTATTCAATTTAGACCATCAGGTGTTAGAGTAAAAGCACCAACTTGCTTCCCTGCATTAGTTGCAATGGTACAAGTTCCAATAGTAGGCAAATATAAAAGAAGATTAACAATTAGAGAAGCAGCAAGATTACAAAGTTTTCCAGACAGTTTTATACCAGATGAAAATGATCATCAAGCATATAAGCAATTTGGAAACGCTGTAAACGTTGATATTATTAAGTTTATGGCTGAAAAGTTATTTAAAGAAGTCAAATAAAAAGACTTCTTTTTATATAATATTTTTAAAATATTACAAAAATATTAACAAAATATATAATGAATTAATGCAAAAAACTCAAATATTTTAAAAATATTTTCAAAAAAGTTGCAATTTAGAGATTTTAGGTGTATAATACAAGTCGAAAAGGAGGGCTCTATGAGCGAAAAAAGGGAAAAGTTTAAAGAACTTGCAGAAAAAAGAGTTAATAATGCATTGAAAAATATACAATTAATAGGAAATTTATCTAATGCAAGTGCATATGAATATGATGACGAAGATGTAAAAAAGATTTTTAGAGCTTTAAAAGATGAAATAAGTCTTGCTGAAGCGAAGTTTAGATCTAATGGAAGAAATAATAATTTCAAATTATAATTTTTGGGGGTGTAAGTTATGAATGAGAATAGAGGAAAAAGAGTAACGCATTTTGAAGGATTTTTAAAAGGCATTATTAATCATTATGATGAAGCATGTGGTTTGATACATGGCTTCCAGAAAGATGCTATTCAAAATGGATGGGGTCATCGAAGATTAGACCGTCCTATTTCAGAATGGAAGATGATTTTTAAATATGTTGAAAATGATAAAGGTCATTTTTTAATTGTCGAGGATTGTGGTGATACTGGTTTAATTGGAAAAAACTATTCTAATGCTGATATAGAGCAACTTCAATCAAACGGATTGTTAGGTGAAAATGAAAAATTAGCAAGATTTTCATCTTTGTATAATTCTGGCGATAATTCTGGTAGTGCTGGGTTATATGGACAAGGCAAATTAATGTATCAAGCCGTATCCAAAAGCATGTTTAATTATTTTGATTCGTTTACTCAAGAAGGTAAATATGTTGCTAACTATTTTGATAAAGATGATATAAATGATGGTGCATTCGAAGGAGAAAATGCCATTAATTACATTAAGGAAAAAACAGGCTTGGATAGAAAAACTACAACTGGAACACGTGTAATTATAGTTGACCCTAAAGATGAATTAATTTTAGCGTTAAGGGATGGAAGCTTAATTAATGATATTAATGAAACTTGGTGGAGAATTATAGACAAGTATAATGCTTCAATAGAACTATATGATGGTGACAAAATGTTATTCAAAGCATCTGTTCCTGAAGTATATAAGAAGTATTATTCTGATCCAACACATTCTGAAATTTATAAAGTAATTAGCATAGAACCAGGGTATAGAATCGCAAAAATGGGATTTTTGTATGTTGAAGACGAAAATGAGTTGTTGATGAAATCATCAGGCTCAAATGATCTTAAGAATTATTTAGGAAATGTAGCCTACTATAGAAAAGATATGAAAATTGGAAATATATGTGAACTAGATTCGTTAAATCTTGATCCTAAAATAAAAAATAGAATTTCTGGTTTTTTTGAACTTGATGTAGATTGGGAAGATAAATTAAAAGATATTGAAAATCAAACTCATTATAGTGTAAGTAATGGTAAGAAGAATAAAAAAGAATATCAAAAAATGAAAACAGCACTTAATAAGTATTTAAATGAATTTTTAGAAAAAAAAGGATTAAAGAAAAAGAATACTTATGTAGATCCAAATGAAAACTTAAAAGAATTAGCAAGTGATTTAACTGATTTCTTGAAGGATTGTAATCTTGACCTCGATTTATCGCCTATAAATGATAAGGGAAAGATTAAGCCTTTACAAATTACTTGTGAAAAATTATATCCGAATGCAAATTCACGTACGATTGAGTATGGGCAAGAAATGAAACTAATTTACAAAATTAAGAGGAATATAAGTGACTATAACTATAATGTTTCTATTATTTTTACGGACGAAAATGGAAAAGACAGAATTTATTCTAGCGATGATATTGTAATTAATTCAAACGAATATGAATCAGATTTAATTCAAATTCCTTATAATGATTTTTTTGAGGAGAATAAGAATCTTGTAAAAGTATTAGTTACTTCTAAATCGAATTCTGATGTTAAAGCAGCGTATAGTTTTAGCGTATTTGCTGGCAAAGATGATGAAGAAGAACCATCAGATATTATCTTTAGACTTAATAGTATTGATTTACCAGATCCTGTCACAAGACGAATTAATTTTAACGAAAAAATTAATAAGATAGAATTGAAAATTATAAATAACTTAAATCAAGACTACACTGTAGGTATAAGTGGATTTATTCAAGATGTTAATGACAGAAATTATACAGTAGACACTATTTATAAAAATCCTGATATTTATATAAAAGGCAATTCTGAAATGATTATTACAATTAACGATATATTGTTTGGAGAAAAATTTCTTAACAAGAAAGGTCCAATGAGAATCAAATTTAAATTGTCTCATATGGATGGCTTAAATAAAAAGAAAGGTGAGGAACTTAAAGAAGTATTTACCACAGTTATGTATGAAGAAGATCTACCAAGCAATACAGCTAATCTCTTTGAAGTCCATACAGATGATTTTGGTGATACTAAAATTAAATCAAGATTGGATCATAATGGAGATTTATATGATTTAGTTTTTAATACTGACTATGTTATGTATAAATTTGTTCCTGAAGATAAGACTGATCCTTTTTATAAAGAATACTATTCTAGTGAAATGTTAAGAACTTTGTTAAAAATCAAATTTGAAAATGGAGATTATTCATTTATAGGCTGTGATGATGAATCTATTAAAGCACTTGATGCTAAAGAGATTACTGATCGAGCAAATGATTTTGTTAATTCATACATGTCACAATATTTTGAAATGAGGGGATAATAAATGAGTAGATTGGCTATTAAAGAAAATGGAATGTATAAAGGAATTGTTACATATACAGAAAAAGTATATACAGAAGAAGAAAAACAAAAAATGCATGATGAATTCATTGTAATTGAAAACGATTTAAAAAAGAGATGCAAAAATCAATATGATTCTGAATATTCTTATGAGTTGGGGTTAATTCTTGCTAATAAGTTAAAAGAATATGAAATAACTGAATCAACTCGACATTTCTTTTGGAAATTATTAAGAGATGGCGTAAATACATATGATAAACGTAAGACGTTTCAAGAAAAGCAAAGAGATCCGTACGAATATGATTATTTGCTTAGTAAATTACCTAAAGAGTTGGTTGTTAAATATTCACGTAGTAAATGGGATCATTTGTTTGATATAACAACAGCAAGAAAAGATGAAAGATTATATGATTGGTTAATGAAAGTCGATAATAGTGATTTTATTAACAATCAATATGTGTTTCAAAACTTCTGTAAAGGTGTTAAGGATATAATTGATCATATAGATACAAATATGCTTACTGATGAAGAATTATATAATATATACGATGATGTTATGTTAAAATCAATATTTATCGTAAAATATATGCAAGAACATAAAACTAAGTTTTCATCTAAGGAAAGAACACAATTTTATTTAGATTCAGAAAATGTTGATGCAAATGATGAAGAAAAATTAGAAGAGATTGCAAATACAATTTTAGAAAATAAAGAACATAATAATTAAAAATACATTTTACTACCTTTCTTTATAAAAAAATATGTACATTGATACATATTTTTTTATTATTCGTGATAAAATCAAATTATAAGAAAGATATGGTGAACTAGATGAAAGTTTTTGATCAAAAGAGAGCAGCAAAAGAATTTGCAGAAAGATGGAAAGATAGAGGGAAAGAAAGAAGCGATTCTCAAAAGTACTGGATTGATTTACTTGAACATGTTTTAGGTGTTGATAATTATGTTGATTTTATTGAATTTGAATATAATGTTTTAATGGATAACACAACTGGTTGGATGGATGGATATATTCCATCAACAAAAATACTTATTGAACAAAAATCAATAGATAAAGATTTAAACAAACCGATTATTCAATCAGATGGTGTACCACTTAAACCTTTTCAACAAGCTAAAAGATATATTTCAGAATTACCAGTATCTAAACATCCGAGATATGTAATTACATGTAATTTTAAATCTTTTTTGATTTATGATATGAATAATCCGAATAGTGAACCAGAATCAATATTGCTTAAGGATTTGGAAAAAGAATATTATAGATTATCGTTTTTAACCGATTTAAAAAGTGAACATATAAAAAAAGAAGAAGAGTTGTCATTCAAAGCTGGAGAATTAGTTGGTAAATTATATGATGCGTTTTCAAAACAATATATAGATTTATCAAATGAACAATCGCTAGAAGATTTAAATGAATTGTGTGTTAGAATTGTATTTTGCTTATTCGCTGAAGATGCAGGTTTATTTGGTAGAAAAAATGTGTTTCATGATTATTTAAACAAATATGACGATCTGACATTAATGAGAGAAAATTTAATTAAATTATTTAAAGTACTAGATACCCCTCTTGATGAAAGAGATCCATATTTAGAGGAAGAGTTAAATCAATTCCCATATGTTAACGGAGGATTATTTTCAAATGAGAATATAGAAATACCAACTTTTACAGAAGAAATTAGGGATACATTGTTAGCTAAAGCTTCTAATGATTTTGATTGGTCTGAAATATCACCAACAATTTTTGGAGCCGTATTTGAATCAACATTAAATCCAGAAACAAGAAGATCTGGAGGTATGCATTATACTTCTATTGAGAATATACACAAGGTAATTGATCCACTTTTCTTGAATGATTTAAGAGAAAAATTAACTGATGCCGAATTATATAAAAGTGAAAAGATAAGAAATGAAAAATTGATTGAATTTCAAAAGTATATTTCATCGCTTACATTTATGGATCCAGCATGTGGTTCAGGGAATTTTTTAACGGAAACGTATTTATCATTGAGAAGGCTTGAAAATGAAGCGTTAGAAATAATGCAGGGTAAGGGAATGATTACGTTTGATGTTGGAGATAGAATTAAAGTATCAATCCAGCAATTTTATGGTATAGAAATAAATGATTTTGCAGTAAAAGTAGCGAAAACGGCACTTTGGATTGCAGAAACTCAGATGTATTTAGAAACGAAGAAAATTTTATCAAGTCAAACTGGAATTGATGAATTTCTGCCATTAGATACATATGATAATATAATTGAAGCAAATGCTTTAAGGATAGATTGGAATGATATTCTTCAAAATAGTAAATGCAATTATATAATTGGAAATCCACCGTTCGTTGGTGCAAGATTGATGTCCGACAAGCAAAAGCAAGATGTTGAATATGTTTTCAATGGTACAAAGAATTATGGAAATATAGATTATGTTGGATGTTGGTACAAAATTGCATCAAAATATATGAAAGGTACAAAAATTGAAACATCACTAGTTTCTACAAATAGTATATGTCAAGGTGAACAGCCTGCAATTCTATGGAAAGAGTTGTTTAGAAATAACATTGTTATAAATTTTGCCCATAAAACATTTAGATGGGATAGTGAGGCATCTTTAAAAGCTCATGTTCATTGTATAATTGTTGGATTTAGTTATTATTCTAGAGAAAATAAGTTTATATATGATAATAATAAAATTATAAAAGCAGAAAATATCAATGCATACTTAGTTGATGCGCCGAATATTTTTATTGAAAACAGAACTAAGCCCATTCAAAAGAATATACCTGAAATGGATTTTGGAAGCATGCCTAACGACGGTGGATTTTTAAGTAATTTTTCAGAAGATAGTTATCAGTCGTTAATACAGCAATATCCTGAGATAAAGCCATTAATGAAAAGGATATATGGAGCGGAAGAATTTATCAATAATAAAGCAAGATATTGCTTATGGTTAAATGAAATTGATCAGTCATTATACAAGAATAATTCAGTAGTTATGGAAGCAATACAAAATGTTAGAAATATACGATTGGATAGTAATCGAGATGCTACGAAAAGACTTGCATCAATTCCATATTTGTTCGGTGAAATTAGACAACCAAAATCAAATTATTTATTAGTACCAAGTACATCTTCTGAAAGAAGAAGATATATTCCAATTGGTTTCATGAATAAAGATGATATATCAACAAACGCAAATCTTGTTATACCAAATGCAGGTTTATATGAATTCGGTATATTGACTTCAAACGTTCATATGTCTTGGATGCGTTCAGTTGCTGGGCGATTAAAATCTGATTATAGATATTCTGCAAAGATTGTTTATAATAATTTTCCTTGGCCTACACCAACGCCAGAGCAAAAAGACAGAATAATATCTGCAGCTAAATTAATACTAGCAGCAAGAAGAAAATATTCTGGTGTAACGTTAGGTGATTTGTATGGTGAAAATATGTATTTATATGCCGATTTATTAAGAGCACATCGATTGAATGATAGAGTTGTTATGGAAGCATATGGCTTTCCGGTTAAGAATACATTTACTGAATCTGATTGTGTTGCTGAACTTATGAAAATGTATCAAGAATTAATTAATAAGAAAGAAGCATAGCTTCTTTTTTAATTTTTATTGTAAAGTCTATATCATTTGTTATATTGTTTGCTTATAATGGTCTAAAAGGAGGTTAAAATGAGCTGGGAAGTTATTAATACAAAAAAGATAAAATGTCTATGTGGAAAAGGAACTATTGAACAAAATATAATTGGTGATGATTGGAATAGAATAGAATCTGAAACTCCAACAATAAAATGCAAAGAGTGCAGTTCCAAATATGAACTAACTAGTAAAAATTACTATCCAAAACCAAAACATGACTATACTTTATATTTTTTAAAGAATAAAGAAACGGGTGAAGAAATACAACTTGATCTATAATTCTAACCCCTAAACTCTCTTAACACTACTTTTCTTATGTAATTATTCACTATCTTACTATTACCATAATCAATATAATTAGGTAATAATAAAGTAATTAATGATTAACATAATAATGTTTTATTTTATGTAATTAGATAAAAATTAATTAATGTAATTATGATAATCAAAGTATTATTTAATAGTTATGTATTCCTTTACTTTTCATAATATCCGATCAATAATTGATCAGGAGGTATTATGGAATATCATGTTACTATAGAAGAAACTGTATCTAATGAATATATCATTGAAGCTAATAATATTGATGAATTAAAAGATAAAGTAAATAAGATGTATAGAAATAATGAATTAATATTAGAACCTGGTAATTTATTAGAAGCAAGATTTTATATTCAAGAAGATAAAGATAATGAAGTTAATATTGTATATTAACTTCTTTTTTTAGATGATAAATATTATTCTTTTTCTTTATTTTTTATGCTACACTTAAACTAGGAGGAAAATATATGAAAAAAAATTATTCTTCAAAATATGGATTTCTTGCTATTGGAGTATTAATTTTATCAATGATTTCAAATTCTCTTCCAATAATGATTTTGGGATTCATTGGTTTTTGGGTTATACTTATAATGGGAATGGTTAAGGGAAATCCAATCGATAATACCGGAAATTATAAAAAGAAATCTCGAAAAAGAATTGAATCTGCAAAAGTTGATGAAATTATGCATAAATATAAAGATTATTCTATCAATGAAAAAATAAAATTTTTAGAAGATATTCCATATGGTTCGTATGAAGTAGCAATAGATTTCAATAGGGAAGATATTATGCATGAAATTGAATTGTATATGGAAAAGAATGGTTTAAACCTGGACGAATATAAGGAACTTGAAGACAGATTATGGGAATATCATAGAGAATCAAAAGAAGACAATAAGGCGATATATGATATTGTTTCAAAGAAAGTTATGAAAGAATATAATACTGATACTGTAAAAACTTGCGATTTCCATTTGTTATCATCATCTAATAAAGAATTAACAGATAAAATAGGCCATTTTTCGCATTTGATAATATCAAAAGGAAGGTTATTATTTCTAAATAATGTTATAGATATACTTGAAGAAAGATATTTAGAAAAAGGTGAAGATTTAGATTTTGGGAATCTAAAAATGGCTATTCGATATTTTCCTTATGATGAGTATTCTGCAAAAAAGAATATAAAGTATGAAATAAATATTAAAGATATAATATGCTATTTAACAGAAGGGAGTAAGATGATTAATACAGTTATTTCTGGTGGTGGTTCGTCTGGATATATTGATCCTGTTAAAGCAACTGCAATGAAAAGAAAGATGACTGTATTTGATAATGTCCTTCCAGATGGTGACGCAGGTGCTGTTTACTCAATGCTTAAAGATGTGAAGATAGATCCAATTGAAACAAAACTAGTAGAAAATGATGAACGGGTTGTAATATTAAAAACAAAAGATTGTGATTTTGTTTTTAAAAGAATGGATGATGCTGTTGATTTGTATGCATATTTAGTTGATAAAATTCCAGAAAAGGATTTTATTAGGATGCAAATAAAAGATGCTAGCAAAACTGGAGAAGATAGTAAAAAAAGTAATAAAAAAGAATCTCATAGCAACCTAGATGAAATAAAGAAACTTAAAGAACTTCTTGATATGGATGCTATAACACAAGAAGAATATGATAAAAAGAAAAAAGAATTACTAAAATAACTAACCCCTAAACTCTCTTAACCCTCCTTTTCTTATGTAATTATTCACTATCTAACTATTATCATAATCAATATAATTACGAAGATATATAAGACTAAGTAATTAAGATACCCTAGGTTTGATTAATAATTATTTAAAACACTAAATATCATGTTACTATAGAAGAAACTGTTTCTGATGAATTTATTATTGAAGCTAATAATATTGATGAATTAAAAGATAAAGTAAATAAGATGTATAGAAATAGTGAATTAGTATTAGAACCTGGTAATTTATTAGAAGCTAAATTTTATATTCAAGAAGATAAAGAAAAAAGTGTTAACGTTATATATTAACTCTTTTTTCTATGTTATTATAGATATATAAAGTAGTAGTATTTATCTTTTTAAGATGGATACTACTTTTTGTATGGAGGTTATATGAGATTAGTAACTAGCATGAGTGCATCAAAAGCAAAAGAATTCTTCATGAATCCAAAAAATTATTTTACTTTAGATTTACCTAATTATTTTACTTTTAACGATATTCTTAAATTATCTGATAAATTAGTAACAGGTAAAGATTTTAATGGTAGTATCGTAGATGTTAAAAAGCCAAGAGAAATAGAAGATGTAAATTATAAAATTATTCATAATAAAGATGGTAAATATGCATGGCGTTCTTTTGAATTGATACATCCTATATTATATGTAAAACTAGTAAATGATATTACAGATAAAAACAATTGGAAATTGATTAAAGATAGATTTAAAGAATTTCAAAACAATAGTCAAATTATTTGTTGTAGTATTCCTGGAGGAATAAAAAAGAATAATAAAAAAGAAAGTATACTTAGATGGTGGGAGGAATTTGAACAAAAAAGTATATCTGCATCATTAAAATATTCTATTATGGCATGTACAGATATAACAGATTGTTATGGGTCTATTTATACTCATACTATTAGTTGGGCATTGCATGGCAAAGATACCGCTAAGCAATCTAAAGCAGATTTAAAATTACTTGGTAATATAATAGATAATGATATTAGCAGCATGCATTATGGACAAACAAATGGAATTCCACAAGGTAGTGAAATAATGAATCTAATTGCTGAGTTAGTTCTAGGTTATGTTGATACTTTGTTATCTAAGAAAATAAATGAAGTTGGTATAACTGATTATATGATATTAAGGTATAGGGATGATTATAGAATTTTTTGTAATAATAATAAGGATATAGAACAAATATTAAATATTTTGACTAATGTATTGTCAGACCATAATCTAAGATTAAATAGTTCAAAAACATTTACAACTACAAATATAATTATTAAATCTATAAAGAAAGACAAATTAGATAGGATTAAATTATATAGAGATAAGAAGTTGAATTTAGAGAAAGAATTATTTATTATTGATGAGTTTTCATTAGATCACATTAATAGTGGTAGTTTACCTATATTATTAAATGATATTTTTAATAATAGAATTGAAAAAATGAAAAGAAAACCAAATAATTATGAGCAAATTATAAGTATTATCACTGATATTATGTACAATAATCCAAGGGTATATCCTAATTGTATTGCAATTTTAAGTGGTATTTTTAATGTTATTGATATTCATAAAACCACAAATTATATTATTGATATCAGAAGAAAATTTAAGGATGTTCCTAATACGACATATTTAGATATATGGCTTCAAAGATTAATCTCTTGTCTTGATACACGTTTGTTTCCAATACCAGAAAGTTTAATATGTCAAAAAGTTGTTGACAGATCAATAAATATATGGAATTCATCATGGCTAAAAGGCAAAATAAAAAATGCATTTGACGAGAGTTCGATTATAAACGATGATGAAATAAAGAAAAATAATATTAAGTTTACAAGAGCAGAAGTTGATACTTTCTTTGTTGATGAATATGATCAAATTTAAACGATTCTTAAACTCCCCCTGTAATTAATTACTTTAAATCTCTTAGGAATATCAATATAATTAATGATTAGAATCCTTCTTCCTTTAGGAAGATGGGTTCTTTCTTTTATTTAACTTAATGGTAATATCTTAGTTTGATTAATTATTATTTAATTATTTTATTTTTTTCTTTGTAATAATTATTATTTATCTTTTTATTTTATATACTTTATATTTGTTTTTTATATATTTTTGTTTCTCTTAAATATATTCTTAATGATTTAGATTATTATGGTTATTTAATTTAGTCTTAATTATTTTGTTTTACTTCTTTTTCTTTGTA
>JAEEGL017222929.1_pt1 | contig 12149 bp, 8 predicted proteins | sample 9134231 | NCBI WGS metagenome assembly JAEEGL01 (sample SAMN16246548, study PRJNA631951) | gut metagenome | biome: gut microbiome; feature: rumen; material: fiber-attached | host: Bos | place: Iran: Karaj | collected 2018-10
ACCACAAAAAGGATTACGACGTCATCTGCGCCGGGTTTGCGCTGTACGGCGTCCACTGGCTCTATGAGATCGGCAACGCGGTGATCGGGCATTTCTTTGGCTACCCGCTGTGGTCGGTCTCCAACGAGTCGACCACCTTCATCCTGCTGATCGGCGTGTGCTGGGAGCTTTCCATGATGTTCTCCCTGGCGGGGATGATCTCGTTCAAGATGCTTCCGCAGGACAGAAGCAAACGCTATTTTGCCAAAAACGGAAAAGGCGGCATCAGCTGCAAGCTGGTCGGCGCCCTGGAGATGGCGCTGCTCTTCGCCCTGTTCGAGTCGTTTCTGGCCGGGACGAGCAACCACTCCTTCATCTGGGTGTACAAATGGTGGGGCGTGCTGCCCGTGTTCGTCACCACGTATATTCCCTTCTTCCTCGCCAGCAACTACGTGCCGGACATGGAACCGAAGAAGAGAAGGACCTTTCTCTTCACCCTGTGGGGCCTGGTCGCGCTGCTGCTCGTGATCCTGATCCCGCTGGGCATCATCTGAAAAACCGGAAAAACAGAGCCCGCTTCTCTTGTGTTCTGCCGTCTGTTCTGATGTAATACCGGGCGGATTCAAAACGATTTCTGCATGGGAGGAATTACAATGAAGAAAACAGCCGTGCTGCTTCTCTGCCTGGCTCTCGCCGTCTCCTGCCTGGCGCTGACCGCCTGCGGCGGCAGCAGCGCTCCGCAGGACCTGTCGCAGAGTAAATATGTCGGCACCTGGAAAGCCGTCGACGTGTCGATGGGGATAAGAAAGAGACTTCCGAAGAAGTCTTCAGCGAGGGTTTCACCCTCGAGCTGAGGGGAGACGGAACCGCGACGGTTACCCCGGCTGACGGGGACGGCGCCTGCACCTGGAAGGAGACCGGCAGCGGCATCAAGACAGACGGTGCCATGAAGCTGACCCTCAAGGACAAGGACGGCGGTCTGGACGCGAGCATTCTCGGCGTCCACGTCTTCTTCGAGAAGGAGCCGTAAGAAAGGCTAAACAAACAGCGGCAAAGCGCCGTGACTCCAAACAGAGTCACGGCGCTTTGCTTTTTGCTGTGCGGGAAACGGCCTGCAGCAGACGGCTTCACCCGCATCCCCGTGATTTGCTGCCTGCCAGCATAACGCAAAACGGGGTCATCTTCAACGGTTTTCGACAGGGGCGCGCGTTTTCGGGAGAAAAAAGGTCAAAAAATGCTGAATTTTCTGTATCATCGCACTGTGTTTTATGTTATACTGCAAATTGGAAATCTGTAGGCATTTCAGGCATCTTTCAGTGCTTGACAAGCTGCCTGGCAGGGAAGGGAAAAAGACTGGGAACGGGGGCTCTCGGACATGCAGAATATAGTCGGCAGAACAGATAAGGTGAGGACAATCCGAAAGCTGCTGGACAGCGGGAAGATGGTCTATCTGGGGGCGTTCTTCCTCGGCGGGAAAACGGTTCTGATGGAACAGACCGCGAGCAGCGTGAAGGGGACCGTCCTGCGCTACAACGGCGAAAAGGACGACTGGTACGAGTTCCTTGAGACCGCCGCGCAGCATCCAGACGCCCTGCTGCTGATCGACAACATCCACTGGCTGACGCTCGGCCCGGAAGAGGAGTCGTTCCGCACGTTTCTGGAAAATCGCCCGAAAGGGCAAAAAATCCTCATGGCCGGCAGGGCGCAGCGGCCGGCTTGCTTTCATCCGTTTCTGATCAGCGGCGAGCTCGCCCCGCTCGGCATCGGCTTCATGCTCTTTTCCGAGGAGGAGATCGAACAGCTCTTCCTGTACTTTGATATCCGCCTGTCCCCCGCGGACGTCGAATGGCTGAAAAAACGCACCATGGGCTGGGTGTTCCCCCTGCGGTCCTTTGCGCAGCGGATGAGCATGGACCCGAACGCGACGCTGAATTCGGTCGACCCGGAGATCACGCTGCTTCAGCAGCGCACCTTTACGAGAGAGGCAATTGTCGCGCTGCCGGAGGAATACCGCACGGCGCTCTACAATCTGTGTCCATTCCCGGAGTTTACGTCGGACATGGCCAGGATGCTGACCGGCCGCACGGATATGCCCCGCATCCTGCAGAATATTGTGCAGAACACCTTCATGCTGCAGAACGACCGGCCCGACGAATTCCGCTTCATCCCCTTTGTGCAGAAGGCGCTGTTTTCCGAGATGCAGAACCAGTACACCAAGGACTACATCAACGGGCAGTATAAGCGCGCCGCGCTCTATTTTGAGCTGATCAACGAGAATTCCAAAGCCATCTCGTACTACGTCATGCTCCACGACACCGAAAAGGTCCGGGAGCTTCTGATCCGCGATACGAAATCGCGCCCGAGCAACGGCGACTACGTGGACATGCGGGAGGCCTACGCCCTTCTGCCGGAGAAAATGATTCTCGACTCGCCGGAGCTGATAAAGGGCATGAGCCTGGTCGAGAGCCTGATGGGCCGCGCCGAACAGAGCGAGCGCTGGTACGCGGAGCTGAAAAACTTCATGGCCCGGACGAACCCGCGCGTCGAGGAATACGCCATGGCCGAGGAAGCACTGCTGTATCTGGACATCACCCTCCCGCACCGGGGCTCCTCCGACCTGCTGAGAAAGCTGGTCAAGGTCTCGCAGCAGAAGAAGCTGACCCAGTCGGGGACCTGGCGCGAAGGCTTCAACATGGCCGGCAACAGCGTCAGTCTCGTTAACGGCGGGAAGGATTTAAGTCGCTGGGTCCCGCACTGCTGGACGATCTACAACGTGGCCAGGCAGTCGATCGAGGATTCCATGGGCCAGGGCGGCACGGGCATCAGCGAGATCGCCGTCGGTGAAGGCGAGCTGGAGCGGAACCTGGACGGAAAGTACGAAAACGCGCTGGACTATATCCTGATCGGCGCGACCAGGATCGCTTTTGACCTGGAGACGCGCTGTGCCGTCAAGGGGATCCAGAGCCGGCTGATGATGGCGGAAGGGGATCTCTCCGGCGCGATCCGCATGATGGACCATCTGCTGGATTCGCTCCCGGACTATGCGCCGAAGCGGCTGCGGGAGAACATGCAGGTCCACAGGATGACGCTGCTGATGATGAACGGGGAAACACGGGAAGCGCTGGGCTGGCTGGAGACGGAAGCGCCGGACGAGGTGGACAGCTTTGTCATCCTGGACCGGTACAAGTACATGCTGAAGCTCAGGCTGTACATCGTCACGGGCCAGTGGCACCGGACCCGCCTGCTGATCGCCAAGCTCCGGCAGTATTTCGAGCGCTACGACAGGCCGTATATGCGCACGCAGCTGCACTTCCTGCAGGCGATCATCGACCGCCGGCAGGGCAATGAAACCTGGCGGGCGGAGGCGGAAGCCGGGCTGGCGCTGGCAAAGCGCTACTCCCTCGCGCGCCTGGTTGCGGACGAGGGCGCCGGCATCGTGGACATCCTCGCGGAGCTCAAGCTGCCAAAGGACTCCTGGGAGCAGAGCGTGCTCCTGCTGGCCAGGCAGCACGCCTCCTACTATCCGCTTTACATGAAATCGGCCGGGAACCGCCCCGTCTTCACCGAGCGGGAACAGCAGGTCTACAGCATGATCGCCGCGGGCTACAAGAACGCGCAGATCTCCAGCATTCTCGGGATCGCGGAGCGCACCGTGAAGTATTACGCCAGTGAAATCTACCGCAAACTGGGCGTGACCACCAAGGCCGAAGCGATCCGGAAAGCGGCGGAACTCGGCGATACCAATCAGTAATTTCACTTTTTTGCCCATTATTGCACCTTCGGGCAATTGGCAGATTCAGAGGAAGCGAGTATACTTCCCTACTGGAAAAACGTGAGCCCTCACGAACTTGTTTTTTGACATACGGCGATTCTTTTCATAACGCCTCAAGCAAAGGACGGGAGTGCTCTCATCTTTCCAAAAATCGGGGGAGCGTTCAGGTCTCTGCCTGTCTTGAGGTGGATAATGGGTATTCAGAAGGAATATGAGAAACTTCATGACCAGCTGCTTTCAGGAGAAGCTGGTCTTTCCGTCGTTGGGCTCGGCTATGTCGGCATGCCCTTGGCGATCGAATTTGCAAAGCATATGCGCGTGATCGGCTTCAACCACAACGAGAAGCGGATCCAGCAGTACAAGAGCGGCATTGACCCGACCAACGAAGTCGGCAATGACGCCGTGCGCTGCTCCACGGTGGAGTTTACCTCCGACGAGGCCAAACTGCGTGACGCCAAATTTCATATCGTTGCCGTTCCAACTCCGATCAACTCCGATCACACGCCGGATCTCTACCCGGTGAAGAACGCCTCCCGCATCGTCGGGAGAAACCTGACCAAAGGGTCAGTTGTGGTCTACGAGTCTACCGTCTATCCCGGGGTTACGGAGAACATCTGCGTCCCGATTCTGGAAGAGGAGTCGGGACTTTGCTGTGGCCGCGACTTCAAGATCGGCTACAGCCCCGAGCGCATCAATCCGGGGGATCGGGTGCATACCCTGACCAGCATCCGGAAGATCGTCTCCGGCATGGACGAGGAGACCTGCGAACTGATCCGCAAGGTCTACGACGTCATCATCAAGGCCGGGACCTGCCCCGTGAGCAGCATCAAGACCGCCGAAGCGGTCAAGGTCGCCGAGAACAGCCAGCGGGACATCAACATCGCCTTCATGAACGAACTCGCCATGGTGTTCGACCGCATGGGCATCGACACCAACGAGGTCGTGGACGGCATGAACACCAAGTGGAACGCCCTCGGCTTCAAGCCGGGCCTCGTCGGCGGCCACTGCATCGGCGTCGATCCGTATTACTTCATCTATGAGGCCGAGCAGCTCGGCTATCACAGCAAGATCATCCAGAACGGCAGGATGGTCAACGACGGGATGGGCGCCTACATCGCGGACAAGACGGTCCGCAAGATGATCGAAGCGGGTCTCGCACCCAGAAAGTGCAAAGTCGTGATCCTGGGCATGACCTTCAAGGAGAACTGCCCCGACGTGCGGAACAGCCGCGTCAACGACATCGTGAAGACGCTGCGCGACTACGGCATCAACCCGACGATCGTCGATCCGTGGGCGAATCCCGAGGCCGCGAAGAAAGAGTACGGCGTGGAGCTCACCGAAATGAAGGACGTCACGGACGCCGACTGCGTGATCCTGGCCGTGGCGCACCGGGAGTTCCAGGAGCTCGGCGTGGACGGGCTGAGGAAGCTCTACGGAGCCAGGCAGACGAAGATCCTCATCGACGTCAAGGGGATGTTTGAGCTGGATGAGCTGAAACAGACCGACATCAAGTGGTGGCGTCTCTGAGATGCCCGGACGACCGATGAACCAGGAAAAGGATGAACGGAAGATGAGCGCACAAACCGGCCTTACCAGCCGACAGAATTATGACCGCTTCGTTGACGAATGGTACGACACGGTCCTGCGCGAGGCGCAGAAATGGTGCCGCAGCGACGAGGCGGCCCGCCTTCTGGCGGAAGCGGTGCTGAACGACTGCCGCCAGAAGTTCGCGGGAAAAAAGCTCCCGTCTGAGCCGGAGTACTTTCTCAAGGGCCAGGTCTGCCTGGTCTACAGCATGACGGGGCCGAACGTCGAAAGACTGAAAAACTACATTCTGGACCATCCCTTCGCCGAGGAGGTCCCGGATTCAGAAGAAGCGGCCGATGCGGAAATCAAGGCGAAACCGGCTGCACCAGCTGCCAGCAAAGCTGCAAAACCGGCGGAAAAGAAGGAAACGAAGCTCCCGCCGGAACGCACGACACAGGCAAGCGCCCGCGCCGCGGAAAAGCCCGAAGGCGCCGTCCGGGAAAAGCCGGACACCTTCTTCGACCCGGCCCGGACGGTCCTGTGGAGTCCGGACGGCGAAAACAACCCGCATATCGTTGAGGAAATCGTCATTGAAGACGATGACGCGGATGAGGAAGAGCGTTCGGTCGGACTCTCGTTCTTCAATTCGATTCTCTTTATTATGACCGCCGCGTCGTTCGTGTTCTTCTGCTATGAGACCGGCGCGATACAATTCTTACTTGGATAAGGGACGGATCTGTATGGAAGCACTTGACCGCAACAACCTGAAAAAAACCTTTGGCTATTATAAAGCCTCCGACGTGGACCGTTTTCTGGACGCGGCGCAGGAGGCGCTGGAGGCCGGAAACCGGCAGCTGGAGGACCGCAGCAGCGAACTGAAGCAGAAGCTTGAGGAGCAGCTGGCGGAGATCCGGAACCTGAACCGGCAGCTTGAAGAGCGCAGAATGGAAGTCGAAAACATCCGCACCGAGCTGGAGATCGCGAATTCCCAGACGACGATTCTGAGCAACCGCGTCGCAAGACAGCAGAAGGAACTGGAAGAGAGAGAACGCCTCCTGCAGCTGGACCCGGTGGGCGAAGCCAACGACAAGGCCGAAAAAATCGTCCAGAACGCGATGAAGATCAGCCGCCAGATGCTGGACGACGCCGAAAACGTGCGGACCAGAGCCTTTGCGGCAGTCCGCTCGGCCTATTTCAACACCATGGATTTCCGCCGCGAGGTCGAGGGGAAATTCATTCAGCTGGAACACGACCTGGACCGTTCCGTCGGCGCGCTGCGTACGATCGACGTGCAGGATCCCGGGCCGGACTTTACTCCCAACTTCGTTCCGGACTATGTCCCGGAGGAAGTATCGTGACCAGCCTGAGAAGAACCATTGCCATCATCCTGGCGCTCGCCGCGGTGCTGACGCTCGCGGGCTGCCAGCTGCCCCAGCTCGGGGAGAAGAAGACGGAAACCGTGAAGGTCGCCGCCACGCCCGAGCCGAAGATCACCGCGTCTCCGGTGCCGGTGCTCGCCGGCGTGGAGACCGACAAAAAGGTCATTTCCCTCGTGTTTGAGGGCTACACCGACAACACCACGGTCGAGGGCATCGCCGACGTGCTGAAGAAGAACAGCGTCCCGACGGTGTTCTTTGTCTCCGGCGTCACGGCCAACGAGCAGCCCGAGCTGCTGAAGCGCCTCGTGACCAAAGGCTTTTCCATCGGGAACTACGGCATGAACGGCTCCAAGAAGCTGGAAGGCTATTCCGCCTATGAAAACGCCCGGCGCTTCACCCTGGCGCAGCAGGAGATCGAGAACGCCTGCGGCGTGCAGCCGAAGCTGATCCGCTGCAACGGCACCGTTTACACCGAGGAGGTGCTGCGGGCCGCCGCTGCCGCGGGGCTCGAGGCCGCCGTGCAGCCCACCACGTATGTGAACCACCGGAGCTTCAAGAGCCGCCAGGACGCGGACGAATACGTCTCGAACCTGCTGCGCGGCAGCATCATCACCGTGAAGCTCGGCCAGGAACTGGACAGGGACGAGTACGGCGACGTCGGCGAGATGCTGGACGAGCGCCCGGCCATCGACCCCAGCCCCGGCATCCGCTGGGAGTGGAGCACCGAGGAGGAAAAATACGCCAATCTCCCCGACGCGGTCGCCTGGCTGATCGAAGCCCTCCGTGCCGCGGACTATCAGATCCTGAGCCCGGAGAAGCTCCAGTCCGAAGCCAGGACCGTCCTGGTCAAGACGCGGGAACTCGACGCGCAGGAGAAAACCCTGCTGGACCCCGGCTCCTATCTGCGCCCCGTGACGGACGAGCCCCTGACTTCCGGGAACACGAAAAAAGCCGATGACAGCGACTTTGCAGGCGCGGTTTTTGTCGGCGATGCCGTGATGGAAGGGCTCGCAAGCTATGTAGAGTGGCGCCGGAAAGAGGAAGGCGAATTCCTGAGCAGCGCCACCTTCGTGACCGATCGGAACTTCACGGTCGAGCGGCTGCTGGAGCCGAATGAAGAGGGCTGGGAACTTGCCTCGGCGCTTAAGGAAGCAGAGGCGAAGACGGTCTTCCTGCAGCTCGGCTTCTCCAACACCATGAGCTACCGGCAGGAGAACCACCTCGCCAACTACCGCCTGCTGATCCGCAACATCCGGCAGGAGAACCCGGACATCCAGGTCGTCATCCTTCCCATTCTGCCGAAGGTGACGGGCCGCGCGGGCATCTCCAACGACTACCGCTTCCGCCTGAACCTGATGCTCTGCAAAATGTGCCGGGAATACGGCCTGGACTTCGTGGACGTCGCCTGGCCGCTCCGCGACCGGGACGGCGGATTGCGCGAGGACTACTGCCTGAACCTGAATACCAGCGGGACCCAGCTGAACGACACCGGCTGCGAAGTTCTGCTTGACTGTCTGAAAAACTCGTTTCCTGCCTGATGCTTCATAAAGGAACCGATATCCCGAAAGGTACAGCGATGAAGAAAACAAAAGAGGAAAAAAACCAGATCCTGCGTGAGACCGGGGACCGGCGGCTTTTCCCGCACGTCCCCGAACCGGACGGACTGCGCAGCAACGTCAGCCGGCGCGACGACCATCTGCAGGATAAACGCCCCGCCTACGCGGAGTTTGCCGGCGTGCGCTACGAGGCTGAGGTGGATGTGACCATCTGGGCCGGCGGCAGGCGCATCCGCGCGAAAAGCGTCAACATCTCCCAGACGGGCATGCTCCTCCAGCTCCCGGACAGCTCCGGCTTCGACGAGCTCGACCAGAACCGGAAGGTCCGGCTCGACTTCCGTCTGGCGGAAGGGGACCTGCAGGAGGGAACGGAAAAACATTATCGAAACATCGGGGCCAAGGTGGTCCGCCTCACGCCGGACGCGCGCACGGTGGCGGTTCAGTTCCGCCGCCCGCTCTATCGGGAGCGCCGCTCCAAGGAGCGCGTTCTCTTCGTCACGGCGACGGTCTTTCTCTTCCTCTGCACCGCGGTCATCATGATGCTGCGGGCGGAGAGCATCCGTTACTTTGCCACCAACCCCTGGCTGTACGGCTACAGCATCATGACGGCGCTCTTCCTGCTGTCGCGCTATCTCTTCGGCAGCTTCTACCGGCAGGTCCCGGTCGACCCGGACTATACCCCCAGCGTGACCGTCGTGATCCCGTGCTTCAACGAGGAGACCTGGATCCGCGAGACGATCCTGCGGTGCGTGGACCAGGACTATCCCGCGGACAAGCTCGAGATCATCATCGTCGACGACGGCTCGACCGACCGCTCCGTCGAGGTGATCAAGCAGACGGTGCAGGACATGTGCGCCGAGGGAGAGCAGTACCGCATCGAGGACCGGGTCCGCGTTTTCCTGCAGAAGTACAACCAGGGTAAGCGCGAGGCCATGGGCATCGGCATCCGCAACGCCCGGACCGAGCTCATCGTCTTCGTGGACTCCGACAGCTTCCTGCGCCCGAACGCCATCCGCACCCTAGTGCAGCCGATGAAGGACCCGAAGATGGGCGGCGTCACCGGCAGGACCGACGTCGCGAACGTCTACACCAACTGGCTGACGAAGATGCAGGCCGTCCGCTACTACATCTCCTTCCGGATCATGAAGGCGGCCGAAGCCTATTTCGACTCCGTCATGTGCCTGAGCGGCCCGCTGTCCTGCTACCGCCTGTCCATCGTGCGCGAGGTGTTTGACCAGTGGATCAACCAGCGCTTCATGGGTCAGAAGGCCACCTTCGGCGACGACAGGAGCCTCACCAACTTTGTGGTGGAGCGCTACCGCACGTCCTATCAGGACGCCGCGATCTGCTCGACCATTGTCCCGACCACGCAGAAGCAGTTCCTGCGCCAGCAGATGCGCTGGAAGCGCTCGTGGCTGCGCGAGTCGCTGCGTGCCTGTTCCTTCATGTGGAAGAAGCAGCCGTTCATGGCGCTGTCCTTCTACATCGGGGTCCTGGTACCCCTGATCGCGCCGATCATCGTGCTTTACAACCTCGTGTATATCCCGGTGTTCGAGCACGTGTTCCCGGGCACGTTCCTGATCGGCATCATGATGATGTCGCTGATGATGTGCTTTGCGCAGCTGATTCTGAAGAAAAGCAGTCTGTGGATCTACGGTTTTCTCTTCTGCATCTATTACGAAATCGTTCTGCTCTGGCAGATGCTGTGGGCGTGGATCACCTTCTGGGTGAACGACTGGGGTACGCGCGGCAAGGGCAAGAAGCGCGGCGCCGAAATCCTCAGAAGCGCTGCTCCCAAGGAGGCGGAAAACTATGGATGAGGCAAGGATTCACAGAAAAAACATCTGGAAGGTCGTCCGCACCGTTCTGGAAGTCCTGATCATCCTCGCGGTGGTGTTCGCCGTGGCCTACGCGCTGTACCGCCACCATATCGAGACCGGGACCTACGCCGGCCGCCTGCAGGACAGGACCCTCATCTCGGATGAGGAGATCCTCGCGGGGCAGGAGAGCGTCGGCCACGCCGACGGGCCGCACTTCATCGCCGTCTCCTACAACGGCCTGACCGATACCGCCCGCGAAGGCGGGAAAATCGTCACGGTCGGCTCGTACGAGGCGCAGATGCAGGCCCTGAAGGCCTCCGGCTACCAGACGATCACCCAGCAGGATATTATCGATTACTATGAAAACGGAGCTGCGCTTCCCGAGAAGGCGATGCTCCTGATCTTTGAGGACGGGATCCTCTACACCACGGAACTGGCGCAGCCCGCGATGATCGCCAACAACTACATCGCCACGGCATGCACCTTTGCCGAAAACCTCTCCGATACCGAAGAGCACTACATCACGGCCGAGGGCATCAAAAAGCTGAACAAGACCACCTACTGGGAAGCGGGTTCCAACGGTTACCGGGTCAGCTACATCAACGTGTTTGACCGCTACGAGAACTATTTCGGGAACCTGAACACCCGGGAATTCCTCGCCGTGCACAACTATCTGAAGCGTGACTACAATCACTGGCTCATGGACTTCATCCGGGACGAAAACCGCCTCCGCACCGAGAGCGAGACCGCCATGGAGGAGCGCGTGGCCTGGGACTATGAGAAGATGGAGGAGCTCTATCAGAAGAACATCGGCTATGTCCCCGCCTTCTACCTGCTGATGAACTCCAACACCGGCGCCTTCGGCGACGACCCCCTCGTCAGCCGCAAGAACGCCGAGATGATCGAGCAGGTCTTCGCCATGAACTTCAACCGCCAGGGCAGCTGCCTGAATACGCGGGCTTCCTCCATTTATGACCTCTCGCGCCTGCAGGTGCGGCAGTATTTCTCCACCAACCACCTGATGATGCGCATCTGGGACGACACCGGGCACCACGTGGTGTTCAGCCTCGGCGACGCCGGGAAGGCGGAGAACTGGACGCGGACGGAAGGCGTCGCGGAGTTCACGGAGAACAAAATCATCCTCACCTCGCTGCCCTACGGCCAGGCCGAACTCCTCCTGAACGAGGAACTCCCCCGCAACATGGAACTCTCCGTGCGTCTGCAGGGCAACACGGTCGGCCAGCAGGCCATCGTGATGCGCGCGGATGAATACGGCGAGGGCGGCGTCACGGTCCGGCTTCACAACAACGTCCTCTACATCGAGGACGCCGACGAGGCGATGCCGCTGCTGAAAGTCGATCTCTTCGAGCTGGACGGAGGCCCCTTCGTCTCCGAGGCCCAGGAGGAACTCGACGGCCTGATCGCCCTGCAGAACGCCATCATCAAGTATGACGAGGACGAGGCCAGAGTTCTCGAAGCCGAGAAGGAGCTCGAGGCGCTCAATTCGATCCGCGCGCCCGGCATCGAGGACGGGGCTGCGCCGTATATCCCGCAGCTGGATATTGACGACGAGGACAACCGCGAGCTGCGCATCCGGCTGGAGAACAACAAGATCTCCTGCTGGATCGACGGCATCCAGGTTGCGGACCAGCTGAGCGTTTCCGCCGGCGGCGGGAACAAGCTGTTCCTGCAGGCGGCTGTCACGAAGGATGACGAGCGCTTCAGCCAGACGAATCTGAGCGACGACGTCTATGACGGCATCTTCACCCGGCTCACGGTCACCGGCCTGAACGGCGAGGAAGCCTTTTCCTACGCCGACCGGCAGGTTGCGGAGCGCGGCGGCTTTCTGGACGGCGTGATCGCCGCGATGGGGAGTCTGCTGAGCCATGAGTGATCGAAAGAACCGGCGGACGAAAACGTTCGCAAAACACTTGATTTTGCTTGCGGCAGTGCTCTGCCTGCTGCTTTCCTGCACGGCAGCCGCGTATGCCGAAACAAGCGACTGCGGGGAAAACCCGGAAGCAGAAGCGGGCTACGGCGCTTGGCTGACGTACTGGGACGCGGTATCCGCGCTCGTCGAGCAGGCGCTTATCGGCGACAAACTGGAGGAGCTGGT
>JAEEGL010303670.1_pt1 | contig 12148 bp, 10 predicted proteins | sample 9134231 | NCBI WGS metagenome assembly JAEEGL01 (sample SAMN16246548, study PRJNA631951) | gut metagenome | biome: gut microbiome; feature: rumen; material: fiber-attached | host: Bos | place: Iran: Karaj | collected 2018-10
AATTTGCATAAATTGATGTGAATGAGTAGCATCTTCATCTCTTCTATAAACTTTACCTGGACAAACTATTCTAATAGGTCCTTTATCTATGTTTTCTTCCATAGCATGTACTTGTGCTGTAGAAGTTTGACTTCTAAGTAAGTATTCATCTACTTCATCTTTTAAATAGAATGTATCTTGTGTATCTCTTGCAGGATGACCTAATGGTAAATTTAATTTTCTAAAGCAGTTTTCATCAGTTTCTAATTCTGGTCCATCATATACTGTATACCCCATAGATACAAATAAATCTTCAAACTCTTCAGTTATTCTAGTCATTGGATTTAAAGATCCTCTTTTAATCTTTTTACTAGGTAATGATATATCAATTGCTTCTTTACTTAACTTTTCATTTAATATAGCATTATTAATTTCTTCTTCTTTACCAAGTATTAATTTAAAAGCTTCATCTCTAAGTTCATTAATTATCTTTCCAAATTCTTTTTTTTCTTCAATAGATAATTCTGACATACCTTTAGTAAGTTCTGTTACTAAACCACTTTTACCAGTATATTTTGCTTTAATTTCTACTACATCTTGGATAGTCTTTACTTCTTTAATATCATTATTTAAAGACTCTCTAATACTTTCAACTTTTTCTCTCATATTTTCCTCCTAATTAAACTTTAATTTTTCTACTACATTTATATTTGTATTAGATAAATTATTTATTAAATCTTTACCATCAGTTATATTACCAATTATTGAACCATAATGGATTGGTATTACAACTTTAGTATTCATTTTCTTTATTAACTCAGTTGCTTCTTCTTTATCCATTGTAAAATGTCCTCCTATAGGAATAAATGCTATATCACATTTTACATCTTCTATTTCAGGAACAGCATCTGTATCACCTGCTACATAATATGTTATATCGTCTATTTTAACTATATATCCAAGCCAATTATTTTCTCTTGGATGAAATTGTTTTCCTATATTATAAGCAGGTATTGTTTCTATATTTAAATCTTCAATACTTGTTTTATCAAATGGATTTAAAAATATATATTCTTTAAAATCTATTCCTTTAATTACATCCTCCATTGATTTTGGAGCCACTATAATAGTATTATCATTTTTAACTTTCATTATAGATTCTTTATCCATATGATCATAATGATTATGAGTAATAAATATTATATCTGCATCATTATAATCTTTATCTATTTTAAATGGATCAAAATATATAATTTTACTTAATGTTAATTTAACACTACTTTGTGTATTAACACTTATATTATCTAGATTCATATATACCTCCTTAAAAAAATAAAAATCTATGATGTAAGGACTATTAATAGCGGTACCACCTTACTTCATAGATTTTCTATGCTCTTAAATTCTTAACGCGAATAAACGTATAACATTACTTATAAGCTTAAAGGGTGAATTCATATAACTTCATTTATTAGTTTACACCAACCACTAACTCTCTATAAAACTTAGTTATATTACTAGTCCTTATTATCGCTTGTTTAACTAATTATATCATATAAAAAAAGAAAAAGGAAGAGATTTCTATTTTAAGAAATCTTTAGCTTCCTCTTTTTGTTTTCTTTCAGCTTCTTTTTGAAGTCTTCTTTCTTCTCTAGTAGATGTTTTACTTAATATATCATCCATTTCTTTTTCAGATAATTTCTTTGGTTCTTCTTTAACTATTTCTTTTTTTGGTAACTCTTTAGTACCCTTTTTTAGTTTTCTATTTTTAGAAGACAAAGATATAACTGAAATAAATAGTATAAGTAATAAAACTAATACTCCAGCAGCAACATATAATATATATTTAGCATATACTATATATTCTTCTACTTGATCATTATAGAATCTTTGGAATGTTTTTTGTTCCATATCATATTGATAGAAACCTTCTTCTCCAGTTTCTAAGTTAATAGCATACACTAATCTAAATTTAGATTTAGCTTTATAATAATAACCATCAATTTTTTGACCATCAATAGTAAATACTGATTTCTTATATTTAAATGGTATATCATCACCTGGATCTACAAGCATTATTTTTAATTGACTAGATATTAATTCTATATATCTAGTATATTTATTATTCTTTTCATCATAAGCAAAAAATCCTGGATCACCATCTTCATCTACTAAGACTACTATTATTTTATTAGTATACTTATTTTCATAAGCTACTACTTCTTCATCTTCTATAGTTATAGTTTTTCTTTCAAAACCTTCTGGTATTTCTAAATCTGATTCTTTTTTAACAACTGTATATTTTTTACCATTTATTGTAACTTCTATTGGATTTTTTTCTTTTCTATTAATACTTATTTTATATTCTTTAATATTACCATTTTCTGCAGTTACAACTAAAGTAAATTCATTTAACCCTTCTTGAAGTTCTTTTTCTCCAAGACCATCTATATGCGATTTACCATCTTCTGCTTCAGCATTAATATTAATTTTTTCTACAGTTCCTTCAACAGTAGAACTATATTCTAAAGTATCTTTATTAAATTCAGGAACTAATTCTACTCCATCAATAGTAATACTTTTAAGATTATTATTTGAACTCTTATTTGGATCTGGTTTTTTCTTAACAGCATTAGAAACATTAGCTTGTGCTTTACCAGAATTATTATTTGATGAATTATTAGAATTAGCTGCCACTATATTAATATTACAAGTACTAGATGTTTGTGTTCTATCATTATAGTCAGTACTCTGATTAGCATAACTAACTGTTTGATTAATAGTAGCATTACCTACACTAAGAGCAGTAAAACTATATGTTTTACTAACACTCCTACTAGCTCCAGCTTCTACATAACCACCAGAACCAAAATTAGATTTTAAATTAGAACTATAATTAACTGCATTACCATTCCAATAAGTATCTACATCAGAACTAGCGGATATAATAACAGTAAATGTTTGCCCTACGGTAACTGTTCCTGGTCCAGAACAATTAACGCTTAATGCGCTTGCACTAAAAGGAAATACTAAAATTGTTAGAATTGTAATTATTAATTTTATTTTATTTTTCATATTTACTCCTTTACTCTATCTTATCTAATATACCTAATATATAGTCTTTTATCTTAGCATAGTCTCCTATACCAATCTTATTATCATGATTTGTATCAGCTGCTTCACTATATAATCCAGATATACTAATATTTCCTAAGATACTATCACATACTTTAGCATAATCCCCAATTCCTATTTTTCCATCTCCATTAATATCACCATAAATAATTATGTCATATTTCTTTTCTTGACCATTTACATTTATAGATATTTTTTGACCTGTAGAAATAATACCTTCATTTATTTCTTCGTTAGAAGAATTAAATAGTTTTACTTCTGCAGTAGGATATTTATTCTTTATATTATTTATATTATCTTGAATAGATGTTCCTACAGTAAATCCTGATAAATAAGTATCATCTACTTTTAATCCAGCATAAGTTGCTACTATATCAGTATCTTCTTCACTAGATGATTTCTTATTAATAGTTATAGTATACTCTCTAACAGTACCATCTTCTGCTGTTACTTTAACTATTCTGGTAGTAGTTCCATCATTTAAAGTTACTTCTCCATCACCTTCTAAAGATGCTTTATCATCATCTTTAGTTGCATTTATTACTACTTTATTTGCAATACTTGAAACTTCTAAAGTATAACTTGTAATAGATGAATCAAATGCAGGATATAATGAACCTATATTAGTAGTTAAACTCTTTAAGTTAGCATTATTACTCTTTATAGGAATAACTGTTCCTGCTGGCATATCTTTATATACTGGAATCTTAAATGTAAAGTTTAAATCCATTAAACCTGCTTTCCAGTATGATGTATAAGTTGTATAACTTTCTCTGTATGGAGCTTGAATGTTAGCCATATATTGATGCCAATATCTAGACGATCCAACTAAATTAAATTTTTCATAGAATATAGTATCTTGACCACTAGTAATATATCCATTAGCTATACCTTTAGCACCACCCATAATAGATGCATAAGGGCTATCCCAGTTTCTATTTTTAGCATAGTTTAAAGCTCCTGAAACTATTTGTTCAAGTGTTGAACCTGATGCTCCAAAGTTAAAGTAGTTATAGTATTTCTTACCATCTCCACCATCCATCTCTGTAGTAGCAGATCCTTTATAACCCTGTTCTTGTAATACTCTAGCAGCTAAATGTACTGGAGATACTCCATAAGTTCTACCTGCTTCAACAAATGTTTCAGCATATGACTTTTCTCCACCATTAAGAGGATAAGTTCCAGCCATAAATGATCCATTTAATATATTTTGAACAACACTTTGATTTTGCGTTTCACTAAATGATAATTGTTCAAACATAAATATTGAATTATCATCTAAGAAATTTCTAGCATCCAAATAATATCTAAGAGTTTCCCATGATGGTGCATACCATCCTGGTTCAAATTGTGTATATACTCCATTTGAATAAGCTCCTGGATCAGTAGATAATTGTGTTGTATTAGATGTACTAATCAAGTTTTTATTAATTGGTGAATATTCACCATTAGTAGCTTCATCTAATGTAGCATCTACATAAGATATTTCAAAATTCCAATTTGGATGTTGTGCATGCATTTGAACTAATTTTTCTACATATGATTCAGGGAATCCTTTTATTCTTAATTCATTAGCATAGTTTTGATCTATAGTATGAGTAAACTTAGCTCCTAAATACTTATTAGCGACATATCCTTCATATGTAAATCCCCAATAATTAAATCTAATTTTAGACCAATCTCCAGCAGGTTCTATTACTTCTACTGTTCTAGGTCTATCTAGATAAATATCTCTATGTTCATCGTGCTGAATTCTAGAACAATTTGTACTAGGACATGTTCTTACACTTAAATCTGTAGCATTTATATATGCATATGTATAATACTCTTGTAATGCGTTTACTCTATTAGAATTACTAAAAGGTACAAGCATAGAAAAAACAGTAATAAAAATAAATATTACTTTAAAAATCTTTTTCATACAAACACCTCGCATTCTATTATTTTTATTATACCATAAATAGGTATTTTTTATTATATAGCATATACTATTCTTGTAAAAAGAATGTAAAAAAAGAAGGTTACCCTTCTTTTATTTCATAATACTAGTTAAAGTTTTTTCTAAATCAGTATAATTATGTCTATCTTCTACTGCATTAATTATCATACCCATAACAAATATAAATGCCATTATCCAAATCCAAACCATTAGGACCACTATTGAGAAAGCACTACCAAAGTATGTATTTGGAGATAAGAAATTAGTTACATATATTGAATAAATAGCAGTTGCTAATATCCAAAATACTGTCGTAAATAATGATCCTTTAGTAACACTTTTTATACTAATTGATTTATTTGGAGTAAGTACATATATTACCTTTAAAGTAAAATAAATTACTATTATTGAAACTGGCCATTTAATCCAGTTAAATAACTTAACACTATTAGTAGATATAATATCTAAATTAGGAAGTTCAGAAAGTATTAATAAGAACTTGCCTCCAACAATTAATATAATTGCTATGAATATAAATAATCCAAATAATAATAATGTTATTACAAAAGATTTTATTGTATCTTTATAGAAATTACTTTTAACATTATATACTGAGGATGCAGCCATTATAATAGCTTTAGTTCCTCTAGAAATTAAATATAATGCAGATAAAACAAGAAATACTAAATTAATACTTAATGCTTTACCAGAAAATAAAGGGATAATTAAATCACTTGTACTTGGAGGTAAAGATACTTTAATAAAATTAATAAAGCTTTCTATTGAGAAAGAAAATGTATTAGCTGCAATTCCTATTATAAGAATAATTGGAATTGCAGATAGTAAGAAGAAATATGATATATGTCCTGATAATACAGACACAACAGGTTTTTTCATTAAATTAAAAGTATCAGAACAAAACTTTTTAAAATCATTAAAATACTTTTTCAATTAATTCACCTATTTATTTTCTTCTATATTCATTTCTTTATTTGTTTTTACTTCTAATACAGCTTCATTTATTGCATCATCTATTGTTTTAACATCATCAACAATCATACTATAACCAAGAGTAGCACCATATCCATATGGAAGATTCTTAAACTCTTTATGTAATTTTCTAATATATGCTATTACTTTATTTTCAGCATATCCTACCATATATATTAAGAACTCATCACCATTAGTTCTAACTATATCACTTTGTTCTAATTGATTATTTATTAAGACATTAGCGGCCTTCTTAATAACATTATCTCCTTCTTGATGTCCATAGATATCATTAATATGACCAATCTTATTAACATCAACAATAATTATTGCTTGTGGATATATTTTATTATCTTGCCACTTTTCATAATTCTTATTTAAATAATGTCTATTCTTTAGGGATGTTAAACTATCAACATATTTTAATCTATCTGTTTTAGAAATTTTATATTTTCCACCTTTATATCTTAAATATACAACTCCACTTAGAAGTAATACTCCAAGAGCTATTAAAATATAAACTAATGATAGATCTAATTTTTTACTATCTTTACTTAATTTAAGCATTGCACGAGACATATAAATGTCTTGGTTAATAGATGAAATATAGAATTTAAATAATCCGTTAAATGCTCTATTTTCAGCATTATTAAGAATTAAATAATCATAATCAACATCTTCTATTCTTGTTTCATATAATACTTTATAGTTATTTAATTTAGTATTTCTATAATAATTATAAACATTATAATCAAGAATAATTAAGCTATCATCATCAATTGAATTAAATAATGATCCTGCTTTCTTATATGTTTTTGGATTAGCTCCAACATTATTTTTGAAGTAATTAGATAATTTATCATCTAACATAACTACTTCAGTATTTCTTAAAGATTTTAATGAAGGAACAATAGTATTAATATCACTAATTGATGATAAAGCAACTACTTTAGTATCAAACATAACTGATGTAGTATCATATTCTTCTGTTAAAGAAGAGAAATCATAATAATCAAATACGATATCTACCTTACCTTCATTCATGTTTTTAATTAATTCTTTTACTGAATTATATTCTTTAATCTTAAAAGTAATATTCATACTTTCAGCAAATTCATCTAATACTTGACTATTATATCCAATAAAATCATCATTTATTTTAGATTCATATGGAAGATTTTTAACATATCCATATACATATTCTTTACCAGAGAAATTAGCTATAGATGTATCATCTACACTCTTATCTTCAAAATATTCAGTTAATAATCTAGTATTATATGATTTATTTAATTTATCTTTTTTCCATCTAACATAATATTTAGAAATAATACTATTTAATGTTTTATCTTCACCATCAATAATTAAATTATAATTAGTTACTAATTCATTAAAATTATATGAAATATAATAATTATTTTTAAATATATAACTAATATATTGAGTCTTTGGAATAATAGAATATAAAATATCATTATTATTCATAGCACTTACTAATGAATCAATATTATTATATGTATTATAAATAATACTTGAGTTATCATCTAAATAATCTTTTACCTTATTTAAATCTGTATCTAAAACACCAATTGTAGCATTTCCTAAAGTAGATAAGTTTTTAATTCTTGTATTATCTTTACTAACTAAAACATAGTTATCAGTATAGAATAATACTTCATTAGAACCAACTACTCTATTATTACTAGATATAAATGCATAATTTTTTAAGTTACCTGATGATTCAACTCTATATGGAATCATATTAAACTTTATACCAGTTTCATCTGTAAAGTCTTCTAAGAAATCAAAGAATACTCCAGATCCTTCATATCCAAATATTGGAACATCATTTAATATTGAAATATCAACAACTTGTGATGAATTCTTTTCTATCCATCTTTGTTCTAAAACAGAGAATACACCATTATTCTTATTATTTCTATTAATAAAGAATATTATTAATCCAATAAGAACAATAGCTAATACTATCGATAAAACTAATATTAATCTCTTTCTTTTTAGGTTTTTCTTTTTTCTCATTATTTAACTCCTATTATCTAGATTCCCAAACAATATGATCAGAATCATTATTTTTATAACCAGATATTGGAAATACTCTATGTTCTACTTTTTTCTCGTTTCCATCAGCATCTATTTTAGATTCTTCTGTTGGAACTTCATCTTTTTTAGTTATCAAAGCATTTATATCATAAAATCCTTTAACAGCATCACTAAGACTATTTAATGATTCGTTAATTACATTTTTTGCATCATCAGCAGATACATCAGTTTTAAAATCTGCCATTATATAAATAAGCTTACCTTGAATATCAATTGATACACTATTAACTTTATCATTTGATTTAATACTATCAATAAACTTATTCTTTTCTTTTTTAGTGAAACTTATCTTATCAATTCCATGAAGTCTAGTTCCATATTTATTACCTCTTTGTCCAACAGTTAAATATAAAACTAAACCAAGAACTAATAATATAATTACAACAAATATAACAACAGGTAAATCTATTTTAAATCTAAGTTTACGTCTTCTACTCATATCTTTACTCTCTTCTTTAATTACCTCTTTTGAAGATATTTCTTCATCTATGGTATCTATTTCTTCCTTTTCAATATTTTTTGTTTCTTCTTTTTTCTCTTTGTTTAGTATTTCTTTAAGTTTCATTTTTCACCTCTAGTTTATCTTACCAGATAAAAGTTTACTTTGTTCTTCTTCAGTTAAAGCAATAAACTTAGCACCTTTACCTTTAGTTGTAGCTACTATATCTGCATTATATCTATTTACTACTACAGATAATTTTTCAGTATCTTCTTCAACAAGCATATCATCAAATGTTGGTACTTCTTCTGTTGGTTCTTCAACAGGAACCTCTTCTTTTACAGAATCAAGTATATCTTTCACATCATTAGATATTTGTGTTTCTGATGTTTGAACCTCTTCTTTAGGTGTTTCTTCATTAACAGCTTCAGTAAATGGAGATTCTACAAAAGGAATACTAACATCTTCTTTTTCTACTACTATCTCTTCTTTAGGAGTTTCAATAGTATCTTGTTTTTCTTCAACATTTAATTTAGATATTTCTTCTTTTAATTCATTAACTTCATTTCTTAGTTCATTAACTTCTTCTCTTAAACTATTATCTACACTTTGACCAATTGAAGGATTTGTCCAATTATTAGGAGTAACTGGAGTAATATTCTTATCTTCCATGTTATGCCTCCTTAACAGAATTAAGTAACATTTCTTTTACTTTATTCCATTCTTCCATATCTTCAATTTGTTCTAAAACAAAATTTTCTCCATCTTGTTTTATTCTAGAAATATAATCTTTTATTTTTCCTTCAGAGTCTTTTTTATTAAAAGTATAAATAATATATTCATATTCTAATGAACTAATACTTATGATAGAAACAATATCTGCGACTACTTTTTGTCCTTGGTCATTTGTTATAGTTAAAGTCTTATTCATACTATTTCTCCCCTTTCAATTCTTATTCTATGAATAGTATAACATTTTTTTATTTTATAAGCAAGGTAAACACTAAAAAAAGCACTTATTAAAGTGCTTATTATTCTACTATTACAGGAGTTCCAATTTCTACCATATTATATAATTGTTCTGCTGCTTTTGTACCAATATTTACGCATCCATGTGATCCATTATATTTATATATTGTTCCACCAAATCTAGATCTCCAAGAAGCATCATGAATACCATAATTTCTTCCTATAAATGGCATCCAATATCTAACTTTACTTTCATAGTCTTCTCCTACTAAAGTAACATTTCTTGCTTTATTTAAAATAGAATATGTTCCTCTTGGAGTACCATTATTAATGCCTGTTACTACATCAGTTTCAAATACTACTTTACCTTTTTGATAATATCTTAATTTTTGTTCACCTATATTAATAACTATCTTAGTATTTTCTTTATGAGTTCTAACATATACATTAACATTTTTTGATGCTTCATTTCCAGAAGAATCAGATACTTTATAGTTAATAATATAATCTCCAACAGCATCAACATTTATATTATTAGTAACAACTATTTTATCTGTTAAATCACCATCATAATTATCTTTAGAAGTTGCATTAGGAATAGCTAAATCCTCTCCTAAATCTAGATAAATATTATCACTTTCTATACTTATTTCAGGAGATACTTTATCTACTACTTCTACTTTTCTAGTTAACTTTTTAGATATATTAAATAAACCTATTTTTAACTTATAAGTTACTTTATAAACACCAATTTTTTTAGTATTAACGCTTTTAGAATTAACTATAATATCTTTTGTTTTATCTACACCATGTATAACAGCTGTAGCACCCTCATCTTTGTATTCATCAAATACATCCACTACTACAGTTTCAGAACCATTTAGTTTAAAACTAACATCTATTATATTCTTTTTAAAATAGAATAAAAATATTAGTAAAACTAATAAAATTATAATAAAAATTTTAATTAAAGTTCTAAGTCTGTTATTTTCATTAATAATACTAGTAATCTCTTCTTTAGTAATACTATCATTCATAAATACCAGCCCTTTTTTTATATACAAAGATTATAACAAAAAAGACTAGTTTTTACTAGTCTATTTTGTCATATTATCTAATTTTTCTTTCATCATCTTATAAGCAGTAGATGGGTTAGCTTTACCTCTAGTTTTCTTCATAACTTGACCAATAAAGTAATCTAATGCTTTAGGATTTTCTGGATCATATGTTTTTATAGCTTCTGCTTGTTCAGATAATACTTCATCTACTATTGCTTCAATAGAAGATTCATCAGTTATTTGCATCATACCTTCATCTTTAACAATAGCAATTGGTTCTTTCTTTTGTTCTAAGCATTTAGCAAATACTTCTTTACCTTGTTTAGATGAAATAGTTTTATCATCGATTAACTTAATTAAATCATGAAGCATATCTGGAGTCATATAAAATTCATCAATTGTAATCATGTTGTAGTTTAAATATGAAAGAATCATACCATTAACCCAGTTACAAGCTTCTTTTGGATCAGTTCCAAGTTTTACTGTATCTTCAAAGAAGTCACTTATTTTCTTTTCTTTAACTAAGATATCTGAATCATATTCTGATAAACCATATTCATTCATATATCTATTTTTTCTATCAAAAGCAAGTTCAGGAATAGATTTTCTTATTTCTTCTAACCATTCATCAGTTAATTTAAACTTAGGAATATTTGGTTCAACGAAGTATTTATAATCTATAGCATCTACTTTAGATCTCATTCCAATAGTAGTACCACTTTCTTCATCCCATCTTCTTGTTTGTTGGATAACATCAGTATCGTATGTTCCATCTTCTTTAGCTTTAGTTTGTCTTTTAATTTCATAATTAATACAATCTCTAACGCCTCCAAAAGAGTTAACATTCTTAACTTCTACTTTAGTTCCCCAATTACTTGGATCTTCTGGATCTAAGCTTTCATCCATAATAGATATGTTTACATCACATCTAATTTGACCTTTCTTAGAATCAGCTTCTGAAATACCAAGATATTGGTAAACAGTTCTCATATGTTCTAGGAAAGCAACAGCTTCATCAGCAGATCTAAAGTCTGGTTCAGTAACTAATTCTAATAATGGAACACCTGCTCTATTATAATCTATTACAGTTGTATCATATAAGTGATCTGAAGATGCAGCATCTTCTTCTAAGTGTAAGTTATTAACTCTTACTCTTTTTATTTCACCATTGCATTCATAATCAACATGACCATAAATACCTACTGGTATTGGTTTAGTTTCTTGTGTTAATTGGAATCCCTTTGGTAGATCTGGATAATAATAGTTCTTTCTTTCAAAATACATATATTTTGGTTGCTTACAGTTAAGTACCATTGATGCCATTAGAGCCATTTTAACAGCTTCTTTATTAACTACTGGAAGTATTCCAGGAAATGCCATATCTACTGGTCTAATGTTTTCATTAGGAGTTACAGAATAACTATTTCTAGCACTTGAAAATACTTTAGTATTAGTTTCAGATGCTTCACAGTGCATCTCTAAACCTATCATTGCAATATATCCCATATTACTTATCCT
>JAEEGL010959980.1_pt1 | contig 12148 bp, 9 predicted proteins | sample 9134231 | NCBI WGS metagenome assembly JAEEGL01 (sample SAMN16246548, study PRJNA631951) | gut metagenome | biome: gut microbiome; feature: rumen; material: fiber-attached | host: Bos | place: Iran: Karaj | collected 2018-10
GCGGACTGCATTCTGCTTTACAGCGGGCAGGATGTGATGGTGGCGCGATGGCTCCTTGATCACGGGGAAGAGAATCCGGACCTGACACCGGAGCAGCAGGAGACTGTCCGGGCCGAGAACCAGGAACGGCTTAAACGAATGACCTTTTACGCCCGGTTCCGGAAATGCCTGCGGCGTGATATTCTGCGGTATTTCGGTGAAGACGGGCCTGAAAACTGCGGAAACTGCTCCAACTGTGTGCCGGACTGTGAGCACGTGGATATTACGATTCCTGCCCAGATGATTCTTTCCTCCATTGTTCGGACCGGTCAGCGGCTGCCGGAGAAAACGGTGATCGATCTGCTGCGCGGACTGGAGCCGGAGAATCTGCCGGCGGATCTTATTCCGGAAAAGCTGACGACTTTCGGGCTGATGAAAGGAACCGGCGAAAATCAGCTGGCGGAGCAGATCCGGGCGCTGAGCGAACAGGGATACCTGGACCGGGACACGGACGATATGCGGATCCTGCGGCTGAACCAGGCGTCCGGGGAAGTTCTGTTCCGGAACCGGCGGGTGACCATGCGCCGGAATGCCGGATCCCGGCAGGCCATGCCCGGAAATGAGGATCTGCTTCAGGCGCTCCGGCATCTGCGGTATCTTATTTCCGGGGAGGAGCACATTGCCGCCTCGGCCCTCTTCGAAGACGCCACCCTGCAGGAAATCTGCCGGGTTCTTCCCGGGGACAGGAAAGCGCTGGCCGGGGTGGAAGGGATGGGAATCTATAAAGCCAACCGGTACGGCGACCGGATTCTGGGTATTCTCCGGCGCTATCAGCCCCGGGAGAAGGACAGGTCTGCCCGGGAAGAACTGACGCGAACGCCGGGAGCCAGCGGGAACGGATCCTGCCGGGCACAGGTGACCGGGACCGGGAATACCTCAGCCTATGCGAGCTGGACAGCGGAAGAGGACGCGCAGCTGGCGGAAGAATTCCGGCAGCACAGGACGCCGAAAGAGATGTCCGAGATCCATCACCGGACCCGGGGTGCAATCCTGAAAAGGCTTCAGAAACTGAAGCTGATATAAAAATACGGAACGGCCACCGCATCACTCAGCCGTTCCGTTTATGATTTCTGAAAGGCCAGGATGTTCTTCCTCCCGAACGATCAGCAGCCGGGGTGAAACTGCGGTAAACGCTCATGGCACAGATTCCCCGTTTCCGTTTCCGGAGAATGATTTCGGCTAAATCCAATCCCATGACCGGGATGGGCCGGCACGCATCATTTCTTTCACGATCTTGTTGACTTTTGACCGTTTCTTGCTATCATTATAGCAGAGGAGGCGAAGGATGTGAGTCAGAAAGAAACTGTCCGGTACGCGGCGGTACATGATATCATGATTATTCCCCACGGGCCCAAAGCATACCCGGCCCACTGGCACAATGCGGCTGAGTTCATCCTGGCGCTGACGGACGGATGCGCTTACCGGGTGCAGAATACGGAGATTACCCTGAACACGGGAGATCTGCTGCTGATCTGGCCGCGGCAGCTGCACGAGACGGTGGATGTGACCGAAGACGGGGTGTTCTTCATCCAGTTTTCCGACCGGCTGATTGAAAACAACCTCGACCTGACGATCGCGATGCGGATGCTGGCCCGGAACAACCGGATCTCCCGGGAGGAGGAGCCGGAGCTGGCCGGACGGCTGGAGACGCTGATGACAACGATCCGGGAAACCTACGGTGAAAAGGATCCCTTCAGCGAAACCCGGTGCAAGGTGCTGATCTACCAGATGATTCTGCTGGTGGCGGACCATGCTTTTCAGACAAAAAAACGGCAGTGGGAAGAGGAGAGCCTGACAGACGAGGCCTGGGAACGGGTGAGGGAGTCATGCGCCTACATCGAAAGCCACTATGCGGAAAATATCCGACAGGCGGACGTGGCCGCCGCCGTGGGGCTGAGCGTTTTTTACTTCAGCCGGCTTTTCCGCAAATACATGCAGACTTCCTTTCCCCAATATGTGGCCCATGTCCGGGTCCGGGCGGCTGCGGGGCTGCTTGGGCGGACGAGCCTGCCCGTGACTGAATGCGCATGGCAGGCCGGATTCCAGTCCATTACCGCGTTTAACAAGAGCTTTCTGGATACGATGGGGCTTTCGCCCCGGGATTATCGGAAAATGTACCAGAACATCCGGGAGGAATCCTGAGGGCGGATTTCCCTGAAAAACGGAAGGAGGACGCCGATTGAAAGTCGAATGGCGGAACGCGGGCCGGCTGCTGGGCCGCGGCCTGGCGGGACTGCTGAGCCTTGCGATGCTTGCCGGGCTATATTTTACGCTGATTATCGGGCAGCCTCAGCCGAAGGAGCAGGAAGAGACGCCGGTTCAGCCGGCGCTGACGGCCTCTCCGGCCATGCAAATCGATCAGGAAGGAGAACTGCGGGATCTGGTGGCGGCTTTTCCGGCGCCGGTGATGAGCTTCATGAGCGGTTCCGGGATGATTTTTGTCAGCGGGACCTCGGCAGACACGGCATGGAAGGGTCAATTCGGCCGGGTGGCAACCCTTTACTGGCAGACGGCGGCCGGAGAACCGCTGATTCTGCAAAGCATCTATCCGGCGGAAGCGCTGGAAATCATGGGCAAGGGCAGCTACACCTTCAGCAGCATCGCGGGACCGACGCTGTTCGGGCAGAATTCCGTACGGATGGAGAACGGCGAGACCATCCGGATCCATGTCCAGACAGCAGGCCGCGGACTGTACGTGCTGACGGTTCCTCACAGCCTGGGAAGCGCCCTGAGCGAAATCAGCCGATCGATTCAGCTGTTTGTGGCGGAAAAAGTTAAGATCGACACGAAAAAGAAACAAAACCTTGAAGAAAATGTAAAAATGCGGTAAAATATTCGTGTTACGGAGGGGTGCCGCATGAAGAACCGAAGGTTGCTTTGCGCCGCTGTGACGGCGTTTTTCATTTTTACCGGAAGCAGCGGGATCGCTGCGGAAAAGGCAGCGGATGCCGCTGCTCCGGCATGGCTCGAGGAAAAGGGACTCGCCCTGGGAGAGAGCAGTATTTCCTACCCCGTCCTGAAGGAAGGAACGGTGCCGGAGGCGCTTCGGGAAAACATTAACCGGCAGATTCTGGAAGACGGCAAAATCACGGAATATGTCACCCGGATCAGTCAGCTGATCTCCGGCGGCAGCCTGCGGGTTCAGTGGCGGGGACAGGTCATTGGTGATATTTTCAGCTTCGCGGTTTCGGCGGAAGGAGCGGTGGAGACTCCCCGGAATACGTTTGTCTGGACAGCCGGAAACATCGATCTGCGGGACGGTCACGAGGTGACCCTGGAATCGCTTTTCACCGATCCGGAAACGGCCCGGGAAAAGATAGAAACCTATCTGGAGGAAGCCGTGGCGCCGGAAATGAGCGCGTATCTGCTGAACAGCCAGATGATCCCGATTCCGGAGATCTTCCGGATTCAGGAACGCGGACTGATTCTGATGTATCCCATCGATCAGCTGAGCACGCTGAGCGACCGGGCAGGAGATGTGCTGATCCCCTGGCAGGTGATCCGGGATGAACTGGATCCCGGTGAAGGCGGCATCCCGGCTGCGCTGCATCCGGGCGCCTGGATCCGGCCCCTGGCGGAGCTTTCCGCGGAGGAAAAGGAAGAAGCAGCCGAACAAATCCGGCAGATGACGGCGGACGGCGCGATTCCCGGGATCCCGGCACGGCTGGGAGACAGCCTGGCGCCCCTGACGGAAGCCTGGAAAATGCTGACTGATCCGGATGTATATGCCCTGGGGCGGTTTTTCAGCCTGGAGGGCGCGGAATTCCGGAATGTGTTCCTGATGACGGATTATCTGAGCGAAGGCTGGGAAAACAGCCGTGTGGACGGGATCCGGGTGGATCTGGGAAGCGTATGCGGCCTGAGCATCGGAGAGACGGAGCAGGCGGCCTGGCGGGAATGCCTGGGAGAGCCGGAGCATACGATTGAAATGGACGCGGAGACCGCGGAAGCCTACCGGACGGTTCCGGGCAGCCGGGACTACTATGTGTTCGGCGGGCACCGGCTGCAGCTGCACGCGGACGGAAACGGGATCCTGACGAGCGTGATCCTGACAGAGTGACGGCATCAGAAGATCAAAGTATCGGAGGAAATCAATGGCTCAGAAGAGCAAACAACGACAGCCGGTCTATTCGGCGGATACCCTGGCCCTGCGGTTTCTGGCGGGGCTGGTGCTGGTTGCCCTGGGGGTTATGATGTTCCTGGCGGTGGAAATGCGGATGGCCGGGAACGTTTTTGAGGTGCTGCGGCAGGTCTGTTACGGCCTGACGGGCGGCCTGGCAGCGGCGGCTCCGGTTCTGCCCATCTGGGCGGGCGTGCTGGTGATCTGGAGCAGCCAGCGAAAAGCGCCGGTGCGGCCTTTCATCTTCATCACGATGGCTTTTATGGCATTGTGCGCCTTTATTGTCCTGGTGACACGGATCGGAAACGAGGAATATCTGGCCATGCTGGCCCGGATTACGGACGGCAGCTGGGGCGGGGTGATTCATCAGGGATATCTGCAGAGCATTCAGCTGAAGGCCAGCGGCGGAGATCTGGGGATCCTGCTGGCCTATCCCTTCTGGAATCTGGTGGGGACGGTGCTGGGAAGCATTCTCCTGTTTCTGGCGATGACGGCGTGCATTCTGCTGGCGATGAACCTGACGCCGGGGCGGATCCGGGATCTCGCCACAGGAAAGATTGTCATCCGCTGGGGGCGGAAACCGAAGGACCAGGCGGAGCAGGATCAGCGGCAGATCGCCTTTCAGCAGGAGCAGGAACGGCAGCGTCAGATGGCCTATGCCCAGCAGCAGGCATATATCCTGCAGCAGCAACAGGCCCAGGCGGCCGGGCGCAGCGGACAGCGGCCGATGCCGGCCGGGACGGGACAACCGGAAAACAGCGACTGGCAGGAGCACCGGGGGTGGACCCAGCCTCAGCCGGCCTGGTCTCAAACGAGCGCAAACGGCATGAATCAGGACGTGACCGAGTGGCAGCAGCAGCTGGCAGAGCAGAGCGCTGCGGCGGGCGGAACCGGACGGAGCCGGATTTTTGACCAGAAGCAGGACGGGAGCGCCCCCGGACGACGGAGCTCCATTTTTGAAGCAGAACAGGCGAAAGCGGAAAAGCCCTCCCGCGTCAGCGCCATTTTCGGCCGGAAAAAGAATCAGGATGACGGGCTCAGCGACCTGAGCGTGGAAGAAAAGCAGCAGGCGGCCGCCCGGCAGGGAACGGGCAAAATGCGGACGCCGGTCCGCCGGACAGCGAACGGCGCCGAAATCGGTACCACAGCCACCCAGTGGAACGCGGCGGATAACGACGAGGAAGTGCGGCAGGTATATGCCGAGGCGGCCCGGAAGAACCGGCAGCCGCAGGAGGACGATCTGGCCCGGTGGCGCAGCCCGGAGGACCGGAGTACAACAGAAGCGGCAGCAGATCAGGACGGACTGCCGGCTGTGACCGAACCGATCCCTCCTGCTCCGCCGGCGGAAATGAACCGGAGCAGCCGGAAGACGACGGAAGCCGGCCGGAACACGAATCCACCCGCGGACACCGGACGCCGGAATCAGACCGGGCCAAAGGGTTCTTCCGGATGGATGGATCAGGTAATCGCGGCGGAGGAGGCCAGCCGGACTGACGATAAAGAACAAAGCCGCGGGATGCGGGAGGAACAAACGGCTGCTGTAACAGAGGAACCGGAAAAGAAGCCGCCGACACCGGTGAAGGTGCCCGTAGCGCAGGACATGATCGCGAATCCGACATGGAAGCCGGATCTGAAGAATGTGGAGCCCAAGGAGGAAGCGGAGGAAGCCCCCTGGGTACCGACGCCCTACTATGCACCGCCGATCACGGATCTGAAAAAACCGGAGATCAGCTATGATGATACCGGAGCGGAGGATCAGGAGCGGAGCGCCCGGCTGGAAACCATTCTGGCCAATTTCCGGGTTCAGGCCAGGGTGGTTCATGTGACCCACGGACCGGCCATCTCCCGGTTTGAAATGGAGCTGGCACCGGGAACCAAGGTGGGCAAGGTGTCGGAGCTGGAGAAGGATATCGCCTACGGCATGCAGGCAACCTCCGTCCGGATTGAGGCGCCGATTCCGGGCAAAAGCCTGGTGGGCGTTGAGGTGCCGAATCCGAAGCGGGCGACAGTCACCCTGCGGGAAATTCTTGAGAGTCCGCCGATGCAGAACGCGAAATCCATCCTGACGGTGGCATTGGGCAAGGATATTGCCGGAACACCGGTGGTCTGCGATCTGGCGAAGATGCCCCATATGCTGATTGCCGGCGCGACGGGCAGCGGTAAATCCGTCTGCATCAACACGATCATCAACAGCCTGCTGTTCCGGGCGGGTCCGGATGAGGTAAAGATGATCCTGGTGGATCCGAAGGTCGTGGAGCTTCAGTGCTACAACGGCATCCCGCACCTGCTGCTGCCGGTGGTCAATGACCCCCACAAGGCGGCAGCCGCTCTGGCCTGGGCTGTGGCGGAGATGATGGAACGGTACGACCGGTTCGCAGAACGGGGCGTCCGGAATCTGGAGGGATACAACAGCATCATCGAAGAGGGCGAGAAGCCCATGCCCCGGATTGTCATTATTATCGATGAGCTGGCGGACCTGATGATGGTCTGCAAGAAAGACGTGGAGGAATACATCTGCCGGCTGACCCAGCTGGCCCGGGCGGCGGGAATCCACCTGATCGTTGCGACCCAGCGGCCGTCGGTGGACGTCATTACAGGCCTGATCAAGGCCAATATTCCGAGCCGGATCGCCTTCAAAACCGCTTCCTATGTGGACAGCCGGACCATCCTGGACCGGAACGGCAGCGAACAGCTGCTGGGCATGGGCGACATGCTGTACCTGCCAACGGGATCCTTTGCGCCAACCCGGGTGCAGGGATGCTTCCTGAGCGACGGCGAGGTGAACCGGATTGTGGAGCATGTGCGGCAGGCGAATCCCAGCACCTATGACCCGAATATTCTGGACAAGCTGGAAGAACTGAGCCGCGGCGCGGAAGAAACGCCGACACGGGATATGATCGGCGGACCGGCGGACAACACTTCCGGAGATGCGGAGCTGTTTGCCCAGGCGGTGGAAATTGCCATCCAGGACGGGCAGGTTTCCACGTCCACCCTGCAGCGCCGGCTGAAGGTCGGATATTCCCGGGCGGGAAGGCTGACCGACGAGATGGAAGCCCGGGGGATTGTATCGGCCAAGGACGGGAGCAAACCCCGGAAATGTCTGATTACGCGGGAGGAGTGGCTGGCCATGCAGGCCGCGACGGAAAGCGCGTAAAAAAGGAGAAGACCATGGCAAACCTGATGGATTATCTGGTCTGGCGGGGGGAATTCGGCTTTGATCCGGCGCCCTGGAACGAAGTGGACGCGCTGGCCCTGTCCAACCTGTGTTATCTGAATTTCCACGGGATCGGTGATGAACGGGGCTGGACGATCGCGGAAGCCAGGCGGCTGGATCTGCTGGAGGAGACAGAAGTCACCAATTTTGCGGGACGAAAGGCGCTATACGAGGCGATGGCGGACACCCACCGGTTCGGGAGCGTCCGGATGCACCATTTTCTGGCGGTCACGGACGAAAAGCAGGAGCTGCAGTTTTCCGCAACCTGTTATGACATGCCGGACGGCACGCTGTGCATCGGATTCCGGGGCACTGATGGGACCCTTGTCGGATGGCGGGAGGATTTCAACATGTCCTGGCAGAACAGCGTGCCCGCCCAGGAAGGGGCGCTGTTTTACCTGGAAAAGGCAGCGGAGATGGATCAGCGGCCGATCCGCCTGACGGGCCACAGCAAGGGCGGCAATCTTGCTGCTTACGCGGCGGCCCGCTGCAGTCCGGACATTCAGGACCGGCTGATCGCGGTTTATTCCTTTGACGGCCCGGGCATGGATCCGGAGGTTTTCCAGAGCGAAGGATATCAGCGCATCGAAGGCAAAATCCATTCCTTTGTACCCCAGACCAGCATCGTGGGAATGATGATGGAATACCATCGGAAATACACCGTTGTGAAATCCGACGTTTCCGGGTTCGGCCAGCATGATCCCCTGACCTGGCGGGTATACGGTCCGGGATTCGAAACCGTGGACAAAATTGACGATAACGCGCAGACGATCAGCGATACCCTGCATGAATGGCTGCACAAAACCCGCCGGGAAGACCGGGCCGAGATGGTGGATACCCTCTTCAGCGTGCTGGAAAACACCCGGGCGACGACCCTGAAGGAAATGAAGGGCGATCGCCTGCGAACCCTGACGGGGGTGGCGCTGGGCACCCGGGAACTGGATCCGGCCTCCCGCAAGGCGGTCACCAAGCTGGTGGGGCTTTTCCTGAGCCTGGGATTCGGAAATCTGACGGAACGATACCGGCAGAAGATCCTGGAAAACCGGCTGGAGAAGAAGGATAAGCAGGAGAAGGCTCCGGAACCTGTTCCGGAACCGGAAGGAGAAGCGGAGACCGGGCCTGAAGAAGAACCGGAAATCAAAGCTTGACGCAGGTTTGTGGGGAATGCTATAATCCCGGTGTTCGATTTTAAGAGACGGTATTGGAGGGAAAACTATGTCCGGACATTCCAAGTGGCATAATATTCAGGCGAAGAAGGGCAAGGCGGATGCGCAGCGCGGCGCGATCTTTACCAAGATCGGGCGGGAGATTGCCATCGCGGTCCGCGAAGGCGGCGCCAATCCCGAATCCAACGGCAAGCTGCGGGACGTGATTGCCAAGGCGAAAGCCAACAATATGCCCAATGATAATATTCAGCGGTCCATCAAGAAGGCCAGCGGCGAGCTGAGCAACGTGGTATACGAAGAGATTACCTATGAAGGGTATGCTCCGGGCGGCGTGGCCATTATTGTGGACACGATCTCCGACAACCGGAACCGGACGGCCAGCGATATCCGGCACTGCTTTGCCAAATACGGCGGAAACATGGGCACCACGGGATCCGTGGGATTTATGTTTGATACCCGGGGCGTGCTGGTGGTTGAGCGGACACCCGGCATGGACGAGGATGAGCTGATGATGATGGCGCTGGATGCCGGCGCCGAGGATGTCCGTCCGGACGAAGACGTGGTGGAGATTCTGACGGATCCCAATGAGTTCAGCAAGGTGCGGGAAGCGCTGGAGCAGCAGGGGCTGACCTTCCTGAGCGCTGAAATTCAGAAGCTTCCGCAGAATACAGTGGAAGTTACGGATCCCGAAACCATCGAGAAAATTCAGAAAATGCTTGATTTGCTGGAAGAGAGCGACGACGTGCAGAACGTGTATCACAACGCGGATCTGCCGGAGGAAGAAGACGAAGACTGAACCCCGGCGGGGTGAAAGCTCGCCGGCGCCTGAGGAGAAGGCGCCGGCGATTCGTTTTTCCGAACCGGAAAGGAGCGAAGCAAAATGACGATGCTGGAAATCATTGAAAAGAAGAAGCTGGGAAAAGAACTGAACAGGGAAGAGATCCGATTCTTCGCCCGGGCCGCGGCGGAGCGGTCCGTGCCGGATTATCAGCCGGCGGCAATGCTGATGGCGATCCGTCTGAACGGCATGACGGACGCGGAAACCACGGCGCTGACCCTGGCCATGCGGGACTCCGGAGACGTGGTGGATCTGAGCGCCATTCCGGGGATCAAGGTGGACAAGCATTCCACCGGCGGCGTAGGGGATACGACTACGCTGGTGCTGGCGCCGCTGGTGGCGGCCTGCGGCGCGCCGGTGGCCAAAATGAGCGGCCGGGGTCTGGGACATACCGGCGGAACGCTGGATAAGATGGAATCCATTCCCGGAATGCGGATCGGACTGACGGAGGAAGAATTCATCCGCCAGGTGCGGGAGATCGGCGTGGCGGTCGTCGGACAGACGGGGCATCTGGCTCCGGCGGATAAAACGCTGTACGCGCTTCGGGATGTCACAGCGACGGTGGACTCCATTCCGCTGATCGTTTCCTCCATTCTGAGCAAAAAACTGGCGGCGGGATCGGATGCGATCGTGCTGGATGTCAAGACCGGGTCCGGCGCGCTGATGCATGATCTCGAGAGCAGCATCCATCTGGCAGAAATCATGGTCCGGGTCGGAACCATGGCCGGAAAGCCGACGGTGGCCCTGATCAGCGGGATGGATCAGCCCCTGGGCACCCATGTGGGGAATGCCCTGGAGGTGAAGGAGGCTATCGATATCCTGGCCGGCCGGGCCGGAGGCGACCTGAAGGAGGTTTCTCTGACGCTGGGCGGGCATATGCTGGTGCTGGCCGGGCGGGCGAAGGATCAGGAGGAAGCGGTCCGGATGCTGGAGCACGCGCTGGAGAGCGGCGCGGGACTGCGGAAGCTGGAAGAAATGATTACCGCCCAGGGCGGCGATTCCCGGGTGTGCCGGGATCTGTCCCTGCTGCCCCAGGCGCCGGTCAGAAAGCAGATTCTCTGCGGCCGGTCAGGGTATGTCAATCAAATGAATACCACCGCGCTGGGCCTGGCGGCCCAGGCAATGGGCGCCGGCCGGATGCGGGCGGAGGATTCCATTGATTATGCCGCAGGTTATGTGCTGCAGATCCGGATCGGGGACCGGGTGACGCCGGAGACGCCGCTGTGCGAGCTGCATGCCCGGACGGAAGCGGATGCGGAGCGGGCGGAAGCGGCGATCCGTGCCGCGATCACCTTCGGCGATTCACCGAGCGAACGGGCGAAAAACTTCCTGGCCATCGTGAACAAGGACGGCGTCCGGAGATTATAAGCGGATACCGGAAGGCATACCGGACAACACGGAATGCGCAGAAGACTTGCCTCTGCTGCCGGGGGCGGCATGAAAGCCGGGATCCGGACGGACAGAGAGAATGCGGGAGGACGGATGAAGGCGGAATTCAGGAAGGGGATCCGGCACGGGATTCCCATTGCGCTGGGATATCTCAGCGTATCCTTTGCCTTTGGAATGAAAGCGGTGGGGGACGGGCTCACCTGGCTGCAGGCGGTGCTGATTTCCGCGACCAATCTGACCAGCGCCGGGCAGATGGCGGGGCTGCCCCTGATGACGGGCGGAGCCAGCCTGTACGAGACGGCCCTGACCCAGCTGACGATCAATCTGCGTTACGGCCTGATGGGACTGAGCCTGGGGCGGAAGCTGGATGATTCCATGGGGACCCTGCAGCGGCTGATTTTTTCCTTTGCCGATACGGATGAAATATTTGCCGTGGCCTCCTCCCAGCCCGGAAAAGTCGGAAAGGCCTATCTCTACGGCCTGATGCTCACACCCTGGTTCGGGTGGACGATCGGGACGCTGCTGGGGGGCGTGGCGGGGACGCTGCTGCCGCCCTTTGTGCGCGCCGCGCTGGGCATCGCCATCTACGGCATGTTTCTGGCGATTATTCTTCCGCCGGCCCGGGAAAAGAAACCGGTGCGGACGGTGGTGGCGCTGGCGGTGGGCATGAGCATCTGCTTCCGGTATATCCCCGGACTGAACCGGGTTTCCAGCGGATTTACCATTATCATCTGCGCAGTGACCGCGGCAGCGGCCGGAGCCCTGCTGTATCCTGTGGAAGAGGAGGAGTCGAGATGAGCTGGCGGGCATTCCTCCCCTATGTGACTGTGATGGCGGTGGTGACCTATCTGATCCGCATGCTGCCGCTGACCGCGTTCCGAAAGCCGATCCGGAGCCGGTTTGCCCAGTCCTTCCTGACCTATATTCCCTTCGCGGTGCTGGGCGCAATGACCTTTCCGGATGTTCTGTATTCCACGGGAGATCTGCGGACCGCGGCAGCCGGAGTCGTGGTGGCCGTGTTTTTATCCTGGCGGGGAAAGAGCCTGCTGACGGTGGCCGTGGCCGCCTGCCTGGCGGTGGCTGCCGCCCAGGGAATCCTGATGCTGATCTGAACCGAAGGACGGACCGGAAGCCGCTCACCTGTGAAGCCGGGAGGATAAGGAATGGCATATGAACTGAAATCGGCCCGATATCTGGCGGCAGAGATTCTCCGGGCTGTTCTGGCACCTGGAGACCGAGCCATTGACGCGACCATGGGCAACGGACACGACACAGCCCTGCTATGCAGTCTGGTGGGACCGGAGGGCCGGGTTTATGCATTCGACGTTCAGCCGGCAGCCCTGGAGGCCACCCGTAGACGGCTGGCAGAGGAAGGATCTGCC
>JAEEGL011584733.1_pt1 | contig 12148 bp, 8 predicted proteins | sample 9134231 | NCBI WGS metagenome assembly JAEEGL01 (sample SAMN16246548, study PRJNA631951) | gut metagenome | biome: gut microbiome; feature: rumen; material: fiber-attached | host: Bos | place: Iran: Karaj | collected 2018-10
TCGGGTGTCACCGTGTAGTACATCTCGTAGGTTGGGGATTCGCTCCCTTGAGCACAAACTGTCAGCCAACAGGCAGTACAGATTAAAATAAATAGTCTCTTCATGTTGTCGTTTTGTCCTTAGTTGCTTTGGTTTTAAAATTCGACGGCAAAGTTACTACTTATTCCCCAATCCGCCTCACACTATCGTCCAAAAAGATACAAATATCGTCGAACTCACGTTAATTACTTTTTCTCCCTTCTTACCAAACGAATGGAGAACTTTTTTCAATAACAGTGAGATAGTAATTGAAAAGTATACCACCTCTTCCTTCTTCCATCAGCCTTCAGCCCTCATCCATCTTTCCCTTTACACAAAAATCACGACCCCAGAAAAGAGGTCGTGATTGTTGTGGATGTGGATCAGAGAGAACCGTCCCGTGATACGTACGATTTTTGGGGGCAAAGATACAAAAACAATTCGTAAAATGCGATATTTTACATAAAAACATGGCATCAGAATGCGATATTTTACATAAAAAGCTATTACTGAATGCGATATTTTGCATACTCATTCGCTTTTCATGATACATCGGGAAAACTTTGATCCGGCCCATCTTTCCCTTTACACAAACAATCACGACCCCATTGCTGAAATCGTGATAGTTGTGGATGTGGATCAGCCGTCCCGTGATCAATCCTAATAAAAATACGCGCCTTCCACTATTTTGTGATGACATCTCTCAAGTCATTATAGTTGCGCACCACATCGTAGGTGACAGAACTGTCGGCTATGGTAGCGAAGTGGCGACGTGCACATTCAATCTTTGAACGTTCTGATTCTCGTAACTGCGATTCTTCGAGAGAGCCTTTGGTCTCTGCCACGAAATAGATATGCTTGATATCCGTTCCTTCCTTGAAGACAATCGCCCAGTCAGGGTTATAGTGCCCCACAGGTGTATTGATGTAGAAGCCACCAGGCAACTTCGTATAGACAGCCACCTCGTTGCGCTCTTCCAAATCCTTTGCAAAATTCATTTCGATGCCTTTCGAATCAACCACTACCAAGTCGTAGAGCGACTTCTGTGATTCTATGGCATTTTCGCCCAACTTACCCTTCAGCGTTGTGCTGCTGAAAATATCCGATTTGAACTCCTTGTTCAGTTTGTGGTACTTCACATGTTCAATCACAGCGACCGCCTTGCACTCATTGATGATGTTGCTGGCTTTGATGATGAACTCTTCAGGATTCAGTTTGAACTGCTCAAAGGTCTTCCATGCAATCTTTTTCAGGATGGTTACCACAGCAAGACGGGTGAGACCTGTGTTCTCCACCAGTTTGCCTATCAAGTCATAACGCACCTCATTGCCAATCTCTTCATGGACAGATATTGTTTGCGAGTCTGTCACATTCATGGCCGCACCCTGTTCCAACTGCTGTTTGCTACCAATTCTGTTCAAGGTTCCACTCACCACACGCAGTTGAATGTCTGACACTTTCAAGTGATTGTCCAATTGTATGACAGCTTTCTCTATCAGTTCATCAGTTTTGAAGTCAACAGTATAGTATGTCTGATGATTGATTTTGCGCCACAACTCTTGGAACTCCTTACGTTCGAACTTTCGTGAGTCAAACTTAGCTTCACGCACCTTTCTGCCATTCTCTGGTTTGACAGCATCAGGATTGAAGACGGTGTCAAGTTTCCTGACCACATCATGTTTGTAGTCATCATATTCGCCAAAGTCCAACACACCCTGTTGCTTGTCATCATGGAATTTTGGAGTGAGTTGTCCATCCTTGGTGATATAGCCCTTCATGCGAAGTGTGAAAGTCAGTTCCTGAGCATCGTCTTCCGACAACTGCTTTTGTTCGCCTTGGGCATTGGTCACCATCAAGTTGAGGAACAGCTGTGTGTTCACCTTTGCAGGACGATCACCCACAGCATCAGCAATTTCTGTCTGCAGTTTAGCTGCAAATGAGTTATACGACTCGCTGGCGATGACGGTCAACTCATTCACCTCAAACACACCACCATGCAGCACATTTTCATCCTGTCGTTCACCCTGCTGATTCACACAGAGACGCATGCCTCGTCCCACCTCCTGACGTTTCTTCGTCTGGTTGTCGCTATCCTTCAAGGTGCAGATTTGGAACACGTTTGGATTGTCCCAACCTTCCTTCAAGGCTGAGTGTGAGAAGATGAAGCGCGTGGGTTCTTTGAAGGAAAGCAGACGCTCCTTATCCTTCATGATCAGGTCATAAGCTGACACGTCACTACTGCTTTCGTTCTTCAGTTCAGAAGCCTTGGGTTGCACATAGTGCCCTGTCTTCTTGTCCCTGGAAAAATAGCCATTGTGAACTTGTTCTGCCGTGAAACTCTTCAGGTACTTCACATATTCAGGATCATCGCTGAACCGTAGTTGCAACTCACCTACAATGCGCTCATATTCCTCTTCAAAGATGTTGGCATACTCACCATTCGAGGTGTTTCCATTCTCATACTTGCGGTAGTTATCCACATGGTCGATGAAGAATAGTGACAGGCACTTGATGCCCATGTGGAACAACTTACGCTCCTTTTCGATATGAGCCAGAATGGTTGAACGAATCTGAGCACGACGAATCACCTTTTCATTCACAGCACCAATCACCTCACCTTCGTAAAGCGTAATGCCATTCTGGAAATGCACACAACGATTGTAACCATCAATCTCTGTGATGCGATAATTGTCCTCATACTCCTGCAACTCACCAGAATGCTGATAGACATCAAATCGGTCAGACACCCATTGCGTGACTTGCTTCACACCATTACCCACTTGTTTATCAAAACCAAGCCTTGCCCTTGGATTGCCTTCACTCAGTTCGATGCTTTCCAGATAGAGGTAGCCGTTGGTTGCAGTAGAGCCTTTCTGCTCAATACCCACCACAGAGATTTTCTTCACCAGCTTCTTGTTATAAGCATCCATCGCATCCAGTCGATACACCATATTCACGATGTCATCTGCTCTGTGAGTGGCGCTATATAATAATGTAAAAAGCGGATTGAACTCTTTCAGGCGATTTCTGGTGGCGTTCTTCTTGTCTGCACCTAATACACTTTGAGGTTCGTCAATAATCAAGATGGGATTCGTAGCTGCTATCACATCGATGGGCTTGCGAGAACGGAAAGCATCCAGTTTCATGTAGATGCGTCGTGCATCCTCACCTCGTGCCGCAAACGCCTGCGTGTTGATAATCATCACGTGCATGTTGGCATCGCTGGCAAACTGGTCAATTTTGGTCAGTTGACTGCTGTCATACACAAAACTCTGGATGCGCTTGCCATATTCTGCGGCAAAGTGTTCGCTCATCACCTCGAACGACTTGCACACACCTTCCCTGATGGCGATACTGGGCACCACAATGATGAACTTGCTCCAACCATAGAGCTTATTCAGTTCATACATCGTCTTGATATAAGTGTAGGTCTTGCCCGTACCTGTCTCCATCTCGATAGTCAGTCGCAAGTCTGTTCTGTCAAAACTTTCCGTTGGCTTCAGTTGGGCTGCCATTTGGATGTCACGGATATGGGTCAGCACTTGCTGATAAGGCACTTCGATTGGTTGATTCTTATAACCCACAGCATCGTAGAAGGACAATTGGGTAGCATTGCCCTTGTCTTCAACTCCCATATCGTGCGTAAACTCCAGCAGAGCCGAATTTTTCTGTCCCTGAAACACATCCGTCACAGCCTTCGCCGCATCCGTCTGGAACTGCTGATTCTTAAACTTCAGTTTCATCATCCATCATTTATCATTTGTCATTTATTATTTAGACCGCAGGTCGCTATATCACTCTGACGTTATTCTTCACTTCTTCATCAGTCCAGCCACATTTCTGCTTGAACAATTCGAAGAGGTTCATTTTCTCGGCACACTCCTTGAAACTGCTATCTCTGAACACCACGCGGACAGGATTTGTCTGGGCAATCGCATCGATAACAGCTTCAGTCACATTGCCTTCAAAGCAAGCCACAAGGCTGCCCTCATCCACATTGTAGAGGGTGCAACCATCCACCTTTTGTGTGGCATAGGGCAGAGAGAGTTCCAAGCCCCAACGCATCATGCAGTCGAAGAGTAAATCAAGACCTGTACGCTCGCTTTTGATATTGTCCAAGAACATATCAAGTTGGCTCTGCTCGTAACTGCTTGGAGCAAAAGCAACAGGCTTGAAGTTTGACTCGTCACATTTCAGTACACGGAAACCAATATCGAGGTCTGTGGCTTCTGGATGTTCTGTTTTGATCTTCTTTCCAGCACGACGAATACGTTCCTTACCGATTTCACAGATATTAGGATAGCCAGCAATCCTCGCTTCACTGTCTACAGGTGTTTCCTCCGGCCATTGAACCATAATGAATCTACGATTTACGGAATCATTTGCATTAAGCTGTATAACTGTATGGGCAGTAGTAGCAGAGCCAGAGAAGAAGTCTAATATTATGGGATAGTCTTCTTTCTCATCTTCTTCCGATTTCCTTGTTATCATGTTTATGAGGATTTTGAGCAGAGTCGTTGGTTTAGGGTAACTAAAGCCAACAATATCAAGTGAATTTAATTCGCTATTACCATTGTTTGTAGTTATATCAGTAATGATATCACGAACAGTCGTTAAATCAAAGTCACGACGTTTAGAATATACTTTGTAAGTATTTCCCGATTTTACAAATTCAAGATTATACTTTTCTTTTAGTATTTTTTCGCGGCTCCATCGATAGGCGTGATATTTATGAGTTCCATCTGCATTGATGTGTGGAGTAATTTTAGAATACCCAACATGTAAATGACTATTAGAAACCTCCTCAATTTTTATATCACCATCACTTTCTCTGTAATATATGTCAAAAACCAGCGTAGGCCTTGTTTCCTCGTTGAATTTGGAATTTCCATTATGTAGTTCATGAGTAGTTATATAAGCTCCGTGTTCATCGGTTTTAACATCAAAATTATAACCTTTATATGTAGATGGCATAATAGCTTTGAGCCATTCTGCACTTAGCGTGAATTCAGTAAGATTAATATAGTTCTTTGCATACAATAAAACATACTCGTGAGTGCCAGCTGCTCCAGGACCATCTATTTGCCTTCCTTCAATTTTATTTAGCCAGACGAATTGATTTAAGAAATTGAGCTCTCCAAAAACCTCATCACAAATTTTTCTCAAATTTTCGATTTCGTTATCATCAATCGAAATAAAAACAACTCCGTCTTCTCTTAAAAGAGAGCGTGCAATCATCAAACGCGAATATATCATTGAACACCAATCTGAATGGAACTTTCCATTGGAAGATGTGTTCTTCACCATTCTCTCCCCTTCTTCATTAATAACACCTGCAGCCTCATCTTCCTCCTGCTGTGTTCGGTGGAAGTCATCATGATACACAAAGTCATTACCCGTATTATATGGTGGGTCAATGTATATCATCTTCACCTTTCCCATATACGAGTTTTGGAGCAGTTTCAATACTTCGAGATTATCACCCTCGATATAGAGGTTTTGGGTATTCTCCCAATCCACACTTTCTTCCGGACAAGGTCTCAACGTCTTGCGACAAGGTGTCGCTGCCTCACGCTGAGCAGCCCGTTTGCCCACCCAAGTAAAATCATACACTTCTGGCTCACCATCTTCCACATATTCTCCCAACAGGGCGCGCAACTTTTGCCAATCTACTACACGACGTACTTCACCCAAGGCATCGGGTGCCTCCGTGAAGCATGACGGGAACAACTGGTAGAGTGCATCCAAATTCATTTCTGCACCATCGCGGGTTTCTTTGTTCAATTGTTTCGGTTCGAAATCTTTCATATTGTTGTTATTTTAATTGTTCTAATTGTTGCTTCAACTGCTCCACTTCCTTCCGTTTCGCTTTTACCTCTTTATTGATTTTTACCTGCACATCATACTGAGGTTCCTTGCGCATCTTTTTCTGCAAGGCATCAAGTTCTGCTTCTGCTTTAGCGATCCGCTTTTTCAACTCCACAATCTCTGCCATCGCACCAGCTTTGTGCTCTCCTATGCCTGACACCTGTGCCACGAAATTCTCGTAGATACGTGGCAGCGACTGCCCCTGAATGCTAAGAGAAAGTTCGTTCGTCTTCATCCACAGCGAGGCAAAACTCTGGGTGATTTTGAACTTCGTATGCGTGTTGTCTGCCCAGTCCTTGTAATTGATGAGCAACATAGTGTTGTTCTCATGTGCCAGGATAAAGACAATGTGGTGTGGCATATTCGTATCAATAAATGAAAACAGATCAGTAGGGCAGTCTGGTTGTTTGAGATTCACTACAAACACCTCGATTTCCCTCATGTCTTCACGGTCTGTGACATTCAGTGTGGATGCCGACAGTTTGTAGAGCCAAGTGATGTTCACGACATCGTTCACGAAGCGAGTTTTCATGCGAGGATTCACCTCCATGAACTTGTAGAACATCGTCTTGGGAACTACACGATTTACGATGCAACTTTCAGGATAATTGAGGATGTTGTTCATAAATTAAGCGAATTTAAACAACTCTCTTGTAAGATAATTGTAGATTCCGTAGTTTTTCTTTTCTACACGAACTACAACCAAATCACTTTCGCCTTCTCCATTCATACAAAGAACAATGCGATCAACATGGTACATTCCATTTGGAGCATCTTCACAGTTGTATGGAATTGCATATGCCTCCCAACGAGTTGCCATCTCTTCACCAAATACAGCAAAAAATCGCATGTCATGTTCGGAATCAAACTTTTCTTTTGGAAGCTCCTTCATTTCTGATACGAGATAATATTTATTTTCGTCTTTCCCTACAAGTTCTAATCCTAATTCATCAAGGAGCTTCTGTGACCCCGTTCTACCAGTATAATTATAATTATTTTCTTTGGCTTCTACAGCGTCCATATTATCCTTTATCATAATGACCTGATATAGAGTACGAACAATACTTTCACCTGTCTTTTTATTTGTCATACACGTAAAACGACCGATGAAATCTTCAAGGTCTAATGACCAGTATCCATCTTCATAACACATGTCTTGTTTCTGAATAAGCCACTCATATTTACCAGGATAGTTTTTGAAGATGAGCCATCTCTGAAGACTATTATATTCTTCTTCATCATTAATATCTTCATGGTTAAGGCTATAGAATTCTTCAACCATGTCTGCGGGTATTACTTTAACAAGAAGTGCATCGTCAAAGTCGAGATATTTTCCAATCATACCCATTTCAATAATATAATATTCCTTCTGCATATGATTTAAGATTTTTTAATAACTAAAAAACAAATGAGTTCGAAATCATCAAGTCCACTGATGTCACCTTGCAGGGCCGTAGTCTCACCAAAAGAGAATAGACTTTCAAGGTCGCTTGTCTCTTTCTGCTCCACGATGGTGCCAACAGCTTTTTGAAGCAGCTCGCTATAATGACTCATCTTCCTTCCATCAGCTGTTTCACGATTAAACTGGTGGCAAAGTTCCAATATCGGCTCGTGCTTTCCCTTGCAGGTGGCACGCATGATGTCGAGCAGACGCTTGGGTGCCAAGTGGTTGATGATGGTTTCTCCTGCGTCCGACAGATACACCATGTAGAAAGGGTGCAGCAGATTCAGATGGTTGATGTTGACGGCATTGTTGCGATTCTTCAAGATGAAGATGACACCTGGCTGCGCCACTTCCGATGCAGGCACGACAGCACTCATGCCAAAGGGCGTATGCTCAATGTCTGGGTTGTCTTTCATATAAGCCAACAAGTCCAAACGGAACTCGTTCAGCCCCAAGTCCATGATGTTGATGCCTGTGTCCATATCCTCTATATCCACCACTTCTTCCTGTAAGCGTTCCAGTTGCTGCTTGCGATAGTCGAGGTCGGCTTGCTCTTCGTTGGAGAGAAGCACATTGCCACTGCCGGCACCTGTGATGTCCATTCCTGCCATACGTGCTTCCACGCGCCCTTTCAGGCGCAGGTAGTCATCCAGTTCGATGTCTGGCCAATAGTTGACCAACTGAATGACCTCGTTCTTGGAGCCGATACGATCCACACGTCCAAAACGTTGGATGATGCGAACGGGATTCCAATGAATGTCGTAGTTGATGAGGTAGTCGCAATCCTGCAAGTTCTGACCTTCAGAGATGCAGTCTGTGGCGATGAGCACATCTATTTGATCATGGATATGCGGCAGCAGTTTCTCTGCCTCTTTCGATACGGGCGAGAACAGCGTCAAGATATTGTTGAAGTCTGCCTTGATGCCCTTGATGGTGAATTTCGTCCCTTCGCCAGTCACCAACCCTGTATGCAGTCCTGTCTTCTCCATGATGGCAGGGGCAAGGTTTTCGTAGAGGTATTCAGCTGTGTCAGAAAAAGCCGTGAAGACCAGCACTTTCTTGTTCGTGCCGTTGATGGGATGATTAAACTTCTCGCGCAGGTTCTCTATCAGCATCTGGAGTTTGCTGTCATGCTCAGGGGTGATGTCTTTCAGCATCACGAGCAACAGACCTAACACTTCTTGGTCTGCCACCAAATCACGCTTCCATGAACGGCAGTCCATATCAGCCAACGACACTCGCGTCTTCTTGCCTCCCACCAAGAAGTCGTTCTCGCTGTCATCGCCATCCAGCATTCCCTCCAATGTCTGCACGCTGATCGTTGACAGTTGACCATTGACAATTGACAGGTTTTGGTAGTTGTTGATGGCTTCGATGGTCTCATCTATCTGTGACTTCATCCGCTCTACGGTCAGACGGAAGGAGTTGACACTCGACTCCAAGCGTTTGAGCAGATTGATGGCCATGAGTTTCTTCAGACCCTTTTCACGTCCTGACATGCCCAAGTAGGAACCTTCTCCGTCTCTGTCAATCTCATACTTGTCGCGCTTTGATGCAAGGATGTAGTCAGAGGGGGCATAAATGCCCAAATTCAGGTCGTCAAGCTGACCTGAAATCTCTTTGTAAGTGATGGCATCGCTGAGGTCAGTCAATGGAGGACGTTTGGAGATGGGACGCAGACGCGTTGGGAACTTCCCGATGTCTGCCGTATCGTAGTATTTCTCGATATGCTTTCTGGAACGGGCAATGGTGACAGCATCCAGCACTTGGAAGAAGTCGAATGACAGCATGTCGAGCAGTCGCTCTGTGGTGCGTTCCTGTGGGTCGTCAATACGTGCCCATTGGTTGTATTGTGCTTGGGCTGTACGGAAGATGTCTTCGATGGGACGATCCACATCCAGCTTGTCATTGATGAGCTCCTGCTTCCCCTCGTATGCCAATTGTAACTGATTTTTCAAGTCGTTGAAGCGATTGTTGACTGGCGTAGCTGACAGCATCAGCACTTTGGTGCGCACACCTGCACGGATGACCTTGTTCATCAGTCGCAGGTAGCGGTTCTCACGTGGGTTCTCGTCTTCTTCATCAGTCGTCACCTTACCACCATTACGGAAATTGTGGCTCTCGTCAATCACGATCAAATCGTAGTTGCCCCAATTCAGTAAGGCGAGGTCGATGCCATTGCTCATGCCCTGCTCACGGCTCAGATCTGTATGGAACAGTACATCGTAACGAAGCCTGTCTTGGGTCAAAGGGTTGTTCTTGTAGTTGCTCTTGTAGGTGTTCCAGTTGTCGTAGAGTTTCTTGGGACAGAGCACCAGCACGGACTTGTTGCGATTCTCGTAATACTTGATGACAGAGATGGCTGTGAATGTCTTACCTAGACCCACACTGTCAGCCAAGATGCAACCATTGTAGGTTTCCAGTTTGTTGATGATGGCGAGGGCTGCATCTTTCTGGAAGTTGTAGAGCTTGTTCCATATCTGCGAGGACTTGAAACCTGTTGCTTCATTGGGCAACACATCCTCAGAGATGTCTTCCAAAAACTCGTTGAAAATATTGTAGAGCGTGACAAAATAGATAAAGTCGGGTGCGTTCTCACGATAGACATTTTCGATGTTCTCAATGATGGCATTGGTCACCTCTGCAAAGTTCTCCTTGTCTTGCCAGAAGTCGTTGAAGTTCTTGAGATAAGCATCGCTGACTGGTGAGGGCAAACGCTGAATGAGTTGGAAGATATTGTTGCCACGTTCACAACCTAATTCTGTGGTGGTGAACTCATTGAAGGGCATATAGGTGTATAGCTCTTCGTCTGTCTTCACATTCAGGAAGCCAGGCATGTTCATCTGGGAGGTATTGGTCTTGAAACGCACCTTCCGGCGAATCCAGTCGGCACACTCCTTGGCAATGGCACGTTGTGTCAGATTGTTGCGCAACTTAATCTCAAAATCAGAACCATAGAGGGTGCGCTCGCGATTCAATTTGGGGATATAGAACTCTCTTTTCTGCTTCTTTGCCTGCTCCTTGTTGAATGTAGGCGAGGTGAAGATGAAACGCAATTCATCCACCTGCTCCAGTTCCTTCTGCAATGCCTCGAATGCATAAATAGAGAAACTGGCAGCTGCCATCGACACCTTCGAGCCACGTTGTAACGTGACCTTCAAGTCGTCAATAACCCTCTGGGTGATATTGTCGAATTGCTTGGGTAGTTCCACGCTTGCTACACGATAGGTTTTAGGGCAATAGCTGGCTTATCGGGCGCTTTTGACAGGCAGAACTACGAGACCTCAAGACATAGAAAAGGCGTGAACCGTCTTATCTACATCTTGAGGCCGTGAGAATTGCCCATGTAACCAGATAAGCCATGCCCACACCTAACGGTGCAGACATTAGCGACTATCTTTGGTTACATTATCTTAGAAATTTCTCACGTTTCAAGATGTACCTAATAATCAGCCAATGCGCTGTTATTATAACTATGTTCGTACCAGCACCTCCGCTGAGGCTCCACCCTGCATTGCAGGCGTCATGAAATGACGATTTGCCAATACTCAGGGGCAAAGGTAAAGAAAAATAAAGAACCAACCAATCTTTTCCCCAACTTTTTTCATCACAGCACAAAAAAGGCACAAGTCCTAAGACTTTGTGCCTATTCTCATTATTGAACCGATGCTAATTTCTTGACAGATAATTCGGGTCACCTGCAAAAATGTGTGATCGACTTAATGCCAAACCCAATTATGGTTCTTGCTGTTCCCATGCTTTCCAATCTGTATCCGATATGTATTTTTCTATTTGTTGGCGTAGTGTTGCAAGTTCGTTGCTCACCACATCCCATACAACGGTACTGTCTATCTGGAAATATTCATGGACAATGTAATTGCGCATACCTTTCACCATCTTCCATGGGGTTTCAGGATGTGCCTCCTGAAATTCGGGTGTGAGCATATTTGCAGCCTCACCCATTATCTCGATATTCTTGACAACAGCATAATACATCATGTCATCAGCCAACAGGTCTTGGTAAGTTTTACCTGTTGTATAACGACTCACTCGATTGATCGCGGCTAGAATGTGTTCAAGTCGTTCACGGTCTCTAAGCTGTTCTCTCATAAATCAGTTTTCTATCGCGTTCCACACTTTTCCTTGCAAAGGGAGCTAATGAAGACTCAGTCACCAAGTCCACATTGCGACCCAACATCTCTTTTAAGTCTTCATACATGCCAAAGAATTTCAGTCCGACAGGCTGAGAGTGATCAAGGACAACCAGTATGTCCACATCGCTGTCAGGTCTCTCCTCACCACGTGAACAAGAACCAAACAGCCATGCTTTCAAGACTGGTTGGGTCTTGAAATATTCGGCTATCATCTTTGTCATTGTCTTAGTACTCATGGGAATTGTTCTTTTCTCGATGGCAAAGTAAGTAAATATATGTGGAACCACCAAACTTTTCCCCAACTTTTTTCATCATAGCACCAAAAAGGCCGACATTCTTCGCGCTTGGGAGGAACAGAAGGGTGAGGATTGATAAAACGCCAAAAGAGGTTTTCGAAAACGATCATGTACAAACATGATGTTTTGTTTGCACACTTTAGATTATTTTTGTACCTTTGCGGCGCATATTTGAGAATATATTGCGGAGATAAGCGGATTTATTCACCGCACAAATGCGGAGATAAGTACTCGCATTCACCGCAGAATCAAAGCTAGCGACACTGAAGTATGAAAGAAATCTATCTTTGGCAAAACTCACGGTTCCCACAGTTTGAGTGGGATACGAAGGTATTACTCACCCCGCTCGGTGAAGTACACACCCTGCA
>JAEEGL012211310.1_pt1 | contig 12148 bp, 19 predicted proteins | sample 9134231 | NCBI WGS metagenome assembly JAEEGL01 (sample SAMN16246548, study PRJNA631951) | gut metagenome | biome: gut microbiome; feature: rumen; material: fiber-attached | host: Bos | place: Iran: Karaj | collected 2018-10
AACAGATAATCTATATTCTTTCATTTCTAAATTAGATTCTTTTTGCTTTTTAATATTTTCTTTTGCTCTTTTTTTATTTTCATACTTGAATTTATTGTAATCCATAATTTTACAAACTGGTGGATTACCGTTTGGATTCATAAGTACTAAATCAAATCCAGCAAAATTTGCTAATGTTAAGGCATCATTAATTCCCTTAACTCCTAATTGTTCTCCATTAGGTCCAATTACCATTACTTCTTTGGCTCTTATTTGTTCATTAATGAACATTTCTTTATTTGCGATACAAAACACCTCCCAAGTATTTCTACCATAAATATTAAAAAAAGATGCAATACATGCATCCACCATTAAAAATACCTTATTTGGCATTATACCCAAAGCTATTTGCAATCGGGTGAGTGTGGATACACTTCTTTCCTTTTTTTAAATACGTATCAAATTATATATTAAAATTTTTATTTTGTCAACACTATGCTCTTGAAACATATTCGCCATCTTTTGTAGAAATAATAACAGCTTCGCCTTCTTCTACGAAAAGTGGTACTCTTACTACTAATCCTGTTTCTAATGTAGCATCTTTAGTAGCGTTGTTTGTAGTGTTTCCTTTAACTGCTGGTTCAGTATGAGTTACTGTAAGTTCTACTTTATCAGGTAAGATTAGTCCTAATAATTCACCTTGATAAAAACTTATGTTAACATCCAAACCTTCTTTAAGATATGAAACTTCTTCACCAATTTGATCTTTAGTAAGTTCAATTTGTTCATATGTTTCCATATCCATGAAACTATAACTATCTCCAGAAGCATATAAAAATTGCATTGCTTTCTTATCAATCATAGCTTTTTCTAATTTAGTTCCACTATTAAATCTTACAACTACAGTAGAACCTGTTTTTAAGTTTCTTAATTTTGCTTGTACGAATGCAGCACCTTTACCTGGTTTAACATGTGAAAATTCTAAACAAGAATAAATGCTACCTTCATAAATAAAAGTTAAGCCTACTTTGATATCGTTAACGTTGAACATCAAATCATCTCCTTATTACTTCTTTTCTTTATGATCAGTTGTTTTTTTACATTTAGGACAATATTTTTTTAATTCTAAACGATCAGTTGTATTCTTTTTATTTTTTTCAGTACGATAATTTTCTTCTTTACATTCAGTGCAAACTAAAGTTATTCTTTCTCTTGCTTCACCTTTTTTAGCCATACAAGGCACCTCCTTTTTGCATATACGCAAATATTTTATCATATATTTTAATTTTTTCAAAGCATTTTTTTATTTATTTTACATTAAAGTATAATGTTTAGTTATTATCATATGATTTATAGAGGTGCTTATGATAAATTTTATTAAAAATTATATTAATAATTTAGATATAGTGTCTATGAACAATTGGTTAAAAAAAGAAGATATTACTTTAGACAAAAAAGAACTATATATAGTATTTAACCATCTTAAAAATGATTGGTATAATTTCCTATATATAGATTCTGCGCCTATTTTAAATATTTTAAAAGAAGAATTGACCAAAGAAAATTATCTAAAACTTAAAAACCTATATACTAAATATTATGATAAATATAAATCTTACTTATAATTGTTTATTATATCTTCTATTAAATTATTATTAAATTTTCTTTCTCTAATCATATCTATTTCAAATTTATATGGAGGATATGATTTAGCATCTTTAACATAAGGTGTTTCTAATATTTTAGGAACATCTTTAATTTTTTCATTATATATAATATTTACTAGGTTATCAAATCCAATTGTTCCTAAACCTATATTCTCATGTCTATCTTTATGGGAAGCTTTTTCGTTTTTACTGTCATTAATATGAACACATCCAATTAGATTTATACCTATAATCTTATCAAATTCTTCTAATACTTTATCAAAGTTAGACATATCATATCCAGCATCATTTAAATGACACGTATCTAAGCATACCATTAGTTTATCTTTTAATGTAACACCATCAATAATCTTTTTAATTTGTTCAAAAGAAGTACCTAATTCACTACCTTTACCTGCCATAGTTTCTAAACATATCGATATATCCATATTAGCATCTAAAGTCCTATTAAGGCCAGAAATAATCATATTAATTCCTTCGTCAACGCCTGCCCCAACATGGCTCCCTGGATGTAAAACAAGTTTTTTAACACCAAGTTCTTCACATCTAGCTATTTCTTGTTTTAAAAAACTAACCGAAAAATCCAAATTAGCTTTATTCGCTAAATTAATAATATAAGGGGCATGAACAATAACATTTTTTATATCAATATTATTTTCTTTCATTAAAGATAATCCTAAATCCCTTTTATATATATTTATAGGTAACCTAGAAGTATTTTGGGGCGCACCTGTATAAAACATAAATGTATTAGCACCATATTCTATTGTTTCTAAAACACTTCCATATAGTCCTTCATCTTTATTATATCCAACATGACTTCCAATTATTAATTCCATACTATCACCTTTATTTATTATATAAAAATAAAATAAAAAAGTCCATTAGGACTTATTTCATTTTACCAAATTCATTCATTTTATTTGCTTTAACTTTAACTTGTTCATAATTTACATAATTATATTGTGCTCTATCAGCATCTATATCTAAAAATGGTAAACCTTCAACTTCATAACCAGCTGGCGTTACTAAAGATCCGACAGGTGTTAAAGAGCCATATAAATTATATGCTTTTTTCACATGATGCTCTCCTGGCGCTAATGTTATAGTTCTTCTATCATATGCTTTTTTAACTAAAATGACAGAAGTAGTTAAAGCAGCAATACCGGCTAATATTTTAATTCCTTTATTCATAATAAATCCCCCTTTGATATGTATTATTATAGCATTCACTAAACTTTTGTCAAATTAATCGAAGTTACTAGTAATGCCATCAAAAAAGCTTACGATCCCTTTTCTAATTATATTCCCTAATCTATTAGAAATTCCTAAACTTAATCTAGAAATATTATTAGAATAATCCTTTTCTTTCTCAATATATTCTTCAATATCTATAGCCTTTCCTTCTTTTATATCGCTTTCAAATCTTTTAATGCCCTCTTCAGTTATCTCACTTTTTCTATAATTACTGTAAGAAAAATAGCCGTTTCTATCCGATATATAAATTGTCATATAAACAAATATTAATATAAGTAACACAAACTTAAAAACTTTAGTAACTTTTTTCATCAATAACCTCCTTAATAATAGGTACTAAAACATCAATCGTGTTACTAACTTCTTCAAAATTTGTATTATTTGAACCAAGTTCTAATAAAAGAGCATAAATAGATAAATCTTGATTATAAGAATCATGTTGATATGATTTATCTTTTATCATGACACCTTTTGATATACCTTTGTATTTATTATTTAACTTATCACTAATCTTATTTACTAATGATAAGTTTTTCTCATATTTATCATATCTAACACCTTGAACGAATAACACTTTAGCATAACTCTTACCATTTATACTTACAAATGATGCTTCTCTAGGGATAGAATCCCTATGTAAATCAATAATAAGTCTTAAATCAGGATATGTATTTATTACTTTTTCAAAATAACTTCTACTAATGGCATACGCTTGAAAAAAAGTAGATTTTGAAGTATCTAAATAAGGTGATACTTTTTCTGTTTCAACAACTGTTTCAATTCCAATATTTTCTAATTTTTCTTCCAGCATTTTAGCAGCATCATAAACATTGCCATAATCTAAATAGCCTTCTTTATCATGTGTATTATAAATATATACTAAAGGATTAGTATTTTTAAAATCAAGCATTTCTATTTCAGATATATTATAAAAACTATTGTAAATTACTTTTTTTAATGTATTCTCGAAAATATACTTTGAGTGTGCAATATGTTTATTAGTATCATTTAATAAAACAGTACTTATATCTTCCTTATCTATAAAATTAAAATTATTAATTAAATAATATGCAATAAAAACTACTACTATTATCAGTATAGCTAATATATTAATATGTTTTCTTTTTCTAAATCTCATACTATCACCAATATTATTTTAAAATTAAAATAAGGCGAATTTTGTCAAAAAAAAAGCATTTAAATGCTTTAAATTATTTCATATAACGTATGAATTAATATACCTGCTATTAGAGGTACAGAATATAGTAAAGTTTTGCAATACTTTCTATATTCAAGTTTTTTCTTTTCACTTTTTTGTTTCATTTCAGCTGTCTTAATAGTTACAAATGTCATATATAGCATAAATACTACAAATACTAATAAAGCAAACCAAAATGAATATAATAAGAAATTAACTATAGATAAAATAACTCCACTTGCAAAATTCATCATATCACTTCCTATAATAATTCTATCAAATATATATACAAAATACAAGAATAAGTTAATCTTTTTTGCAATTTTATTACCTTTTTCATTACTTTATAATATATCTTTTTTTAAAAAAATATCCTTTACATTACATATTTATATAGTTAACGAAAGAAAACATAATATACATAACATTTTTGTTGCTTTTTTTTATATTTTTTGTTAAAATGGTAGGTGTTATAACGACGGAGGTGAAATTATGGCAAATATGAAGAACGCTAAAAAAGCTATTAAAGTTATTGAAAGAAGAAGAACAGAAAATAATAATTATGAAGCAAGTATGAAAACTGCTATTAAAAACGTAGAAAAAGCTGTTGAAGCTAAAGACGCTAAAAAAGCTAAAGAAGCATTAGCAACTGCTACTAAAAAAATTGATAAGGCTGTAAAAGCAGGTGTTACAACTAAAAACTTCAGTGCTCGTAACAAATCACGTCTTACTAAAAAAGTAAATGCAATGTAATTAATGTAGATTTATTCTACATTTTTATTTTGTTTAGTTGTATAATAAAAATAGGTGATGCTATGCGAAAATTTATAAGTACGATTATTTCATTACTTATTATTGCTGGTGGCATATATTTTTTCATTAATAGAGACAATACAATTAAGTTCATCATTCATAAATATAATACATATCATATGTCATTAAGCGCTAATGAATATACCAAATACAAAGATTACATTAGTTTTCAAAGAACTGATGACTTCTCGCCAGAAAATAAAGATCAATTAATCAATGTCTTCTATACAATTTTAGATGATGGCATGAACTCTTTTACTTTTTATTGTGATTATGACTGTAAAAATGACATCAAAGAAATAACTGAAGGATCTTTACTAGAGACGATGAATAACTATGTTCATCCTTATAATAGTTATGAAACATTTAATATTACTGCTAGTAGCTATGATGTAATAGATGTTTCAATCATTAAACTATATACAAACAAGGAAATTGAAATGATAAATACACGTATGTCAGAAATAAATGATGAGCTTAAAAAAAATAATTTTTCTTTAAACGATCAAATAAAAGCTTTTCATGATTACATCATAAATAATACAACTTATAAAGAAGAAGACTTAAATGACAAAAAGAATATTAAAGCTCATAAAGCCTATAACGTTTTATTTAATCATGAAGGTATTTGTAGCGGTTATACGGATACTTTAGCAATTTATCTAAACTATATTGGCATTGATAATTTTAAAGTATCATCTAAAGATCACATATGGAATGCTGTTTATTTAAATAACTGGTATAACATTGATATGACTTGGGATGATCCTGTAACATCTAATGGAAAAGATATGTTATTACACGATTACTATTTATTGACAAAAGAAGAGTTACTAAATAAAGATACAATTACACACTCATATAATGATAATCTATATCAAGAACTAAACTAGATCATATTGATCTAGTTTTATATATACATCAGTACCTTTATCTTTACTTGATACATAATCCATTTCGCCATCGTGAGCTTTGATAATTTCTTGTGATAAGTATACACCTAAGCCTGTACCATTTTTCTTGGTAGTATAAAAAGGCGTGCTCAAAAATTTAAGTTCTTCATTATCCATACCCTTTCCATTATCACTTATGCATACTATAACTTTTTCATTAAGTATTTTAGTTTTTATTATTATTTTAGGATTTTTAATATTTATTAACGCTTCTTTAGAATTTTTTATAACGTTTATTAAAACTTCTTTTAATCTTCTATAATCACCATTTATGAAAACTTCATCTTCATTTTGCTCATAAAGAAGTTCTATACCATCCATTTCTAAGATGCATTTATAATAATCAACCACTTCATCTAACAAATAGTTTATATCCATAATATCTTTATTTATTTTTAATTTACCAAGTGATGAAAAATCATCTAAAATGGCGATTGAATGATCCAATGCTTCGTTAATAAGCGGCATATATTCATTATATTTCTTTTTACTACCATCCATTAAACTTAAATATCCTTTGATTACTCCCAAAGGATTTTTTATCTCATGCGATATTTTAAATAAAGACTTATGTATTTGTTTATCATTTTCCATATCCTTAATGCTTGAATAGAATTTCATCTCTTTCTCAACATAGTTAACCAAATTTAAAACCAAAAAAGATATACAGGCATATGTCAAAATAACTAAAATATTATTAAATACGCTATCAATATATAAAGATATAAAAAATACTTTAATTAACGAAAATAAATATATGAAATTCTTTTTAAATTTCAAATATACGATAAGAGTTAATAAATATTCAATAATTAATAAATATAAATTAAACGAAAATTCTCTATGTAAAATATATATTAATGTAACACTCATAACGGCCATTGCTTTATATTCTTTTTTAGTATAAGCAATCAGAAGTGGAATATTAACTAAATATATAGGTCTTGGTAAAATATCACTACTGCCATACCTAAGGATTAAATAGAGTGATACATATAGCGCTGCGTCAAGTAATAAAACATTATCTTCTTTATCTACTACTCTATCATGAGCCATCGTTAAAAAATATAAAAGTAAGGGAAATATAAGAAAAATAGCATCTGATACTACTGCATGTATGTTAAACATAGTATCACCTCATAAAAAATATACTATATTAATTTGTCGAATCTTGTCGAAATTTGTAGTAAATAATATTTTTTTGTAAAAAAAAAATTGACTACTTCAATTCGTCAATACATTTTTTTAATTGTTTAGCATCTTCACCAAAAATAATTTTAAGTTCATTATCTATTTCAACAATTCCTTGAGCACCCATTTTTTGGATGGCTTCTTTATTTACAATTTTAACATCTTTAACTTCAACCAAAAATCTTGAAACATTAACTTCATATTTAACAATATTAGTTTTACCACCTAAATACTCAATTAATTTATTAGCTTCAATTCTATAATCTTTTTTATTTGCTTTAATAATTGCGAATGCAATTAAAATCAATATTAAAGCTATTATAATATATTGTATAATTTCCATAAATTCACCTCTTACATTATACTATATAATTTTTAAAAATAAAACTACTGACTTGCTTGACATGACACACTAGTATCAAGTTCATAACTGATATTACCACTAACAACTGATACATTTACTAAAGAACAGGAAGGAATATTTTCAAAATTACTTACAATAGTTTCACTTAATAAATTATTTGCAATTAAAGTATTTATACTTATTTGATAAGTTCCATCTTTTAATTCCATATAATCATTTAAATATCTTTCAGTAGCTGAATATATTAATTTCTTAGTACCTTCATCAATTGTATTATTAGTATCTTTAACAAAACCAACAATAATAACTGTTGTAATTAAAGTGATTGCAACTAAAACAACAATAACTCCTAAAAGTTCAATTAAAGTAAATCCCTTTTTCATGTTATCCCTCCACACATGAAGTTACAACTTCAAAACTATATTGTTCATTTGCATATGTAGCTTTAACACAATAGTTATTATAATTAGTTAAAATACTTTCATCTAACAAATCATCTTCTACTAAAGTTTTAAATTTAAAATAATGTTCTTGTTCATCACTAAACTTAGAAGAATTACGTCTTACATATATACTAGATGCTGCCATGACAGTTGAATTCAATGCGTCATCAAGTTTACCACGTTCAGAATTAATACGTTCTAAAATAGCAGGCATTGCAAAACCTATAAGAAGTGCAACCAATGCGATTACCGCTAAAAGTTCTACTAAAGTAAATCCCTTTTTCATATTATCTACCTCTTATTAATTATAGCAATATAAATAAAAAAAAAACAACTATTCAGCTGTTTTACTAGTTTTGATTGCTTCTTTTCCTTTATATGATCCACATTTTGGACATACTCTATGTGGTCTAATTGCTTCACCACATTTTGGACAAGTTGTAGTTCCATTTGCTTCAATTTTGTAATGAGTTCTTCTCATTCTTCCACTAGTCTTACTTACTTTTCTAAATGGTACTGCCATTTATAACACCTCTTTTCTTATAACAAGTCCTTAAGTTTTGCTAACTCAGGATTTTCATTTGTTTCTTCTTCATTTATCAATTTCCAACCGTCACCTGATAATTTAATATCTTCGGCTCCAGGTGATACAACTCTTGCTGGAATTTCCATTAATATATTTTCCCATATAATTGGTAAAATATCAAGACTATTTTGTGTTTTTTTAATATTTTTGTCTAAATCTTCTAACATTTCGTCAACATTGCCTTCAATATTTACTTCAAAAGGATAATCAACTTCTTTTAATGTAATCGCGCAAGGCAAGACCATAATACCTTTAACTACTACATCAATATAGATTTCATTTAAAGCATCTTTTTTAATAACACCCTTAATGCTAACATCATCTAGTTTCAATATGCCAGTATTCTTAAGCTCGTCAGAACTAAAAGAATATGTTACATCTACATCAATAGACTTATCTATATTACTAAGTAATCTTGTTATATCAAATTCCATAATATCACCAGCACGATAATTATATATTAAAAATTTAAATATTTCAAGTTTTTTCTTTTTATGTTATATTAATTATGAGGTGTGGATATGACTATTGGTATAATTTGTGAATATAATCCTTTTCATAACGGACATTTAAAAATGCTACATGAAATAAAAAAAATGTATAAAGATTCTACTATCATATGTGTATTAAGTGGTAATTTTACGGAACGTGGAGATGTATCATTAATCAATAAATGGAAGAAAACTAAAATAGCGTTAAAATACGGAATTGATTTAGTAGTAGAGCTTCCTTTTGTATATGCAACTCAATCAAGTGATTATTTTGCATACGGCGCTATTAAAATATTAGATAATTTAAATGTTGATAAACTAATATTTGGTTCTGAAACTAATGATATAGAATTATTTAATAAATTAGTAGATATCCAACTTAATAATAAAGAATATGACAAATTAGTTAAAAACTATATGAATGAGGGATTAAACTATCCTACAGCTATGTCAAAAGCTTTAAGAGATTTATCAACTATTAAAATAGAATATCCAAACGACTTATTAGGTTTATCATATATTAAAGAAATCAAAAAGCAAAAAAGTAAAATAGAAGCTTTATCAATAAAACGAGAAAACAATTATAACAGCCTAGATTTAACTTCCAAAATAGCGTCTGCATCTGCCATTAGAAACGCTTTAAAACATTATGTAGATATAGCTAGTTATGTACCTAAGTATACTTATCACAGTTTAGGTAAAGTTCATTTTAATAATAATTATTTTAAATATTTAAAATATAAAATACTTACTAGTGATATATCAATATATCAAGGCGTTGATGAAGGATTAAAATATAGAATATTAAAATACATTAATGAATCTAATAGTTATGATGAATTAATCGAAAAAGTTAAAACAAAAAGATATACATACAATAAATTAAGTAGAATGTTTATACATATCTTATGTTCTTTCACTAAAGAAGAAGCTAGTAAAATAGATATTGAATATATTAAGGTATTAGGATTTAACGATAAAGGTAGAAACTATTTAAATAAAGTTAAAAAAATATCTAAGTTACCTATTATTACAGGATATTCAAATATCAAAAGTAAAGTATTAGATATTGAATACAGAGCAAATTTAGTATATGCTTTAGATGATGAAGAAAATCTAATTAAAGACGAATTAAAAGGACCTATTAAATAGATCCTTTTAATTTATTAGTTTACAAGTATTATTTATTCTTGTATAATTACAATAGAAAGGAGTATGGGCATGAAAAAACTAAGTATTTTATTTATGGCAATACTATTAATGTTTGTAACAGGTTGCTCTTTTGGTAATAAAGCAAATTCTACAAAAGGCGTTAAAACTATGACTTGTACAAAAGAAGAAATTGATGAAGATAATAATAAAACAACAGATACTATGATAATCACTTATAATTCTGAAAAAGTATTAAAAGTAGATGAAACTACACTATCTGAAATGGATCCTTCATATATCAGCATGGCATATGGTTTAGGAAGTATGTTTGTATCTATGTACAAAAACATCGATGGACTAGATGCTAGTATGGAAATGGTTGATAACAATAAAATTAAAACAATTTTCAACATTGATTATGATAAATTAAATATGGATCAAGTTCGTGAAAACTTAGGCAATATCACAAGTGACGCTGATAATACTTATTCATCTAATAGTTATACTATAGAAAGGTTCCAAGAAAACTTCCTAGAAGGTTATAGTTGTAAATAAAAAAATGTGAGTAATTCACATTTTTTATTTTTGACATTTAGGGCAATAATAAGTTCCTCTACCATTAATATGATCATACTCTAATTTGCTATTACATTTAGGGCATATTTCTTTACCATGTACTAGTAATTCATTTTGAAATCTTCCATGTACTCCTTCACTAGATTCATAACTTCTAATAGTAGTACCACCTAGTTTTATTGCTTTTTCTAATACTATTTTAGTATTATTGATAATATTAGATAAATCTGAATTACTTAAATCACAAGCCTTAGTATAAGGATTTATATTACTCATAAAAAGGATTTCATCATCATAAATATTACCGATGCCAACTATTATAGATTGATCTAATAATACCGTTTTAATAGGTAATTTTTTATTTTTATATTTTTCTTTTAAATAATTAATAGTTAAATTATTATCCCACGGTTCTAAACCAAGTTCATTTAAAGGCTTCATATTATAAGCATTATCTTTAGGAAGCAAATACATTCTACCAAATTTTCTTGTATCTATGTAACATAAATTTTTATCATCTAAGATAAATCTGACATGTTCATGTTTTAATTTTTCACCATCTTTAAAATAGAATCTACCTTCCATTCTAAGATGTGAAAGTAAATAAAAATTATCTAGGGAAAACATCAAAAATTTACCTCTTCTTAAGATATCATTTATTCTTTGACCTTTAATTTGTTTTTTAAATTCGGATATATTAGGATATGCGATGATATTTTCATAATATATTTCTACATCTTTAATTGTTCTATTTAAAATCTCTTTTTTCAAAGTGTTTCTAACGGTTTCTACTTCAGGAAGTTCTGGCATAATATCACCTCTATCAATATTATAACAAAAAAGCATAGATTTGCTATGCTTTTGGAACTATTTTTTCTATACCACCCATGTAAGGTCTTAATGCTTTCGGAATGTTTACTGAACCATCTTCATTGTAGTTGTTTTCTAAAAGAGCGATTAATCCTCTTGGTGTAGCAACTACTGTATTATTTAATGTATGTAAATAGTAATTACCATCATCTGATTTAACACGAATGCCTAAACGTCTTGCTTGAGCATCACCTAAAGTAGAACAAGAACCTACTTCAAAATACTTCTTTTGTCTTGGACTCCAAGCTTCAACATCACATGATTTAACTTTTAAATCTGCTAAATCTCCAGAACAACATTCTAGCGTTCTTACAGGGACATCTAAACTTCTAAAGAATTCAACAGTATACTTCCACATTTTATTATACCAATCCATTGATTCAGATGGTTCACATAAAACGATCATTTCTTGTTTTTCAAATTGGTGTACTCTATAAAGCCCTCTTTCTTCTAATCCATGAGAGCCAACTTCTTTTCTAAAACATGGTGAATAACCAGTAAATTTAATTGGCAAATCTTCTTCTTTTACTATTTGACCTTTAAATTTTCCTATCATAGAATGTTCGCTAGTACCAATTAAGTATAAATCTTCACCTTCTATTTTATAC
>JAEEGL014382280.1_pt1 | contig 12148 bp, 15 predicted proteins | sample 9134231 | NCBI WGS metagenome assembly JAEEGL01 (sample SAMN16246548, study PRJNA631951) | gut metagenome | biome: gut microbiome; feature: rumen; material: fiber-attached | host: Bos | place: Iran: Karaj | collected 2018-10
ATAGTAATTTATATGAAGAAGTAGAAGATGGTGAAAATAATAATCATTTAACAAACATCAGAAATATTAAAACAAAATCATTAACTAAACTTCGTATTTTGTTTAATTATCCTAATAAAAGTATATTAGATACAATTGATACATATTATAAAACTAATAACCGCAAAATTATTAAAGTACTTGACAAATCAGGTTATGAATATTCTTTAGATGATGGTAAAGCATATGCAATTATTATTGATGATAATTCTGCTATATTATTTGATGGTTCAATGAATTTTAATGATATACATAGAATGTTTATAGAAAAAGACGATAATGAATAAATCGTCTTTTTTTAAAATATATTAACAAAAATATGAAATTGTGTTATTATATTAAATCGGAGGGAAAATATGGCCAGAAAGAAAAAAACTGAATTACAAGTAATTGATACCAAAGAAGATAATATCTTATTAGAAGATAAGTTTGATAAGATAGCTATCTTCAATGAATTAAAAGAATATATTGATGAAAGGGTAAATGATACATTCTTTGATGAATTAGAAAAAAGTAATAAAAAACTAATTCGTGAAAAGAGTAAAAAAATCTTTTGGAGAAATGTTATTATTGTTATCTTACTATTAATTATTGGATTCTTATCTTATTTATTATATGCTAACAATTATTTTGACAAGTTTTTTAATAAAGAACCTAATATAGAAGAAAAAGAGAAAAAAGAAGATAATAAAGACGATAAAAATGAAAATAACCAAGAAGAAAAAAAAGAAGAGAAGGAAGATAAGAAAGAAGAACCTAAAGCACCAACTCAAGAAGATTTAAAGAAAGAGTTTGGAAGTTTAATAGATAATTATTATGTTACTGATTCATCTATTTATTTATCTGATTTTTATGATGGTAAATTAACTAATGATATGATGAAATATATGACAATGAATACTTTTAACTTCTCAACTTTAGAAAAAGAAGAAGATTATAACATTATTAAAGAATCTACTTTTAAATTAATGTTTAATAAAATGTTTTTAGAAGAATATAGTCCAGCTACATTTAATTATGATGAAAACAAAATTCGTTATGTTAAACAAATGGAAAGTTACATGAGTGAAGATGTACTAGTTAAAGAAGATAATAATATTGAACGAGAAATAAAAGATATTAAAGTAGATGGTGATAAAGTAATTATTACAACAGTTGAAGGTGTAGTTAAAGATAATAAATTATATAATGTATTATCTAATAATGAAATTGAATATAAAGGTGATTCTCTTCTTAAATATGAAGATAAATTAAATACTTTAACATATACTTTTAAAGATAAAAAATTAATTAGTTTAAGTAAATAAAATATCATTATGATATTTTTTTTATTGAATTAATAACTAGCTTATGTTATTATATGAAATCGTTAGATTATTAAATGTGATGGAGTATTTATGAAAAAAGAAGATATATATTATAATGAAAAAGCTTGTGAATTACTATTAGATTTTCATGGGGTAGCCAAATTAATCCAATTATTAGCTTATTTTACTAATGATAGTCAAACTTTCTCATTTGAAACAGTTATGAACCCTAATGCATTAAGTGGTATTACTTTTAAAGTTGATTATGAATATCAAAAACAAATAAAAGTTACAAGTAGCGATCAAAGAGAAATGACATTAAGTGTTGTTACAGATCCATTTAGAAATAGAAAGATACTAATAGATTATAAACTTCGAGATTGTCATTTGTATTATACATTAACTGCAAAAAATATTAATACAGATTTTAAAAATATCGATGAAAATGAAATATCAATAGAACAAATTGAATATAAAAATCATCGTTTTAAAACAAGTTTTGTTCCACTTACAATTGTTAAAGATGGTAAAGGTAATAAATTTTTTAATTATCAGGAATTAGGTATAAACATCGATACTTTAAAGCCTGGATATTATGGAGATTATTTACCTGATTATAAAGAAGTTGAAAATTATAATGCTGATGAAGAAAAAAAGAAACTAAGAAAATTTATCTATCAAAATGGTTATACTTTAGCTGAAACTACTAAAAATCTTATACTAGGTCTTTCTAAAAGTATTGATACATGTGAAGAAACATATAAAAAAATAGTTGGAATATATAATGAATGGCTTTATTTATTAGAAGAACATAAAGAAATGATTGATCAGTTATATAGATACTCTTTTAATTCAAAAGAATTGAATTTTATTGCTGATACATTAAATAATAATCTTGATAATGAAAATGCTAAAGAACTAATTTTAAAGTTATCTCCACAAATGTTAGATGCTATGAAAAGACTATTAAATAATCGTTAAAGTACAAGGTAAATCGTTGATTTACCTTTTTTTTTATGATAAAATTATTTTGTAATAATCAAAGAGTCAAATATAAGATAATTGGTTAAATATTTTTCTTTTTGATTCTTTTATATGGATGGATACTATGGAAAAAAATAATACTAAAAGAAAAACTAAATCAACTAAAACAAAAGTTAATGAAACAAAGGTAACTAAACCAAAAAGAACTTATAATAGAAGATATTACTATTTATTTAAAATGAATACTGTAATTATTAATGCATTATCATTTCTATTAATAGTACTTTGTGTTATTTTCTTTATTATTTTATATGGATCAAATTCATTAAATGTTCTTCGAGAAAATAGTACTACTGTTATTATTCTTTATATTCCATATTTAATACTACATGAACAATTGCATAGTTTAGGTTATGTAATATATGGAGCTGATTTTAAAAATATTACGTTTGGTGTTCATTTAGAAAAAGGAATTTTATGTTGTTTATGTAAACAAAATATTAATAAAAATAATATTCTTCATTCTTTGTTATATCCATTTTTTATTATTGGCATATTTACTCTTATTATCGGTATATTAGTTGATTATCCAGTATTAGTTATTTTATCTCTTGCTAATATTACAGGTTGTAGTGGTGATTTACTAATGTTTTATCATTTAGCAAAACTAGATGATTATGAATTTTCTGAATATAATGATCCAATCGCTTTTGGATTATTTACTAAAAAAGATTTTAGTAAATTAAAAATGTGGGGTCTTGATTATGTCGATAAGAAAACTAAATTAAATCGAGATGATTTAAGAAAGGTTGTTGTTAGTAAAACAAGTATTATTATATTAGTAGTATTTTATTTATTAATGATACTTACCATGTTTATTTAATATATGAAAGAAGTGACATATGAAAAAGATTTGGATCATATTAATTAGTATTTTTGGTTTTATTGGTTTAGGTGTTGGACTATACTTTTTAGAAGAAAGTTATACTGATGTTATTCTAATTGGGGGAGAGAATATTAATACAACAGTTAATGAACAATTTAATGATCCTGGTTTAGATTTATATCATAACAATAGATTAATAGCGAAAGACAAATATGTAGTTAAATCCGAAAATAATGTTAATACTGAAATACTTGGTGACTATAAAATATCATATGATGTTAAATATCATTTAAGAAAATTTCATATTGAGCGTATTGTACATGTAATTGATGATATAAAGCCAGTTATAACAGCTAATATAGAAAAATTTGAAAGAGATTATTGTACAAGAAAAGATAAAAGTAAACTAACCTTTGAAGCGATAGATAATTATGATGGTGATTTAACTAGTGTTGTAGAAAAAAATGAAGTTGATAATAATATTATTTTATCAGCTACTGATGCCACAGGTAATAAAGAAACTTTAATAATTCCTATTGATTATGGAACTAAACCAGATGATTATATTAAATTAAATGGTAATAGTACAATCTATGTAACTTTAAATGGAAAATATACTGAGAGTGGAGCAGGATATTATGATGGTTGTGGTAAAAAGTTAGATGAAAAAATAACTACCTCAGGAAGTGTTGATACTAAAAAAACAGGAACTTATACTATTACATATACTGCTTCAACTGGTAAAAAAGCAACCAGAAAAATAGTTGTATATAAACCTAGTGCTGGAGTAGTAACTGGTAATGGTAATGGAAAAATAATCTATTTAACTTTTGATGATGGACCTGGTCCATATACACAGAAAATATTAAATACTTTAGATAAGTATAATGTAAAAGCAACATTTTTTGTAACTAACCAATTTTCAAATTATGTTTATTTAATTAAAAATGAATACCAAGCTGGTCATACTGTAGCAGTTCATACATATACGCATAACTATAATATATATCGTAGTGTTGATACATATGTAAATGACTTTAATAAAATGAATGCCGTTATTGAAAAATATACTGGTTCTAAATCAAAATTATTCCGTTTTCCTGGCGGATCAAGTAATACTGTAAGTCGTCAATATGCTAAAGGAGTAGTTAGAAAAATTGCAGATTATATGAATAATGCAGGATATCGATATTTTGATTGGGACATAACTAGTGGTGATGCATCAAATGCATCAAGAAAGCAAATATATAATAATGTTGTTAATGGTGTTAAAAGATGTTCTTCTTGTATAGTTTTAATGCATGATATTAAAGCTACTACCGCAAATGAATTGGATAATATCTTACAAACTCTAACTAGTTCAGGTTATCGTTTTGGTACATTAAGTATGTCTAGTCCAACCGCACATCATTCAATTGCTAATTAAAATAAGAAGTTTATATTAAATACTTCTTTTTTTATAGTTTTTTATGATATAATATATTATAATGTTTTTGAGGTGATTATATGGATGCAATTAAAGTAGGAAATTTTATACGAGAACTTCGTAAAAAGAATGGTTTAACACAAAAATTATTTGGTGAAAAATATGGTGTTACTTATCAAGCTGTAAGTAAATGGGAAAGAGGCATTAATATGCCAGATATCTCATTATTACGACAAATAAGTAATGATTTTAATGTATCTATAGAAAGTATATTAGATGGTGAAATAGAAAAGCCAAAAGATACTAAAGTAAAAAAAGAAAAACCTCAAAAAGAAAAAATAGAAAGATTAATTTATCCATATATCTTTGGTGTTATCGCTTTTATCTTTATAGCTTTATTAGTATTATTACTTTTTGTAAATACTAAACCAAAAGAAACATTCACATTTAAAACATTATCAACGACTTGTAATGAATTTAAAGTTACAGGTGCTATTGCATATGATAGTAATAAATCATCAATAAATATCTCTAATATAGATTATTGTGGTGGGGATGATAATGAAGTTTATGATGAATTATCTTGTGAACTATATGAAGAAGAAAATAATTCTAAAAAGCTAATTGCAAAATGTAATAAAGAAGGTAAAGAACAAAAATTAGAAGATTATTTAAAAGAAGTAGAAGTAAAAGTAGATAACTATAAACAACAATGTAAAACTTACCAACATAATAAGTTATATTTAGAAATAAAAGCAAATAAAGAGAATAAAACAACTATTTATAAAGTTGATTTAGATTTAAATGATAATTGTGAAATAAAGGAGGGAGAATAATATGATCGAAATACAAGACAACAAATTAGAAAATGAAATTAAAGACGGAAAAGTATTAGTTGATTTTAATGCAACTTGGTGTGGACCATGTCGTATGTTAAAACCAATCTTAGAAGAATATAGTCAAGATGCAACAGTTAAGATATTAAGTGTTGATGTCGATAAAAACGAAGAATTAGCTAGAAAATACAATATTCTTTCTATTCCATGCTTAATCGTTTTTGAAAATGGACAAGAGATAAAAAGAAATGTAGGAATGATCTCTTTAGATGAAATTAAAAACTTTGTAGGTGAATAATATGTATGATGTAATTGTTATTGGAGCAGGTCCAGCTGGACTTAGTGCTGCAATATATTTAAAAAGAGCTAACAAGAATGTTTTAGTACTTGAAAAAAACACCTATGGAGGAGTAATAGTAAATACTAATAATATTGAAAATTATCCTGGAATAGCTAATATTTCTGGTTTTGATTTTGCAAATAATTTATATGAACAAGCTAAAAATTTAGGAGCAATAATTAAATTTGAAGAAGCTATAAATATTGAAAATGGTAAAATTAAAAAAGTTATTACTCCAAAGAATACTTATGAAACAAAAACTATTATTATTGCTACTGGAAGAAGTACGAGAAAACTAGGTATTGAAGATAATTTAATTGGGTTAGGTGTTTCATACTGTGCAATGTGTGATGGCGCTTTTTATAAAAATAAAGATGTTGCAGTTGTGGGTGGTGGTAATAGTGCGATTGATGATGCATTATATTTATCTGATATTGCAAGTAAAGTTTATTTAATTCATCGTCGTGAAGAGTTTACTGCTGATGACAAGACTCTATCATTATTAAAAAATAAAAGTAATATTACATACGTTTTAAATAGTCAAGTTACAAAAGTAAATGGAAAAGATCACTTAGAAAGTATTCTTGTAACTAATAAAAATGGAGAAATAAAAGAAATTAAAGTTAATGGATTATTTATTGCTATTGGTGGTATTCCAACAACTGAAATAGTTAAAGATTTAATTGAATTTGATGAAAATGGTTATATTAAAGGAAACGATAATTGTCATACTAATCAAGATGGTATTTTCGTGGCTGGTGATGTTCGTAGTAAAGAAGTACGTCAATTAGTTACTGCTACAAGTGATGGTGCTATTGCAGCTACTGAAGCCATTAAATATATTAATAAATAGGAGTATTATGTATAAATATTACAAAGAATTATTAGATGATATTCCTGTTTTTTTAAATAAATACTTAAAAGCTAAATCACTAAAAAGACTTAAAAAAGTTGGTTATTTTTGTGGGATGGATTACGCTTCAAAAGATATTTATAATTTTAGTGAATATATTTCAAGGTATGATCATTCTCTTACTGTCGCATTATTAGTTTATAAATTAACCAAGAATAAGCTATATACCTTAATGGGTTTGTTTCATGATATTGGAACACCAGTTTTTTCTCATGTAATTGACTATATGAATCATGATTATGAGGAACAAGAAAGTACGGAGAAATATACTGAAGAAATTATTAAAAATGATAAATATTTACTAAAATGTTTTAAGGAAGATAATATTGATGTAAATGATATCATTAATTTTAAAAAGTGTTCAATAGTTGATAACAATAGACCAAAACTATGTGCTGATAGATTAGATGGAGTTATTTTAACTGGTATTGGTTGGACTAAGAATATTTCTAAAGATGATATTTATGAAATTATTAATGATATAACTCTTTTTACAAATGAAGATAATGAACTAGAAATAGGTTTTAAAAATGAATTGATCGCTAAAAAGGTACTAGAAATAAGTAAATCAATTGATTATTTATGTCATTCTATGGAAGATAATTATATGATGAGTTTGCTTGCAGAAATAACTAAATTTGCGATTGATCATAATTATCTATCATATCAAGATTTATATTTATATAACGAAGAAGAAGTATTTAATATTTTTAATCAAGTTTCTGATAAAAAGTTTTTAAAAATGTTAGATAAATTTAAAAATATTACGATGAAAGATATTCCAATTATTAAATTAGATAATGTTAAGAGAAGAAGATTACATCCTTTAGTAAATGGAGAAAGAATAAAATGAAAGATAGAAAAGAATTATTAAGAAAAATTAAATTTACTTTATTTTCTATTTCAGCTGGGATTATTGAAATAGTTATTTTTACGTTATTAGAAAAATTTACTAATTTTAGTTATTGGGCTTGTTATTTACCTGCCTTAGTTGCTTCAGTTATTTGGAATTTTACTTTAAACCGTGAATATACCTTCAAATCAACTGTAAATATTCCTAAAGCTATGTCTTTAGTATTTCTTTTCTATTTAGTTTTTACACCAACTTCAACGATTATAGGCAATTATTTAGCCGAAGAATTACACTGGAATGATTTTATTGTCACTGGACTTAATATGTTAGTTAATTTTATTTTAGAATATTTATATGATAAATATATTGTCTTTCGTGGTAATATTGATACTAAAGAGTAGGTGAATTATGAAAGAAGAAGTAAAAAAAGTATTATTAAGTAATCAGGATTCTAAGTATAAAGATTTTTCTTTTGAATTAAATTTATATCATAAACATAAAAGTATTGGTGTAAGAATTCCTATCTTACGTAATTATGCTAAAGAATTATCTCGAAAGTATGAACTTGATTATTTACTAGAAAATATTGATGAAGAATATTATGAAGAAATATTACTAAAAGGATTTATTATTGGTGAATACAAAAAACTATCCTTTAATGAATTAGTTATTCATATTGATAATCATATTAATAAAATAACTGATTGGAGTATGTGTGATACTTTTGCTGCATCTCTTAAAATAACTAATAAGTATCAAAAAGAAATATGGGATTATCTACAAAAGAAACTAAATAGTAAAAAAGAATTTACTGTTCGCTTTGCTTTAGTAATGATTCTTGATTATTATATTAACGATGAATATAAAGATAAAATATATCATATAATACAAAATGTTAATAATGATGCTTATTACGTTAAAATGGCTAATGCATGGCTTTTATCATATATGTTTATTAAATGTTTTAATGATACAATAAACTTTATTAATCATAATAAAATAGATAAGTGGACTTTATCTAAGGGAATTAGTAAAGCTTGTGAATCATTTAGAATAAGTCAAGAAGAAAAGAATATCTTAAAAAAAATACAAGAACATGTCAAAGAAAAAGATTAGTTCTTTTTTTTATAATAATTATTTGTTATAATATTAAATAGAGGTTATTATGAAAAAAGTTAAGTATTTATTATTAATACTATTATTTCTTTTAGCTGGATGTAAAAAAAATAGTATAACCTTAGATGATTTTATTGAAAAAGCTGAATTCAATGGTTATATAGTTGAAAATAATAAAACTGGTTATGAAGAATATCCTAGTATTATAGATGTATATTATGCCGTTAACCGACTAAATGCTTATGACATTCAATTTTTAAAATTAAAAGATGATGAATATGCTAAAAAGTTCTTTTTATTAAATGTTGACGAAGTTAAATCAAATATTGAAAATGATAATGTATATATTAAAAGTAAAAGTCTATCTAATTATGAAGTATATCATTTAGAAACAGAAATTAATTATTATATTGTCATTCGTAGTAAAGAAAATATTATTTATATCGTAGCACCAATTAATTTTATTAACGAAATAGAAGAATTTTTAGAAGAATTAGATATTGAATATTAAAAGAGGTGAGATAATGGGAAAAACACGTAGTGAATTAAGAGAAATAATAGCTCATGTATTATATGAAGGCTACATATTAGATAAAGCTAATGTCAAATATGATATTAATGATCTAATTAAAGAAGAGTTAGAAGTAGAAAATGATTTTGTTAATGAGATGATTTCTGGAGTAAGAGAAAAACAAGAAGAAATTAATAAAATAGCTAATGATAATTTAGTTGATTGGGAAATAGATCGTTTAAGTAAAGTTGATAAAGCTATTTTAAGTTTAGGAATATATGAACTATTATTTACTAAAACTCCACCAGTAGTTGCTATTAATGAAGCGTTAGAATTAGCTCATAAATATAGTGATGAAAAAGTAGTTAAAATGATTAATGGTACACTAGATAAAATATATAAGTCTGACTTATATCAAGAGAATTAATATGGAAACAAAGTATTTTACAATAACTGCCTTAAATAAAGCTATCAAAAATATGTTTGATGAAAAAAGAGAGCTTAATAATATTCATTTAAAGGGCGAAATAAGTAACTTTAAGCATCATTCTAGAGGTCATTTATATTTTACTTTAAAAGATGAAACAAGCCAATTATCAGCGATTATGTTTGCTTCTAATGCACAGAATTTAAAGTTTGAACCAGCTGATGGAATGAAAGTATTAGTAAGTGGTAAAGTATCAGTTTATGAAACTGGTGGAACTTATCAAATATATGTTAATGAAATGATGGAAGATGGCTTAGGTAATTTATATTTAGAATTTGAAAAATTAAAAAAGAAATTAGAACAAGAAGGCTTATTTAAAAAAGAATATAAAAAAGCTATTCCCAAGTTTCCTATGACAATAGGTATTATAACGGCACCTACTGGAGCAGCTATTAAAGATATCTTATCAACAATTAAAAGAAGATTTCCAATATGTGAAACAATTTTGTTTCCATCTCTTGTTCAAGGAGCTGATGCGAAAGACGATATTGTAAGAAATATCAAGTTAGCTAATACATATCCACTCGATGTTATTATTTTAGGACGAGGTGGTGGATCAATTGAAGATTTATGGGCATTTAATGAAGAATGTGTTGCAAGAGCAATCTTTGAAAGTGATATTCCAATCATTAGTGGAGTAGGTCATGAAGTAGATTTTACTATTTCTGATTTTGTTGCAGATCTTCGTGCACCAACCCCAACTGGAGCAGCAGAACTATGTGTTCCTAATAGAATGGATATTATTGAACTGTTTAATCAATATAATTTAAGACTAATAAAAGGAATTAAAACATGTATTGATAATTCTTCACATAAACTTAATATGTTAAAAGATAGTTATATTTTAAAGAATCCAATGAGTTTATATGAAAAACAAGAGCAATTCTTTGATAATTTGTATGAACGATTAATTATGGCTATTTATAATAATGTAAGTATTAATAAAGAAAGATTAAATACTATTAAATCTAGTTATGTCTTAAAAAACCCAACTATGTTATTTATAGATAAAGCTTATAATTATAATGATTTAATAAAAAGACTTAAAAATAATATAACTTTATTAATTGATAATAAAAAGAATAATTATATTAATTTACTAACTAAACTAGAAGTATTAAATCCAATTACTACTTTAAAACGTGGTTATACTGTAACTAGAGTAAATCAAAAAATAGTAAATAATATTAAGGATGTTAAAAATGGTGATGTAATAATAACTAGTGTTACTAATGGTAAAATAGAAAGTGAAGTAAGGAAGATTTATGAAGAATGTTAAATTTGATAGTGAAATAATTAAAAGTTTATATCAAGAAATTGTTAATAAACATCGAGCATTAGCACCAATTGTTTTACAATTATGTGATGAATGTCAAGGTATTCTATTTAGAAATATTTCTATGACTGATAAAGGTTATGAATTATGGGCAATTAAAGGATATGATAATACTGATTTATGTATTGATATTGATTTATTAAAGAAAAAAATATATGTTAATAGGTGCTATCCTAATAGTAGTATTGATGTATATGATAATATTCCTAAAATGTATAATAATCCAATCGCTCATCAATATGAAAAAGATAGTCGAATATTATATGAAACATTAACTTTTAAATTAAGTAAGGATGATAGTGTTAAATATCTTGAATTAAGAGAATTAAATGAAAAATATACAATCATTATTGATGGAGTTAATGAAGATAATTTCGATATGGAAAAATTCATTGATGTAATACTTAATAATCCTAAAAAATATAAAAGTATCAGAAATTTATTTAAACAGATTAAAAATAATATTATTACTCTTTATGTCGATATTAAACTAGCTGATTCTAAAGGAAGTACCATTATTATTAATAAAGGTATTATCACTAAATATTTAGAATATATTGAAAAAGATGATGAATTTATTAAAGTTTATATGGAAGATGGTAATTTCTATAGTGAAAGAAAAGTTAAAGAAGAATATAATGATAAAATTGTAACTTATGTAAATCATACAAATAGAATGATAAAAATATTACGTAATAAAAAGGAGAAATAAAATGGAAAAGAAGAAAGAAAAAATTAATTTTGAAGAGAACATCGCTAAACTTGAAAGTATAGTACGTGAACTAGAAAGTGGTAATGTTGCTTTAGATGATGCTTTAGATAAATTTAATGAAGCTTTTAAAATATCCAAAGAATGTGATGCTAAACTAAAAGAAGTTACTGAATCACTTAATAAAGTACTTAATAAAGATGGTAATTTAGAAGAATTTAAAATAGAAGAATAATATAATTAAAAATACTATACAAAATAAAAAAATGTGTTATAATAATTATGTTGTCTATTCCTTATGGGGAGTAATATATGAATTATTAAAGAGAGTTAACGTTTGGTGTAAGTTAATATAATTAATATATGAAGGCTACTTAAGGGTAAATAGAATCGGTAATTCCGTTA
>JAEEGL015522776.1_pt1 | contig 12148 bp, 8 predicted proteins | sample 9134231 | NCBI WGS metagenome assembly JAEEGL01 (sample SAMN16246548, study PRJNA631951) | gut metagenome | biome: gut microbiome; feature: rumen; material: fiber-attached | host: Bos | place: Iran: Karaj | collected 2018-10
GCGAATATGAAGATATGATCAGCATAATGGAATATATCTGAAAGGCGGCGGAATAATATCCCATTCCGCTGTCGCCTATGGTCTTCTGAAGGGGGATGCGGTATAACAGCCCTATGATACGGGATATGATCCCCGCCACGGCTAATATTCCGCCCTGTACTATGAAATTTGAGCTTTTACTCTCTTTTTTCCTCATTAAATACTGTATCTAAAATGTATTTTTTGTTCTGTATCCTGGTATAATATCAGGCCCAAAAGCACTCCGTGCCATCTTGCTTAGCAAAAGGTGCTGACGCACCTTTTGAACCTGACAATTTAGTACACCGAATAATAAATTACTGGTACATTCACGCAGGATGTTTGTTCATACGCAGGGCAGATGAGGAAGTCGATGCGGGTTTGCGGCGATTTTGCCAACAAAATCGTCGCTCAGACGACCGACGATAACGCAGCGTATGGACAATTAGACAAGTGAATGTGCCGGTAAATAATTGTTCGGTGTGCTACCCGGGATATCCGGGACTATCTTCGATGTGTCTCTTATCATGCCCTTGAAATAGACAACCTCTCCATAATACATCTCTGCCGGCTCTCCATCAGCTCCCTTTCCTCATCCTCCATATGGTCATATCCCATGAGGTGCAGTAAGCTGTGTACGATAAGAAATGCATACTCTCGTTTTTTGCTGTGGCCGTAGCTTTCGGCCTGCTCTATGACCTTTTCTCCTGAAAGGACTATGTCTCCCAGCAGGAGCTCACCGGTATCGGGATCGAAATTATCCTGATCTTCCTCCATGTCATCAAAACAGGAAGGCGAGGTAAAAGTCAACATCGGGAAGGAAAGGACATCGGTCTCCCTGTCTATTCCCCTGTTTTCTCTGTTAAGCTCCCTTATTGCGGCATTGTCGGTTATTAAAAGGGATACGCTCACCTCATAGGGACATCCTTCCGCCTCTGTAACAGCCTCAATGATATCCCTGAACAGTTCTTCCTTATCAAAATCAAAATCAAATTCCGCTTCGTTTTCAATAAAAGCTGTCATTTTGCCTCTTACCCAATCATATACCTAAGGCATCGGCCGTGTCATCAGTGCCCCGGCCAACATCTGCGAAGCGCTTTGCGATGTCCGCCCCATAAAATCACGTTCATTTGTGCCTCGTGTATCTCACGGCACGCCCCGGACGCTGCTTCTCATCCCTTTCCGGCCTGTTTTTGGCCTCATACTCCTCATAGGCCTTAACTATCTTCTGAACAAGAGGATGCCTTACAACATCCTTTGCGGAAAGCCTTGAAAAGCCTATATCATCGATATTGCGAAGTACCCTCAGCGCTATGTCAAGGCCTGATACACTTCCCGGCGCCAGATCCTTCTGAGTAAGATCCCCTGTGATTATAGCCTTTGAGCCAAAGCCTATACGTGTCAGAAACATCTTCATCTGGGCGGGAGTCGTATTCTGCGCTTCATCAAGTATGATAAAGGCATTGTCAAGGGTCCGCCCCCTCATATAGGCGAGGGGTGCCACCTCTATGAGCCCCTTCTCCATGTTCTTCTGGAAGGAGTCAGCCCCCATGATCTGATAGAGAGCATCATAGAGCGGCCTTAAATAAGGATCCACCTTGCTCTGGAGATCCCCGGGAAGAAAACCCAGCTTCTCACCCGCCTCAATAGCCGGCCTGGTAAGGATTATCCTCTGAACCTCCTCGTTCTTAAAGGCGGTTATCGCCATTGCCATGGCCAGATAAGTCTTTCCGGTTCCGGCCGGGCCCATGGAAAAGACTATCATCTTCTCCCTTATCAGGTCCACATATTCCTTCTGCCCGAGAGTTTTGGGCTTTATGGGCTTTCCCGCCGTTGTATGGCAGATTATCTCTCCGTCAATGGAGGAAAGCGCGTTATCCTGATCCTCCATCACCATTTCAATAACGTACTCCACCCTCTGGTCGTCTATTGCATTTCCTCTCCTTGAGAGCAGCTCCAGCTCTCTGAGCACAGAGAGGGCGTTTAAAACGTCCTTCTTCTCTCCGGAGAGCCTGAGCTTGTCTCCTCTTTCCACAATACTGACCGTGAAGGTCTTCTCTATCTTTTTTATATTTCTGTCGAGCATCCCGAAGATATTTCTGGCATGCTCCGGTTCAATATCTAACTCTGTTTCGTATTTCCCGACCATTCTCATTGATAATTTGTATCCGGCCAGTGTAACCGGGCAGATACGATATTTATATATTCAGTAACAACTGTCCTTTGTTACCGCTCTGCTATTCACGGCCAGACCAATCTCAAGCCGGATATTATAGCCCGCAATCGCGCAGTCTTAGCAAATTTGCTGTGCAAATTGTGCGATTCGGCCGTGAATGATAACCAGCAGCAACTCAGAACAACCGTTTTACTTATGATAGGGCTCACCGGTATTTATCTTAAAGCTCCTGTACAGCTGCTCCAAAAGCATTACCCGCATCAGCTGATGCGGAAAGGTAAGCTTTGAAAAGCTCAGGTGCAGCCTGCTCTTTTCGGTTACCAGTGGTGACAGTCCCAGAGAGCCTCCTATGACAAACTGGAAATGACTGACACCGCTCACCGTAAGCCTGTCGATACGGGCCGCAAGCTCCTCGGAGTCCATCTCCTCACCCATTATCTCAAGGGTGACGACGAAGGCATCCTCCTTTAAGTGCTTCAGCACCCTCTGAGCCTCAAGCTCCTTTATCCTTTCATTCAGTGCATCACTTCCCTGTTCCGGTGTCTTTTCGTCAGACACCTCTGTAAGGGTAAGTTTACAGTACCTTGAGAGCCTTTTTTCGTATTCGGCGCAGGCATCCCTTAAGTATTTTTCCTTAAGCCTGCCCACCGCGATAACATCGATCTTCATTGAAAAACCAATCTCAGGCTATATTTTGGCGCCCGTAATCACTCAACAAGTGTACGATCCGGCCGTTAATATTAACCAAATGACAACAACTTAAGACAGGTATTTGTCGATCCCCTTAGCGGCTGCCTTGCCCGCGCCCATTGCAAGGATAACGGTGGCTGCGCCGGTAACGGCATCTCCGCCCGCGTATACTCCCTTTTTGGAGGTTGCTCCGAATTCCTCCTCTGCGACAATGCAGCCTCTCCTGTTGGTTTCAAGACCTTCTGTCGTAGATGAGATAAGAGGATTCGGAGAAGTTCCGAGCGCCATGATGACTGTATCCGCTTCAAGATCGAATTCCGAGCCCTTTATCTCAACAGGAGATCTTCTTCCCGATTCATCCGGCTCTCCGAGCTCCATTTTTATACAGGTCATTCCGCGTACCCAGCCGTTCTCATCCACAAGGATCTCTGTCGGGTTAGTAAGGAGATGGAACTTTATACCCTCCTCCTTAGCGTGATGTACCTCCTCCGCTCTGGCGGGAAGCTCCTCCTCGGAACGCCTGTATACGATCGTGACGTCAGCTCCGAGCCTCAGAGCGGTTCTGGCCGCGTCCATCGCAACATTTCCTCCGCCCACAACGGCAACCTTTTTGCCGGGATTGACCGGAGTGTCATATTCAGGGTCAAAGGCCTTCATAAGATTGTTTCTCGTAAGATATTCGTTAGCGGAATATACTCCGTTGGCATTTTCACCGGGAATGCCCATGAACCTGGGAAGCCCGGCTCCCGATCCGATAAATACCGCATCGTATTCCTCAAGGAGCTCATCGATCTTTACGGATTTTCCGACAATGGTATTAGTCTCTATCTTTACGCCGAGGGCTTTGACATTGTCTATCTCCCTGGCGACAACTTCCTTCTTGGGAAGACGGAACTCGGGAATACCGTAAACCAGAACACCGCCGGGTTCGTGAAGCGCTTCGAAAACAGTCACGTCATATCCTGTTTTCGCCAGCTCGCCGGCGCAGGTAAGCCCTGCGGGGCCCGAACCGATCACGGCTACCTTCTTTCCCTTTTTCTCTGCGTTGACCGAAGGCTTGATGCCATGCTCCCTGGCATAGTCTGCGACAAACCTCTCAAGCTTTCCGATAGAGATAGGCTCGCCCTTGATTCCTCTTATGCAGCGTCCCTCGCACTGGCTCTCCTGGGGGCATACTCTTCCGCACACAGCAGGCAGGGATGAGGCTTCGGAAATGATCCGGCTGGCCTCCTCGATATTGCCCTCCTTTACCTGATGAATGAAGGCCGGAATATTGATCGCAACGGGGCAGCCCTCTATGCATTTTGCGTTCTGGCAGTTGATACAGCGGCCGGCTTCCTCCCTGGCCTCCTCCATGTTATATCCGTAACAGACCTCATCAAAGTTTTTCGCTCTCACCGCGGGGTCCTGTTCTCTTACGGGCACCTTCTTTAATACATCCATTCTCTTTACCTCCGATATAAGTATCAGTTATTGCTACTATCACAGCCTGAAAGGCCATTCATAGTAACACCTGTTCTTCCTTAGCAGTTGCCGCATCCGCCGTTGTGGGTATCGCCTTCCTTTTCCTTAAGGTAAGCTCTTCCTTCCTCGGTCTTATACAGCTGCTGGCGCTTCATTGCCTCATCGAAATTGACAAGATGACCGTCAAATTCGGGCCCGTCCACACAGGCAAATCTTGTTTTCCCGTCAACGCTTACCCTGCAGGCGCCGCACATGCCCGTTCCGTCCACCATGATGGGATTTAAGCTCACTATTGTCTTAAGACCGTACTCCTTTGTCAGGAGACAGACAAACTTCATCATTATCATGGGCCCTATGGCTATGCATACATCATATTTTTTGCCCTCGTTTTCAATAAGATCCTTAATGACCTCGGTTACCATTCCCTTTCTGCCGTAGGATCCGTCATCCGTGGTAACATAGAGGTTTCCTGAAACCTCCCTCATCATATCCTCCATGATCAGGATATCCTTTGTCTTGGCCCCTACGATCACGTCGGCATCCACTCCGTTTTCCTTAAGCCACTTGACCTGAGGATAAACCGGGGCAGTCCCCAGCCCTCCCGCAACAAAGAGTATCTTTTTCTTTTTAAGCTCCTCCGAAGGCTCCGAGATCAGCTCGCTGGGCTTGCCAAGAGGCCCCACAAAGTCTCTGAAGCAGTCACCGGCCTGAAGCCTTGACATCCTTAAGGTTGAGGCACCCACCACCTGCAGTACTATGGTAACAGTGCCCTTTTGGGCATCATAATCGCATATCGTAAGAGGAATACGCTCCCCCTTTTCATCGATCTTTGCGATAATGAACTGTCCGGGCAGACAGGATGAGGCTATCCTTTCAGCCTCAACTTCCATAAGGAAGATGCCCTCAACTAATTTTTCAGCTCTAACGATCCTGTACATCTTACGTCCTCCATTTTTAATGTAACGATTCCGTTTTCATACACAGTACAATACTATAAACATTTATTAAAAAAATCAATTAATTTTTTATATTGCCTTGAGAGTATAATCATCCTTGCTGTTACTCCACTGCGCCTCAAAGATGGAGCCGGTCTTTGTATCGACCGCAAATCTTCTCCCTGTCCTCGATCCGGAATAGGTATACTCATCTATGAGATAAAAGCTGTTATCTTCATAGCCGTAACCGTAATTGCATTTATATTCATTAAGCAGCGAATTTTCGCCCTTGCTCATCAGCTGTATCTTAAGGGTATTGATCGCGGTGTTCAGATCGATAAAGCAGACCATCTTGAGATTATACTGAGCCGATACGATCTCCGAAGCCCTTCCCCTTTCATCGATCGCCATAAAACGGTATTGAGAGGAGCCTATGGGCATGTCGAGCGCCTTGCTGTACTCATTCGATTCAGTAGTCGGGTCCTTTCCGTTGGTGGTGTAATAGACCTTATAGCCCTCGGGATATTCCACCCTTATAAGTCTCGGCACCTCGTAGTTTCCGCCGCTTACCAGGAGCTTTGGTTCCCTGGCCTGCGGATAGCTCACCGAAAAGGTTTCCGAAACCTCCTGTGACTTTATCCCATACTCATTTACAAAAACAGCTGAAATAGTGGTCTCTCCCTCTTCCACCTGTATGGGATATTTGTATACAGTTGAATTGATGTCGGGCACGGAACCGTCGGTAGTGTAATAGATCACCCCGGGAGTGTCCGCGGAAAGGGTGACCTCTATATCATTTTCATATTCGCCGCCGGGCTTTCCGAATACCGGGGCATCCGCGAAATAGACAAGATATCTCTCCTTTATCTGCTCATCTCCGGAATTAAGGATGAGCTCCACGATCCCGTCATAGTTCTCTTCAGCCAGATAGTTGTTGATTATCCTGTCATAGACGTTCACATCGGGCTTTTCATCGTCGTTTAACATCCCGAAGAGCACCGCGTTGCTCTCATCATATTTCTTAAGCTCATAGTAGTCATCGGCGATCAGGAATTTGGTCTTATCCTCGTCCTTATTGATGGAAAGAGCATGCTTTGCTATGCCGAGACTCTCCTCATACTTCCCCTCGTCACGGAGGGAAAGAGCAGAGGCATATTGTATATCAAAATCATAATATCTGTTGAAACGAAAGATGGCTACGAGAAAAAGCGCAACAATAACCGTGCCGGCCGTAACGACAACAGCAAGAAGAAGACGCGAAACGCTCTTCCCGCCCCCCTTTTTTGACTGCCTTCTGCTATCCCTTCTGTCAGCTTCGGAATAATCCTCTTCGGTGTAATCCCCGTAGATCACCTCGGAGGGCTCCTTCTGTTCCCGCTCTTCATCCTTCTGGAACGAAGCCTCAAATACTCTTCGCAGGGAACTCTTAAACTCCTGACGGGAAGCCTCCTCTGCCGAAAGGGCCTCCTGATCCGGCTCGGGGTCTGCAGGATTGGCGCTTTCCGTCTCAAAATCCTCCGCAATCGAAGAAATGCTCTCTGAGAGCTCTATGAAGATCTCCGGCTCGTAATCAGGTACGATACGGATCTCCTCACCGCACACGGAGCAGTACATATATCCTTCTTTAATTTCCGCACCACAACTAGAACATTTCATATTCTAAAGCGATCAGTCCCTGTTTACACAATTATTCATAAGCATCGCGATAGTCATGGGCCCCACGCCTCCCGGAACCGGAGTGATGGCCCCGGCCAGAGGCTCGACGTCCTCAAAATCCACATCTCCGCAAAGCTTTCCGTTATCCATGCGATGGATACCTACATCGATAACCGTTGCTCCCTCTTTTACATATCCGCTGTTTATAAGCTTAGGCTTACCGACGGCAACTATAAGGATATCAGCTCTCCTGCAGACCTCCTCCAGGTTTTTGGTCCGGGAATGACAGACCGTTACCGTACCGTTCTCTCTTAACAGGAGCATGGCCATGGGCTTTCCGACGATATTGCTCCTGCCAACGACTACACACTCCTTACCCTCTATCTCTATGTCAGAACGTTTAAGCAGCTCGATTATACCTGCGGGTGTGCATGAAACAAAGCCCTTTTCGCCAATTGAAAGGGCTCCCACGTTCATGGGATGGAACCCGTCCACATCCTTTAACGGCGATATCCTTCTTATCACGGTATCCTCATGGATATGTGACGGCAGCGGAAGCTGTACAAGGATACCGGTTATCCTTTCGTCCTGATTCAGCCTGTCGATAAGCAAAAGCAGCTCCTCCTCCGGGGTTTCATCCGGGAGTTCATAGGATTCGGACCCTATCCCGATATACTCGCAGGCCTTCTTTTTATTATTGACATATACCTTTGATGCCGGATCCTCTCCGACCTGAACCACCGCAAGGCAGATCTTATCCCCGAGGCCTTTTTCGGAAACATACTCCTTAAGCTCATCCCGTATCATGCCCGATATAGCTTTTCCGTCTATTATTTTAGCCATTTTCCTCTCCTTATAAGATGCCCGTCAAGCAGGCTCCTAAAACAGTCCCGTTATCCTTCCTTCATCATCCACATCTATATCAAAGGCCGCGGGATGCTTCGGAAGCCCCGGCATGGTAAGCACCGAGCCGGTAAGTACCACGACAAAGCCCGCTCCGGCCGATACATAGACATCTCTTACGGTTACATCAAAGCCCTCCGGCCTTCCAAGGCGCTTCGGATCATCGGACAGCGAATACTGAGTTTTTGCGATGCATACAGGAAGGTTATCGAAGCCGTTATCCTTAAGCCGTTTCAGCGAAGCCTTTGCCTCCTTTGTATACACAACTCCGTCGGCGCCGTATATATTTTTTGCGATCGTCTCTATCTTCTCTTCAAGTGGAAGCTCCAGCTCATACAGGGGCTTGTAGCTGCTCTCACGGTTCTCAAGTATGCCGATCACCTTCCTTGCAAGCTCCTCGCCTCCTGCGCCTCCCTTTGCCCAGACCTCGGATACGGCAGACTCCACTCCATGCTCTTTCGCAAGCTCTTTTATAAACGATATCTCCTCCTCAGTGTCCGAGGAAAACCTGTTTATGGCGACAACGGCCGGCACCCCGAACCGCCTGATGTTTTCAATGTGCTTTACAAGATTGGCAGAGCCCTTTTTAAGAGCATCGAGATTCTTTTCCGAAAGCTCCTCCTTCGGAACGCCTCCGTTATACTTAAGGGCTCTTACAGTGGCGACTATGACCGCCGCATTCGGCTTAAGCCCTGCGATCCGGCATTTGATATCAAAGAACTTCTCCGCTCCAAGATCGGCCCCGAAGCCCGCCTCGGTCACAACGTAATCCCCCAGCTTGAGCGCTGTTTTTGTAGCGATCACCGAGTTGCAGCCGTGGGCGATGTTCGCAAAGGGACCGCCGTGTACAAGGGCGGGAGTATGCTCCACAGTCTGGATGAGGTTCGGCTTGACCGCGTCCTTAAGAAGAGCTGTCATGGCCCCCACCGCCCGGATGTCCTTTGCGGTAACGGGCTTTCCCTTTGTATCATAGGCCACTATGACCCGGGACAGTCTTTCCTTAAGGTCCTTAAGGTCAGATGCAAGACAGAGGATCGCCATTATCTCGGAGGCAACCGAGATGACAAAATGATCCTCCCTTACCACGCCGTCGTTGGCGCTTCCAAGGCCCACCACTATGTTTCTCAGGACCCTGTCATTCATATCGAGGCATCTCTTCCATACGATGGAGTTGAGATCGATATCACATTCATTGCCCTGCTTGATATGATTGTCCAAAAGGGCAGCCAGCAGATTATTGGCTGAGGTCACCGCATGAAAATCGCCTGTAAAATGAAGGTTGAGCTCCTCCATGGGAAGCACCTGTGAGTAGCCTCCTCCCGCAGCTCCTCCCTTTATTCCGAAGCAGGGCCCGAGAGAGGGTTCCCTCAGTGCAAGGAAGGCCTTCTTATCAAGTCGGCACAGTCCCTGGGCCAGTCCTATGCTGACCGTTGTCTTTCCCTCTCCCGCGGGAGTGGGGTTTATGGCGGTAACAAGAATAAGCTTCCCGTCCTCCCTTCCTTCCAGGCTCTTAACAAAGCTGTCCGAAAGCTTACATTTGTATTTTCCGTAAAGCTCCAGCTCCTCCTGTGGGATCCCGTAAGATACGGCCACGTCCGTTATGGGATTCAGCTGTGTTTCTCTTGCTATTTCAATATCGGTCTTCATAATGTCTCCTCAACATACTGCTCAAATTGTTCCATGCTCATAAGTATCTTTCTGGGCTTGGTGCCTTCCTCCTCGCCGACGACCCCGGCTTCCGCCAGCTGGTCCATAATACGGGCCGCGCGGTTAAAGCCTATCTTAAAGGCTCTCTGGAGCATTCCTATGGATGCCTTGTCCTTATCGATTATGATCCTTGCGGCCTTCTCGAACAGGTCATCATTTCCGTTGTTCTCATTTCCGAGAGTCAGTCCCGATGCCCCTGCGCCCGAGCCCTCTGAGGATACCGAGTTCATTCTGTTTATGACCTCGCTGTCGTAATCCTCGCCGTCAGTCTGAGCCTTCAGGGCATCCACGACCCTTGTGACCTCATCATCAGAGACAAAGGCTCCCTGGAGCCTGGCCGGCTTTGAATAGCCCTGGGGATAGAAAAGCATATCTCCCTTTCCGAGAAGCTTTTCGGCCCCTACCATATCAAGGATGGTCCGGGAATCCGTGCCCGATGAAACGCTGAAGGCTATACGGCTGGGCATATTGGCCTTTATGAGGCCTGTTATTACATCAACCGAGGGCCTTTGGGTAGCTACAACCAGATGGATGCCTGCGGCCCTTGCCTTCTGGGCGATACGGCAGATCGATTCCTCCACCTCCTTGGAGGCGACCATCATCAGATCCGCCAGCTCATCTACGATTATGACTATCTGAGGCATCTTCTTCGGACGTTCGTCCTCCGGGATATCCTGAAAGTCGGGCGATGATACGAGCTTATTATAGCCCTTCATATCCCTGACCTTATATTCCGCAAACTTATTGTACCTGTCGTCCATCTCGGCAACGCCCCACTGCAGCGCGGCGGAAGCCTTCCTCGGATCGGTCACCACCGGTATCATAAGATGAGGGATCCCGTTGTATACGCTGAGCTCAACCACCTTAGGGTCGATCATGATGAGCTTTACATCCTCGGGCCTGGCCTTATACAGTATGCTCATGATAAGGGTATTGATACATACCGACTTACCCGAGCCCGTGGCCCCGGCTATCAGAAGGTGCGGCATCTTTGCGATATCAGTCACCACGACCCTTCCCTCTATGTCCTTACCCACCGCAAAGGTTACGTTTGAGGCGGCGTTCCTGAAGGCCTCATCGGTCACCAGCTCCCTGAAGTTTACAGGGATCGGCTCCTTATTAGGTATCTCTATGCCTATGGCTGCCTTTCCGGGTATGGGCGCTTCTATCCTTACGTCGGTAGCGGCCATATTAAGCTTTATATCATCCGAAAGGCTAAGTATCTTGCTGACCTTTACGCCTGTCTCGGGCTGCATCTCAAACCTTGTGACCGTAGGGCCCTGGCTTATGTCCGTCATGGTGACATTGACTCCGAAGGTAGCCAGTATTTCCTTAAGCCTGTTGGCGGTCACTCTCAGCTCATCCATTGAATCCCCGCGTTTTCCGCCCTTCGGCAGATCGAGCAGGTCGATGACGGGCAGCTCATATTCGACCGTTCTTACCCTGTCCTCCTCATTAATGCTCTCGTTTATGTCTTCCGGACCGTATTCCGGTTTTGTCACTTCCCCGGCTTCTTTCCCGGGTATTACTTCTGCTTTCGTTTCAGCCACGATAACCTTTTCCGGCTCTGAAACCATCCTGGTTTTTTCCGGTTCTGAAACCAGAATATCCTTTTCAGGCTCCGAAACCGGCATATCCCTTTCAGGCCCCGAAACCATCATATCCTCAAAGCCCGGGATATCCTCCTCTGAAGAGACAGTGCTTACGGAATCCCCGGCAAAAAGCGCTGCTTCGTAGGGCTCAGGCCTTACAAAGGCATCAGGTTTTACAAAGGCTTCCGGAGTTTCATAGGTATCCGGCTTTACAGGGACTTCCGGCTCTCTCCTTATGGGAACGATCTTCTCCTGAGGGAAGTCATGCTCGAAGTTTATATGATGAACGCTTTTGAAATTTACCGCATCCCTTTCTTCAAACTCAAGCTTCTGACAGTTCGATCCGCCCTCCGCTCTTCTCAGATCCCTTATATCCTCAATGCTCTGAATATCCTCAACGCTCACCTCATGGATATCGTCAAGCCCATTTATGCGCCGGTTTGCCTGCAAACCGTGCGCTTCGGAACAAACTCCGGTTTGTTCCGATTCAGTCAGCTTGCTGACTGAATGGTTTCCGCTTTCACTGTGCCTTACCTCCTCGGTAACATCTTCGGAAAGCTCCTGTGACAGCTCTCTTGCAGTCTCCGACTCAGCGTAGGCAGCCAGCTCCTTCTCCACATCGATAAGGTCCTTATCCTCAGACCGGTCTGTCATCGTGGTGTTCATCATGACCCCGGTAACCTTCATTTCGCTCCGCCTGCGTTTTCTCTCGCTGAGAGCCTCTTCTCTTTCCTTAATGGCCTGAAGCCTCTCCTCCCGAAGCTCCTCCCTCCTTATGGCGCGTTCTCTGTTGCGGACCTCCCTTTCGTTCCTGTTTTCCTCCTGCCTCACTGCCCGGATCTCATGGTGCTTCTTCGCTCCCTCCAGGGATTTTTTATAAACTCTTTCAGAGCCCGATTTCAGGAATCGCAGAATGGATTTCTCGGATATGATGACAATACAGATCAGAAGGACCACCAGCAGAACGATGTAAGTTCCGGCCTTTCCTATGATCTTTGTGAGGCTCC
>JAEEGL016815884.1_pt1 | contig 12148 bp, 13 predicted proteins | sample 9134231 | NCBI WGS metagenome assembly JAEEGL01 (sample SAMN16246548, study PRJNA631951) | gut metagenome | biome: gut microbiome; feature: rumen; material: fiber-attached | host: Bos | place: Iran: Karaj | collected 2018-10
AAAAGCGAGTTGCCTGTATTCATGCTTCCGAAAAGGGAAGATATATTTGAATTCATGTTTTTCATGATCAAACCCTCCTTAGGTACTATATAGTATAGCACTAAAACTGTTACAGGTATATTAGCACTCTTTTTGTCATTGTTTCGCGAATCGTTTTAAAACAGTAACTTTAAGTTACTATTTTTGCCCGCTGTATAGTGATAGAATCTGTAAATGTAAAAAGAAAACTATGTTAAAAAGAGGAGAAATGGTATGGAAAACAGCAATAACAGCGGCAAAAAGACCGTGCTGTGGGTATTTGCGGGAATCCTGATCCTTTTGGGACTTTTCCTTCTACTGATAGGATATTCCTGGACAGGATTTATGATGCTTATCGGGTCACTTATTGTTATGCCGATACCTCCGCTTGAAAAGCTCTGGTCAAAGGTTAAGAACAATTTTCTGATAAGGATCATTGTTGTTATCGTATGGTTCTTCCTTGCGATCGTTGTATTATTCAGTGACGGTTCATCTTCATCATCATCTTCTTATCAGGGCGGATCGGATCCTGCTGAGGAACCGGTGGAGGACATTGAGGTGACTATCAAGAACGCACTGCTCGGAAACGAGTGGTCCTACGATCCTGATGATGTGGTACTGAATATTTACTACACATTCAATGATGACTGGACCTGGAGTGCATGGGGCGAAGGCGGCGCGGATTTCGGCGGAACCTATGAGATCATTGGCGATAAGATCATCTGCACGTCCGGTGATTACGTTTACGAGTTTGTTTACAAAGACAAGAAGCACATCATTAACGATGAAGGCCTTGAGCTGACAGCCCACAGGGCTAACGGCTGAGAAATTTAAATCCTAAAGGGGGATAATCATGAAAAAGAAAATGATCATTGCGGTTCTTTCATTGACCGTTGCTGCGATATTCGCAGGCTGCGGCGGCAAAGAACCCGCAGCACCGGCTTCAGTGTCGGATTCTGTATATGTTGAGGACAAGCCGGAGGTTACTTCCACGGAACCAGAGATTGTTGAGGAGCCCGATCAGGGACTTCCCGAGAGCGCTTTTATCGATGCATTCCTGGAAGCCCAGAATAAATGGTTCATGTTTGAAGGTGGCATCTCAACGGATTATAACGATTCCATTTCCGGGACGATCAACGGCTTTGATACAGAGTTTTACCGTGTTAACGAGCCCGGAATCAGCACCATGGACGATCTGATCAATGTGCTCTCGGAGAATGTTGACTATGCGTACGTTCAGAATGCGGTTAACACTACCGAATCCTACGTTGAACAGGACGGTGTTCTTTACAACTGCCCCGCAGGTCGCGGTGATGACATGACCATCTGCTGGGTTGAGTATTCGGTTGACTTAAATGGTGACGCAGGTGAAGTTATCGTAACCATCCATCGTCAGGATTTCTTCGATGCTCTCAATGACTGGTATGAGACAGGAGCCATCGACAATTACTCCTTCCCCTTCACAGTAGTTGATTCAACACCGGTATTTGATGAGATGTATTATCTCTGCGGCGGATATTACACAGACGGCCCCGAGGCAGGTCACGATGCCGATTCTCTTGAAGCAGCTTTGCTTGCCCTTCTTGAAGGCAAATGGGTATGCACCACGGATGATACTTATTACGAGATCCAGGCCGACGGAACCTTCGTTTACTGCATCGATTCTGAAGCATCTCAGAGCGGTTACATCGTTTCTTCCCGTTCCAATGACGGTTCCTACATGATGGGCGGCGAGGATTTCAACAACACCTTCTTCACTCTCAGTTACGATGACATGGGAAATCCTTCCATCTCATTCAGCGAGGGAAGTATTGTATATGTTAAGGAATGATAAAAATTTTATTTTTATAAAAAGGAGATTATTATGAAAAAGAAAATTTTAGCTACATTGTTAGCAATCGCATGCGTTCTTTCAATGGCAGCATGCGGAAAGACAGCTGAGACCGGTTCAGATCCTGCTGAAACACCTGCATCTGTTGAAGAACCCGCAAAGGTTGAAACACCTGCTTCCACAGAGGTTTCCACCGAATCCGATCCCGAAGAGGAGCTTGACTGGGACATCAACGGTATCTGGCAGAGAGACAAGTTCAACGACGAGTGGATCGAGATCTGGGACATGGGACAGTACTGGCGCCTTGTAGACAACTACGGCGAAGAGGTAATGAGAGGCGAAGTTGCACTGGTTTCCGAGTATTTTGAACTTCGTGACGAAAACGGCGATACCTATATCGAGATCAACCTTTCCGATCCCGAAACCATCTTTGACATGACCTATCAGCAGACCTACACAAAGGTTCCGGATTTCCCCGATAACTTCCCCGGAGTCGTTACCGAGCACGTAGGCTTTACGGCTGTTGAAGGTGACTGGATCTATCAGCAGAGCGGCGCTGACAATACGGAAGACTATGCAAACGTTGCATACGTAAGTGTTCTCTCCGACGGAACCTACGAGATCAGATGGCTTGAGGATCTCAGAGAAGCTGTCGGTGTCATCACCATCGACGAGGCTGAATATCCCGACGGCACCGTTTTCTATGTTTACAACTTCTACGAAGGCGGCAACAACTTCTGGTTGTCCCTTACCACAGCTGACGACGATCCCGATATCCTTGTTATCGGACAGGAAGGTACCGAGCGCATGATCCGCAACATCGGCGAAGGCGACTGATAAGTAAAAACAAAATGAGCAGCGAAAAGGACATCCCCGGGGATGTCCTTTTTTGTACGAAAAAACAGTTGTGTTAATAAGCATTTCATTGTAAAAGTATATATATTAGGTGGTTCTGCGGTTCGCAGGTTTCAATCTTTGATGCAAGGAAATTCTTGGTTATGAGTAAAAACAAAAAGTACGCAGACGGTTTTAAAAGGTTTGATATGAACAAAAAGCCCATGAAGTGTCTGTGGTTTTTAAAGCCTGTGGCATGGCTTATATCCTTTCCGGGAATCTGGGCCCACAGGACGAAGATCACCAAAATAGGAATGGAGGGGGTAAAGCCGCCTTTTGTTCTTCTGGGAAATCATAATGCTTTTTACGATATGAATGTGTCCTCTGCGGCCACATTTCCGTATTTTGGCAATTACGTCGTGGCTATCGACGGGTTCATAGGACGGGAGTGGCTCCTTAGGGCCATCGGCTGCATCTGCAAGCGTAAATTCACAAACGATCTTACCCTTATCAGACATCTTAAATATGTTGTGAAAAAGAAGGGGATACCGGCGATTTACCCGGAGGCAAGGTATTCGCTGTGCGGCACCACCGCGCCACTTCCGGAATCGCTGGGGAAGCTTATAAAAATGCTTGATGTTCCCGTAGTTACAGTGATCTGTCACGGTAACCACATCAATCATCCTTTCTGGAATACAAGGCATGAGCGTAAGGTTAAGAATCTGGAGGCTACGATGCAGCTTCTTTTTACAAAGGAAGAGGTTGAAGCGTTGTCGGCTCAGGAAATAAATGAGCGCCTTGTTAAGGAATTTCAATACGATGACTATAAATGGCAATACGAAAATGGCATCAAAGTGACCTGTAAAGACAGGGCTGAGGGCCTTGAAAAGATACTCTACATGTGTCCGAATTGCAAAATGGAATACATGATGACTTCGAAAGGAACACAATTAAGCTGCAAAAAATGCGGAAAAACCTGGGAAATGACTGAGATTGGCCGCTTAAGGGCCCTTGAAGGGAAGACTGAATTTGAGCATATTCCCGATTGGTATGAGTGGGAGAGGGAGAATGTGAAACGGGAAGTTGCTGCGGGAACATACTCTACGGGGGAACTTCCGGTGCGTGTTGAAAGTCTGCCCAATGCCAAAGGCTATATAAAGCTTGGCGTGGGGACAATGGTCCATGATATGAACGGATTTAAGGTGACGGTAAAGGACGAAAGCGGTAAGGAACATACCATGGAAAAGAGCGTGCCGTCTCTTTATTCCTGCCATATCGAATACGAGTATCTCTTTAAGCATGGGGATTGTGTGGATCTAAATACCCTGGATGATACCTGGTATGTTTACCCCTACGACAGACCTTTTTCGGTGACAAAGATGGCGTTAGCCACAGAGGAACTCTATTACGATTTCAGAAGAAGATCCGGCAGACCCTGTAAGCCGGGACTTGCGTAATGAATCCAAAGTAAATCAGGACTTGCATAATGAATTTAAAGGAAACCGGTTTTTCTTAATGGCCGGAAGAGGCGCTATTTTCTGACAATAAAAAGTAATCTTCCTACTCATACATGGTATTGTGGCGTTGCACTTCTTCTTGCTCCCACATTTGCAAACGCACTTTGGAACAAGGGCGCATGGATCCAGAACCGTGCAAATACCCTGGCAATTTGGTGTATGTGGGCACAGGTGGTTCCGCTTTTCCAGCTTAAAGGCAGATTCGCAGCGGTTCTTCCTACGGTTTACGGTGGAGCAACCCAGGCCGGTGTTACCACCATGGACCTTTACGAGAAGGCTATCGAGCTTTACAAGGCAGGTAACGGAAAGACTGCCGAGGCAGGAAAGATCATTGAATCCATGGGTATCACAGCAGATCCCAGAATGCAGGGCTTTGTAGCTATGATGGCTCTGGCGATCAACGTTCTTTGCATTGCCGTGATCATCCGTAATTCAATCCGCATCGGCGGAAATCCTTACTCCAACGAAGTCTTTAAGGGAACCAAGGACTACAACGAAGCTATGGAGAGAGCAGAGATTTGATAAATATAGTTTTGCGCACGAAAAACAAAAAGGACATCCGATCGGATGTCCTTTTTTCGAGCGCGAGACGGGGATCGAACCCGCGACCCCAACCTTGGCAAGGTTGTGCTCCACCGCTGAGCCACTCGCGCATTTTTTATTGCTGTGCGTCACACGCAAAAATTAATATACACTATGAATCGGGGGTTGTCAAACATAAATTTCAAATTTTTTTCGAAAATTTTACAAGATGGGGTTAAAACCTTGATAAAAAGGACTTTTCGGAGTAAAATAAAAATAATTTCAGGGGAACGACTTGCTGTAAACTTTAGGTGCAGAGGGGTACAACAATGATCGCAGACAATAATTTACGAGAATTTGCCAGCGGCAGGAAACTTTTGCTGGTGGAGGACAACGAGATAAATGCTCTTATCGCCGAGAATCAGCTGAAATCGGTGGGTTTTGAGGTGAGCTGGGTCACGGACGGCGAGCAGGGCGTTAAGCTGTATATGGATTCACCGGAGAATCATTTCAGTTGTGTTATTACTGATATCATGATGCCGGTCATGGACGGTGCGGAAACCGCAAAGCTTATCAGAAGCAGCGGCAGAGCCGATGCGGGTATTCCGATCCTTGCGATCACGGCCAATACCTATGCCGGTAAGGGCGATGACGAATTTACCGCCTGTCTCATGAAGCCCTACAAGAAGCAGGATCTTCTTGAGTGGATTTATACAAATGTTTCGGAGTATGAGGGTATAGATGTTTCAGGTAACGAAGCGGACTGAATTTATAGACGGAGTTAAAAAGGGGATACCGATAGGGGTTGGATACCTGGCGGTATCCTTTACATTTGGCATTTGGGCGGTGGAAAGCGGGATACCCGCATGGATGGTTATTTTTATTTCCCTTTCGAATCTGACCAGCGCGGGCCAGTTCGCAGGGGTGGGACTGATGGTTTCCGGAGTTTCTTTTTTTGAGATCGGACTGTCGGTCCTTCTTATCAATTTGAGATATTCTCTCATGAGCCTTGCCCTTACACAGAAACTTGCCAAGGACACGAATACAGGCCAGAAACTGATCTTTGGCTATGGGGTTACCGACGAGGTCTTTGCCATAGCCTCAACCAGGGAGCGAGAAGTGACCGCTCATTACATGTACGGCCTTATGTCCACACCGATCTTTGGATGGACCTTGGGAACTGCCCTGGGCGCACTGGTTGGAAGCATCCTTCCCGAGCGTGTCTCCGATGCGATGGGAATCGCCCTTTACGCAATGTTCATAGCGATCATCATCCCGCCTGCCAAGAAATCCATGGCCATCGTGGGTGCGATATCAATATCAATAGCGGTGACCTGTGCCATCGAATACATTCCGGTATTTCATTTTATCACCGCAGGCTTTAAAATGATCTTAGCAACGGTAGTGGCCGCAGCTGTCATGGCACTGATCGCTCCCGTTAAAGAAGATGAGAAGAAGAACACAGGGTCCGAACCCGGAGAGGCAGGTGCCCTGTGAGCATAGAATTAAGATATTTCATAGCCGTTATCATAATGGCGCTTGTAACATATATCCCGAGGGCACTTCCTCTTACACTTTTTACAAAGCAGATCAGATCACGCTTTGTGAGATCTTTCCTTTATTACGTGCCCTATGCGGTACTGGCAAGTCTTACCTTTCCCGCTATCTTTACCTGCACCTCAAACCCGGTGGCAGCAGTGGTGGGAACCGTGGTGGCTCTTGTTCTTGCGTTTTTTGAGCAGAGCCTTGTGATCGTTGCGGTAGCCGCCGTGTTAAGCATTTTCCTGGTCAATCTTTTTTAAAAAAATAAAAAACAAGGAGAAAGCGTATGATTCTTCAATTCGTCGGAGCCGATCATCAGGTTACCGGATCCTGTCACTATGTTGAGGCATGTGGCAAGAGGTTTATCGTTGATTACGGTATGGAACAGGGAAACAATCCTTTTGAGAGCAAAGGCCTTCCCTGCAATGAGGCGGACCTTGATTTTGTTTTACTGACACATGCCCATGTGGATCACTCGGGAATGCTGCCCCTGCTTTATGCCAAGGGCTTTACCGGTCCGATCTACGCAACGGACGCAACCGTTGATCTTTGTGCCATCATGCTTCGTGACTGTGCCCACATTCAGCAGCAGGAAGCCGAATGGAAAGCCAGGAAGAAGAAGAGAGGTATGGAGACCGAGGAAAGCATCGACCCAGTTTACTCCATGGCTGATGCGGACAACGCCATCAGGCACCTGGTACGCATCTCCTATGACAATCTCGTAAATATCGCCGACGGCATTTCCGTCAGATTTACCGACGTAGGTCACCTTCTGGGATCCTCCAGTATCGAAGTGTTCTTAAACGAAAACGGAGTTCACAAGACTGTTTGTTTTTCCGGAGATATCGGAAACAAGGATCAGCCGCTGATCAAGGATCCCGCATATACAAAGAAAGCGGACTACGTTGTTATGGAGTCCACCTACGGCGACAGATATCATGAGAAGGCCCAGGTCAATTCCCTCGCGGATCTTGCAAATATAATCCAGGAGACATTGGACCGGGGCGGAAACGTTGTCATTCCTTCCTTTGCGGTGGGAAGGACTCAGGAAGTTCTGTATTTCATCAAGCAGATCAAGTTAAACAACATGGTGAAATATCACGATTTCCCGGTTTATGTGGATTCACCTCTGGCTGTTGACGCAACGGAGATCTTCCAGAAGAATTTCTACACCTGCTTCGATGAAGAAGCGATGGAAATGATAAAGAAGGGTGAGAACCCCCTGACCTTCCCGGGACTGAACCTTGCCATCACCCCTGATGAATCAAGGGCCATCAACTCCGATGAAGAACCCAAGGTCATCATTTCGGCATCGGGCATGTGCGAAGCGGGCCGTATCAGACACCACTTAAAGCACAACCTCTGGAGACCGGAATGTACGATCCTCTTTGTAGGTTATCAGGCGGCGGGAACCCTGGGTCGTGCGCTTGTAGAGGGCGCAACTGAGGTCAAGCTCTTTGGCGAACCCATCGCGGTAAGGGCTGAGCTTAAATCCCTTCCCGGACTTTCGGGCCACGCCGACAAGGACGGCCTTATCGAATGGCTTGATGCCTTTGAGGAGAAGCCCAAGCAGGTCTTTGTTGTTCACGGCGATGAAATGGCTAGCGAAGCCTTTTCCGAGTACGTAAACAAGGAAATGAAGATCCCCGCCTTCGCACCTTACAGCGGAACGATCTACAACCTTGCCACGGGTGAATTTGAATACGAAGCGGCTCCCGAGAAGAAGAAAAAGAAGATGTTCATCGTTACGGATGCATTTGCCCGTCTTCTTGCAGCAGGTCAGCGCCTCATGGCAGTCATTCAGAAGAATCAGGGCCACGCAAACAAGGATCTTGCGAAATTCACCAACCAGATCAATTCCCTTGCGGACAAGTGGGATCCCGACAGCTTCAATCCCGCTCCCGTAGATTCAACGAAGAAATCGAAAAAGAAAAAGAAAGGTTAATGGTTTACATAATTTATGAGCCTTGCAGATCACACTTTTATAGAAATGTGCAAAGATATTCTTGAAAACGGCACATCGACAGAGGGCGAGAAGGTTCGTCCCCACTGGCCGGACGGAACGCCCGCCTATACGATAAAGAAATTCGGAGTAGTGAACAGATACGATCTGAGGAAGGAATTTCCCATCCTTACCTTAAGACGCACAGCCCTTAAGAGCGCTACCGACGAGATGCTTTGGATCTGGCAGCAGAAATCCAACAACATCCACGATCTTCACAGCCACATCTGGGACGAATGGGCCGATGAGAACGGTTCCATCGGTAAAGCCTACGGTTATCAGATGGGCGTTAAGCACGAGTACAGGGAAGGAATGATGGATCAGGTGGATCGTGTCATCTACGATCTTAAGAACAATCCTTTCAGCAGACGCATACTTACAAACATCTACGTTCATCAGGATCTTCACGAGATGAGGCTTTACCCCTGCGCTTATTCCATGACCTTCAACGTTACACAGCGCCCGGGAGAGGATAAGCTTACCTTAAATGCGATCCTCAATCAGAGATCCCAGGATGTGCTTGCAGCAAATAACTGGAACGTGGTTCAGTATGCGGTTCTTGTTCATATGCTTGCACAGGTCGTTGATATGAACGTGGGCGAGCTGGTACATGTGATTGCCGATGCGCACATTTACGACCGTCACATTCCGGCAATAAAGGAGCTTATCTCAAGGGAGCCCCTTCCCGCACCGAAATTCTGGTTAAATCCCGAAATAAAGGATTTCTATGAGTTTACCAGAGATGATGTGAAGGTCGAAGGCTACGAGACTCACGAGCAGATTAAGGATATCGAAGTTGCTATATAGTTAAACGGAGGATGGTATGCAGGCAATAGCCTTGGTTGACATAAATTGGGGTTTAAGTTATAAGAACAAAAATCTCGCCTCGATCCCTGCGGAACGCAAGTCCACTCTGCAGGAAGTGGCGGGAAAAACCATCATTTACGACCATGCCCATATCGATGAACTTCCCGGTCAGCAGCCCGTCAAGGGGGCCAGGAACATAGTCTATACGGGCGGAGCGGATGTGGAAGTCAAAGGTGCGGAGAACTACGCCACCTTTGATGAGATCAGAAAGGCCGTCGCCGGTGAAAAGAGTGACGAGGTTTACATAATTCACGGTGAGGAGTTATACAGGCATTTCCTTGATGATATCGACACCTTCCATATCACAAAGATCGACTACAGATACAAAGCCGACGCAAAGCTTGAAAATCTTGACGATCATCCTTCTTTTGTTCTTACGGCGGACTCGGATGAAATGTACTGCCATGACATGATCTATTACTTTTTAAAGTACGAGAGGAGATAAAGATGACTGTCGAAGAAATAAAGGAGCGGTATCCCTTCCTTTACGATACCCACCTTCATACAAGCAATGCAAGCGCCTGTGCCCACAGCACGGGAGCGGAGATGGCAAGGGCGTTAAAGGAAGCCGGATACGCAGGATCCTTTATAACGGATCATAACTGGGGAGGAAATACCTGCGTTGACAGATCACTTCCCTGGAAAGAGTGGGTAGACCTGTATTATGCGGGTTATCGCGAAGCAAAAGCTGTGGGCGATGAACTCGGACTTCAGATCTTCCCCGGAATGGAGGCCGGCTATGGCGGGCCTGAATTTTTGCTCTACGGAATCACTCCCGAATGGGTTTCGGAGCATGAAGAAATGAAGACCGCTTCGGTAGCGGAGCTTCATAAGCTGATACGGGATTGCGGCGGTATGATGATCCAGGCTCATCCCTTCAGGGAAGAATGGTACATCAAAGAGGTTCTGGTTTATCCCGACGATGTGGACGGCTGTGAGATCGTAAACGCCACCCACTCAAGCCATAAGAGCCAAAGCCACAACAATCCGGAATTCAACACAAAGGCCATAGCACTTGCGAAGGAGAAGGGTTTTGCCACCACAGGCGGTTCCGACTGTCACACGGTGAACCTGTTCATGGGCGGAATGGCTTTTCCTACAAAGCTTGAATCACCTCAGGATTTCATCAAAAGAGTAATGAATAAAGAAGACTATGTGATCACCGACGGAGATCACTGGTATTCAAGGACCGGAGATATACTTGTTTAATAGATCAGTTTCAAAAATAAAGATAATATTGTTATTGCTGCTTTCTTCCTGCCTTCTTTGTTCCTGCGAGAAGCGAAACATAGTTCTGACCACGGAATTTGAAGAAGGGGAGATCATGAGGATAAACGACCTTTCCTGTTACATGCCGGAAATGATGCTCTACCTTACCACCGTTCAGAATCAGTACGAGGAGATCTACGGCTCCGAACTCTGGTCAAAGACCATCGACGGCGAGACTCTAACCGAGAAGATAAAGAAAACGGTCCTTGCCAAGGTGGCCCAGATCAAGGTGATGAACCTTATGGCAAGGGAGTACGAGCTGACTCTTGACGAAACCGAGCAGGAGAAGGTAAACAAAGCGGCGGAGGACTATTTCAATTCTCTTAATGCCAGGGAAAAAGAACTCATGGGCGTGACCCTCGAGACAGTAACGGAGATATACACAGAGTACGCACTGGCCAACAAGGTCTACGAATATGCCATTAAGGACGTAAATCCCGAGATAAGCGATGATGAGGCCAGGACCATAACCGTTCAGCATATTCTCATAAAGACCTACGCCCTTGATTCGGAAGGAAAGGTCGTGGAGTTTACCTCCAGGGCCAAGAAGGCGGCCTATGAGCTTGCCTGCGAGATCAGGGAGAAAGCCGCAAGGGAAGAAGAACCCGAGGATTTCGAATCCCTTGCAGCGGAATACAATGAGGACGATTCCATGACTTACTCCTTCGGAAGGGGAGAGACTGCTCAGGCTTTCGAGGACGCTGCATTTTCCCTTGATGAGGGCGAGATCTCTGAGGTCATTGAGACGGAATTGGGTTATCACATCATTAAGTGTATCAATACCCACGATATAGAGGAGACCCAGCTTAACAAGCTTAAGATCATTCAGGAAAGAAAGGATGAAGCCTTTCAGGAGACCTACGATTCCTTTGTTGTTTCCATCAAGAAGAACCTCAATCATGAACTCTATGATTCCATCACCCTCATACAGGATCCCGACGTGAATACGGCCATACTTTTTGATGTGGAATTCTAGGGTTTATAAAAGTTTTAGAATTTGAAAAATACAGTAAAATCAAGGCTTTCGGGCTTATTGTTAGCACTCGGCATATCCGAGTGCTAATTTTGTGTTGACTTATGTCAAAAACCGCAATAAACTCATTCTTGGTGATATGTTTCGGCAGGATTTTCTGCCGGGCATTTAAAAAGAAACATAAGAAAGAAGGCATGTTAAAATGGCAAAACAAGGAAGCTTATCAATCAACAGCGAGAATATATTCCCCATAATCAAAAAGTGGTTATATTCCGATCATGACATATTCTTCCGTGAACTTATTTCCAACGGATGCGATGCCATCACAAAGCTTAAAAAGCTTTCAATGATGGGCGAATACGATCTTCCCGCAACTTACAAGGGCAGGATCGATGTTATTGTCAATTCAGGTGACAAGACATTAACTTTCATAGATAACGGTCTCGGAATGACGGAGGACGAGGTTGACGAGTACATCAACCAGATCGCATTCTCCGGCGCTACGGACTTTATCGCAAAATATAAGGACAAGGCCACCGATGACCAGATCATCGGACACTTCGGACTCGGATTTTATTCCGCTTTCATTGTAGCGAAAGAGGTTCATATCGATACTCTTTCCTACAAGGAAGGCGCAAAGCCCGTTCACTGGGAATGCGACGGCGGTACCGAGTTTGACATGAAGGAAGGAGACAAGGCCGAAGTCGGAACAAAGATCACTTTGTTCTTAAACGAAGATGTACTTGAGTTCTGCAACAGATATCGTGCAGAGG
>JAEEGL017009204.1_pt1 | contig 12148 bp, 8 predicted proteins | sample 9134231 | NCBI WGS metagenome assembly JAEEGL01 (sample SAMN16246548, study PRJNA631951) | gut metagenome | biome: gut microbiome; feature: rumen; material: fiber-attached | host: Bos | place: Iran: Karaj | collected 2018-10
AGATACCGGTTGGTCCGCTCATTGGCCAGGGTGAGGCCGTGCACCGCATGCATGCCGAAGGTGTGATCCCAGTGCCAGTGGGTGATCACGGTCAGTTCCGGCAGGGGCAGTCCCGATTCTTCCAGTGCTCGGTAGAATTCGCGGGTATGGTCTGCGGAATGCCCCGCATCCACCGCGAGGCTCCATCGGTCTCCTTTAATATAACTAAGGTTCGGGCGGTCCCGTTCCTCTTCGTACGGATAGACCCAGATCCGTTCGGTCAGCCTGTTCAGATTCATTTTGTTCACCGCCTGGATATGCTGTTGTTATCTTATCATGGATGGCGCGGGAAAACAATGAAAAAAGATACGGACAAGCCGCTTTGGATACAAAATTTAAGTCAAAGCTATAGATCGAATTTATAACTCGCTATTGATATGCGGTATTGGACAATCACCCATTCACATGGTAGTTTAATGCCAACGAACCGAAAGGAGGGTCCGGCCGTGATGAGCCGATGTTCACTGAAAGCCGTGCTGCTGAGCCGGAACCGAATGCAACCTTTGATGAGCAATGAAGAAGGCACATTATACAATCATTAAAAAAGGAGATCAATAAAATGTCTGATATCAACAATTCCGCAAACTGGTCCTTTGAAACCAAGCAGCTCCACATCGGTCAGGAACAGGCTGATCCGGCGACCGACTCCCGCGCGGTGCCGATCTACGCCACCACGGCCTATGTTTTCCATAACGCCCAGCACGCCGCCGACCGCTTCGGACTGCGGGACGCCGGAAACATCTACAGCCGGCTGACGAACCCGACCCAGGGCGTGTTCGAGCAGCGGATCGCCGCGCTGGAGAACGGCTCGGCGGCCCTGGCCGTCGCCTCCGGCGCAGCGGCAATCACCTACACCATCCAGGCGCTGGCGAAGGCCGGTGAGCATATCGTGGCGTCCAAGACCATCTACGGCGGCACCTTCAATCTGCTGGAGCATACGCTGCCTCTGACGTCCGGCATCACGACCACCTTTGTGGATCCGGATGAGGAAGGCGCCTTTGAGGTTGCCATCCGGGAAAACACCAAGGCAATCTACGTGGAGACCCTGGGCAACCCGAACAGCAACATCGTGGACATCGAAGCGCTAGCGAAGATCGCCCACGCCCATGGGATCCCGCTGGTGGTGGACTCCACCTTCGCGACACCCTACCTGGTACGGCCTCTGGACTGGGGCGCGGACATCGTGGTGCACAGCGCGACGAAGTTCATCGGCGGCCACGGCACTGCCATCGGCGGCGTGATCGTCGAGGGCGGGAAGTTCGACTGGAAGGCCAGCGGCAAGTATCCGTGGATCAGCGAACCGAACCCCAGCTACCACGGCATCAGCTTCTATGACGCGGTGGGGCCGGCGGCCTTCGCGACCTACATCCGGGCAATCCTGCTGCGGGATACCGGCTCGACGCTGTCCCCCTTCGCCGCCTTCCTGTTCCTGCAGGGCCTGGAGACGCTGTCCCTGCGCGTGGAACGTCACGTAGAGAACGCGCTGAAGATCGTGGAATACCTGAACAGCCATCCGCAGGTGGAAGCGGTGCACCATCCATCGCTGGCCAGCGAGCCCAGCCATGCACTGTATCAGAAATACTTCCCGAACGGCGGCGGCAGCATCTTCACCTTTGAGATCAAAGGCGACAGCGAGACCGCGAAGAAGTTCATCGACAACCTGGCGATCTTCTCCCTCCTGGCGAACGTGGCGGACGTGAAGAGCCTGGTGATCCATCCCTACACGACCACCCACAGCCAGCTGACGGACGAGGAACTGCTGGACCAGGGCATCAAGCCGAACACGATCCGGCTGTCCATCGGCACGGAGAACGTGAAGGACCTGATCGCCGCGCTGGACGCTGCCTTCGAAGCGGTAAAGTAAAAAACATCACAAAGCGGTCTCAGCCGTTGTCTGCTGAGACCGCTTTGCTTTCGGTCTGACGGGAGAGCCTGACGGCTCTCCCGTCTGTGCTTCGGGAAATTATTCGAACCATTTTCCGGGCAGGAAATCCCGCTGGTTTTCCAGCATATCATCAAAGAGCTTTCCACCGTCCGCCGGGGAGACGCCGGCCAGCTGCGGATCATTCAGGAAGGTAGTCAGGCCCAGTGCCCGGTCGCAGCGGAGGGCGGCGGCCAGAGTGTTTTCCTGGTTCAGTACATGACGGGTGACGAGGGGCAGGATGGGTGAGGGGACCGGGCCCGCGTATACGGGATCAATGCGGTTCAGGCTGAAGAGGGCATTGGTTTCAACCACGGCGTCCCGGGGCAGGTTGGGGATCTGGCCGCGGTTTGGCAAATTGACGTTTGATACCATATCGCCCAGACCGAGCAGGGCTTTCAGCAAAAGATGGCCTTCTTCTCCCGAACCGTTCAGGGTGATCTCTTTTTTCCCGCTGACCAGTTCTTCCGACAGCTGCAGTTTTTCCCTCAGATCCTGTTTCCGCCAGGAGACAGGGGTAAGACTGAATTTCCATTCCCGGACTGTTTCAGGAGTCCGGGTATACCAGGGCGCCACAAACTCAGCCAGGTGCCGGTCACCTGCCGCCGCGATCGCCCCGTAGCGCCGGAACAGGTCAAACTTCACGCGATGGGCACAGCTGAAATGGGAGTTCATCCAGTTGTCATCCCCGCCTTCATCATACCCGCTTTCCGCATATTTTCCGGAGAACCGGGCGTAAAGGGGAAACAGGTCCATATTCTTCCAGGAGGCGGAAGTCAGCCAGGTAAAATGGTTGATGCCGGTGACTGTGGTGTGCAGGTCCTGACGCCTGATCCCATCGATCCCTTCTTCGGTCTTCAGCATGGAGCAGAGCAGTTTCTGGGTGCCGAACACTTCATGGCAGCAGCCAAAGGCCCGGATGCCGGGGAATACTTCGTAAAGGGTACGCACACACAGGGACATGGGGTTGGTATAGTTGATGACCCAGGCTTCCGGCGCGTAATTCTGTATGGCCCTGCCGATGGTGACAAACATGGGGACGGTGCGCATCGAACGCATGAATCCGCCGGCACCGACTGTGTCACCTACCGGCTGCCAGATACCCAGGCGTTCCGGCAGATGGACGTCTGACTCCATCTCATCAAAAGTGCCGGGCAGGATGGAGATGACCACGAAGTCTGCCCCGGTCAGCGCTTCCTGCAGGGAATCGCTGACATCATAGGCCCAGCGGGACGCTGCGTCCGGGTGGGCACTGATCTTCTCTCCGATGATCCGGTTCCGTACGGCGGCTTCCCGGTCAATATCATAGAGGCGTACTGTACCGCAGATCTCTCCGTCCATGGCAAGATCCTTCATAAAGCCCCAGGCCCAGCCGCGGGAACCGCCGCCGATGTAGGCGATCGTCAGCTCCCGGATGTTTTTCTTTTTCCGTGTCATGATTTACTGATCCTCTTTCTGTCTGCTTCAGTCCAGCCAGCCTTCCCGGGCTTTGACCCCGAACCGTTTTTCCAGCAGGTGAAGCTGCTCGTCCGTGATCGTGTTGACCCGCGGCAGATGCGCGATCTTCATATAGATCTCCGCGGCTTTCTCCGCGGTTTCGATCAGCCCGAAGGTTTCATCCAGGCTCCTGCCGGCACCATAGATTCCGTGCTGGCTCCAGACCACCAGGCGGGCGGTCTTCATCTTTTCCGCCGTTGCTTCGCCGATCTCGTTGGTGCCGCACAGCATCCACGGCAGCACGTTCACGCCGTCAGGGAATACCACGATGCACTCGGTGCACATTTGCCAGAGGGTACGGGTGAACTGTTTCTCATCCAGGTCATGCACATAGGTCATGGCCAGCAGATTCGCAGGATGGCAGTGCATGACCACCCGGCTCTCAGGGTCGGCTTTCAGCCGTGCCGCATGGCTCATCATGTGCGCCGGGAACTCGCTGGTGAATGTGCCGCCGTCCGAAAATCCCCACAGCAGTTCAGCCTGCCGCCCCTGATCCTTCAGCCGGACGAGCCCGAGGTTTACTTCCGGAGCATACTGTATGTTCTTGAAATACTTTCCGGTGCCTGTGACAAGGAACAGTTTCCCGTCCAGTTCCGGAGCGGAAAAACCGGTGGGGATGACACGCAGTACATTTTCAGGGTTCAGGTATTCCGCGGCTTCCTTTTCCCCGGGCATCAAGGAGATGTTCCCGCCGTTGCGCTCATCCCAGCCGTGCACGTACATGTTTGTTGCCGTACGGATCATTTCCACCATGAAGGGAGCAGTCAGGATATCTTTCATACCCTTTTCACCAGCACTTTCTTTTCATATTCTTCCACCAGCGGGAACCATTCCCGGTCGGCGGGCTTTCCGCAGATCCTGCAGTATTCGTCCCAGATCACGCCGAAAGGCATGGTCTTCATTTCTTCCTGGAGGACCATCAGCCTGCTGAAACGGCCGGTATCCTGCAGGGTTTTCATTTCCGCATTGGGCTGCAGCAGGGCAAACAGGAGGGCCTTTTGCAGGTTGCGGAATCCTGTGACCCAGGCGGAAATCCGGTTGATACTGGCGTCAAAGTAGTCCAGGGCAATATGCACTCTGCCGTCCAGACCTCCGCAGCGCACGATCTCCCGGGCAATTTCCCGGGTTTCATCATCAAACAGCACGACATGGTCGCTGTCCCAGCGGATCGGCCGGGTAATATGCAGGGCAATCTCCGGGAAAAAAGCCAGCAGGGCCGGTATCTTGTCACTGACTACTTCCGTTGGATGATAATGACCGTTGTCCATCAGGGGAATGCACCTGTCCCGGTTCATGGCGGCATAGGACAGGGCGAATTCAGCACTGCCTGCCGTATAGGCTTCCACACCGATGCCGAACACCTTGCTTTCGATGCAGGGCTTGACCTTGCGGAAGTCAAAGGGCTCCTTCAGGATCTCGTCAATGGATTCCCGGTACCGGATACGCGGCCCGAGACGGTCTGCGGGAACATCCTTGAAACCGTCTCCGGTCCAGATGTTCATGATGCAGGGCTTGCTCAGTTCTTCCGCCAGAAAGCTGCTGACGCGGATGCAGGCTTTGCCGTGCCTGATCCAGAATTCCCGGGTCTCCTTATCAGGACTGGACAGGGTCAGCGGGTCGCATCTGGGATGAGAGAAGAATGTGGGATTGAAGTCACAGCCGAGACCGCGTTCACGGCAGTAATCCGCCCATTTCCGGAAATGCCGCGGTTCAAGCTGATCGCGGTCAGCCCACTCACCGTTTTCAAAAACGGCATAGCTGGCATGCAGGTTCAGTTTGGGAGTGCCCGGAACAAGGCTCAGGACCACGTCAAGATCGGCCATCAGTTCTTCCGGGTTCCTGGCACGGCCGGGATAATCGCCTGTGGTCTGGATGCCGCCGGTCAGGGGCTTGTCAGGATCCGTGTCGAAACCGCGGACATCGTCTCCCTGCCAGCAGTGCAGGCTGACCGGAACGGTTCTGAGCCGCCGGAGGGCCGCGTCGGTGTCCACTCCCAGGGCCGCATAGCTTTTTCTTGCTTCATCGTAACTCATGCAGTGTGATCCTCCAACTGTATTTTCAGATTGCCCAATGCGGTTGCTTCGATCGGCAGCGCGATAACCTGTTTTCCGACGGCTTCCGCTGTCAGACGGTTCAGATACCGGTTTTTCGCGCCGCCTCCGACAATGTACAGCCTGTCATAATGAAAGCCAGTGTTCTGCTCCATCTCCTCCAGGGCGAGGCGGTATCCTTCGGCCAGTGACCGGTACGCGCACCGGAAATAACCGGCTGTGCATTTGGGCGGATGGGGCAGCTTTGAATCAAAGGCGGCCTTCATGCTTTCAGGCGCAAGGAAGACGGGATCATTGATGTCCACCAGATGGTCAAAATGCTTTTCCTCCGCTTCTGAGGTGATCTCATCCCAGGGCCTGCCGGGGCACAGTTCGTCGCGGAGCCGGTTTACCAGCCACATTCCCATGATGTTTTTCTGATACCTGTTATACCCGACGCCGCCCTCGTTGCTCCAGTTGGCCTGCTCGCTGGCCGCATCCGTAACCGGTTTCCCGGTTTTTACGCCCAGCAGGCTCCAGGTCCCGCTGGAGATATATGGCTGGCAGCCTTCCATGGGGATGCCTTCCACCGCGCTGCCGGTATCATGAGTGGCGCAGAGCATGACTTTGATGCCTTTGTATTTCCCGATCACGGTTCCGGGTTTCTGCAGGGGCGGGAACAGATGAGACGGAAGTTCCAGCCTGCGGATGATCTCCGGATCATATTCTCCTGTATCCGCACTGACCATGCCGCCGGTAGTGGCGACGGTATATTCATGGCTCTTCATACCGCAGAGCCGGTACATCAGATATTCGGGAATCATCAGGAAATCCGTGACGTTTTCCAGCCGTCCGGCTAGTTTGTCGGCATACAGCTGATAGATCGTATTGAACGGCTGAAACTGGATACCGGTCCGCCGGTACAGCTCCGAAAAAGTGATCTTCCCATGCACTTTTCCGATCGCCGGCGCGGTGCGGCTGTCCCGGTAGGCATAGCATGGCAGAAGGGGCGTGTCTCCTTTCATCAGCACATAATCGACGGCCCATGTGTCGATGGACAGGCTTTCGATCGCAGGGTGTTTTTCCAGGGCTTTTCCGATGCCTGCCTTTACATGTGACAGAAGGGCGTCCGTATCCCATGTCAGATGACCGTTTTGTTCCACCGCACCGTTGGGGAAGCGGTAAACCTCCTCCGTGCGGATGGTACCCCCTTCGTACCAGCCGACGATATGCCGCCCGCTGGAAGCGCCGATATCTATTGCAAGAGACTTTTTCATATGGTTCCCCTTTCATGCGATATGCGGAACGGTTCCTGTTTACAGATCAACCGGGATAAAACGGGGGCGCTCCAGAAGGTGAGTGTTCGGACTGTGAAGGGCCAGGTATGTCCTGCCTTCAGGAGTACGGAAGAGCATGCCGTGCCCGCCATCCTCCAGAAAAAGAGGATCGGTCTGAAGAAAATGCCCGGTGATTTCATCGTTGTCCGAAACAGCCAGTCCCTGGGCATAGCCTTTTTCAGAGAAACCCGACCACAGGCAGAGCAGGGTTCCGTTCTCCCTGCGCCACAGAAAAGGCCCGTCTGTCACATAGCCGGTGACGCCGGAGGAATGCCGGACCGGCCGGCTCCAGGCGGCGTCAGAGCCGTGAAACAGCACAAAAGGCTTTCCCGCAGCGGCTTTCAGGTCTTCTGTCAGGCGAACGGCAAGGATCCCTCCGTCCCCGGCCTGAACCCATTCATGGCAGAATACCATATAGGGGCTGCCGTCTGAAGCCACATGGAACGTTCCGTCAAGGCATTCCCAGTCCGCCGGTGTGACAGGCCCGTCCGACCAGGGCTCAAAGGGCCCGAGCGGGGAGGCGGAACGCAGTATAGCGGTACCCCGCCGCCGCGTTTCACTTTTAAAGCTGGCGAACATGTAGAACATGTTCCGCCACGGATGCACTTCCGGAGCCCAGTAATTCCGGTCAGCCCAGAATGTGCCGTCATTCCGGAAGCAGACCGCGGGCCCGTCCCAGGAACGGAGATCCCGTCCGGTGTACACGTCAAACCCGTCTGCCGGCCCCCAGCAGGTGGCTCCGCGGGTGCCGTAAAGATAGTACTGTTCCTGATGGACCAGGACAAACGGATCCCGGATGTTGATATCTTCTGTACGGATCATATGAGCCCCCTGTCTCTGCCGGTTACGGCCTGCCGGTTTCCGATGGATCCCTGTCCGGATTTCTTCCGCGCCGGTATTGCGCGGGGGTTTCACCGGTGACTTGCTTGAAGCGGCGGATGAACGAACCTGAGTCATAGTAGCCGACCCGGACGCTGATATCGCGGATCGTCAGGTCGGTCAGCTCCAGTTGCTCCTTGGCGTGCTCCACCCGCAGCAGGGTCAGGTATTCCAGGGGAGACATGCCGGTCTTTTCCTTGAAGGAAAGACTGAAACGCGCAGTGGACAGTTCCAGGGAATCCGCGAGCGCTGTGATGGAGATCTCGGGGTCACTGAAGTGTTCCTCCATGTAGCGGACGACCTGACTGATCTCGTCTTCTTCCGGGAGGGTTTCACAGGGATCCGGCTCCGTCAGGAGCAGGCGGTCGCACAGCCGCCGCAGGAGCTCATCCAGGTCATCGATGGACTGACAGGACGTCAGTGTGAAGATGTTATAGGTTTCCTGAACGGAACCTTCCCCGGAAAGGGCTGCCGTATGGGTATGAACCAGGGAACGGATGACTTCGCTGTAGATCATCCGGAATGCGAAGGGAGACATGTTTGTGTTCTTCAGGAAATGCAGAAGATCACTGATCCGGACATCCAGCACCTCCCGGCTTCCCAGGGTCAGCGCCTGGCTGATGGAGGTCGTGATCTTTCGCGCCTGGGGAAGAATTTCCTCCAGATCGGAAGAAATGTCGCTGTAGGAAAGGACTTTCTGGCTGCCCATGACAAACCGGTTCTCATAAGCGGCAGCCGCTTCCAGATAGGCGGAAGGCGCTTCCGCAAAATCGGTATGCAGAGCGGAAACGGAGGTGATACAGCACTCGCCACCGGCCGCGCCTTCGCAACGGATCATCTCAGCAAGAGCGGGCAGGGATTCCGGGTCATCGGAGAATACAAGATAGAGGTTTGCTTTCAGGGCGACAAGTTCCACCCCGGCGCCGGAACAGCCGGGCAGGCGGTCAAAAGGCCGGCCTCCCAGATCAAAGGGGTGATCGTTTCCATCCGCGCAGCCGCACAGGATGATCGCGTATACCGGCCTGTCGATCTCCAGGCCTACAGCCCTGCCGGCAGCGACAGCTTCTTCCCGGGTGGCGAAACGGCCTTTGACGAACCTGAAGACAAAATCATGCCGCTGGACAGGCAGCGCCCGGTCCAGCCTTGAGGACAGTTCCTGATTCCGTGTCGTCAGCTGACGGATGCCGGTTGAGATCTGCTGCAGTTCATCACGGGGCGCTTCATCAGCTTCGCGGGAAAGCATTCCCGTAATCGCCCGGATGGGGCGGGCGTGCCGTCTGGCCATCCACAGGGCGAGGATCAGGCTCAGGAAAACGAACACCGGCAGGATCGCCAGAATGCTGAAAAGCTTATGCATGATGGAAGAATTGATATCGGCGTTGCGGAGGACCGCGGAGTAGGACAATCCCCAGTTCCTGCCGGAGAAGGTGACCTGCGTCCAGTCCTGATCATCCCAGCGAAACAGGCGGGCGGACGCTTCCTGGCCGGCTTCTACCTGATCCGGGGGAACGGGGAGGTCTTCCGAGGAGGATAGCAGTGTATTTCCCTGATGGATATACGTGTTGATATGCCCTTCGATCGCGTCTGAAAAAAGAGACTGGTAAATACTGTCCTTGATCAGGAAGACCAGAACGCCCTTGCCGGAACCGGGGTTCGCGCCCAGCGGTACCAGGAAGGTGACTACCCGGGAACTGTCCACCAGCGTGGAGGAAACCTGCTGGGCAGGAAGGATCGTCAGCCTGTCGGTGCCTGCAATCTGTGACGCCAGGTTTTCCATCGGAACAAACTCATACCGCATCATGCGAGCGAAAAGGGAAAGGCTCATGGATGAGGAGGAGGAATAGATCCGGTCATCACCGAAGAAACAGAGATAAACCTGATCACAGAAGGTGCTGCTGGTTGTGGTATAGGGGACCATCTGAAGCTGCAGGTCATAGGCTTTCCATGGCTCTTCATCGTATCGGAAAAACTCGATATCCGGACTGAGGCCGATCTCTTCGGCAGTATTCAGCATGGCAGAGATATAGCTTTCGTGCTGGGAAGCAATCCGGGAAAGGCGGTTGATCTGGTTGTCGATGATCTCTTCCCGGGTTTTACCGCTGAGGCGGACGTAAAGATATCCGGTGATGCTGAAGAACAGCAGCAGCACGACAGCAATATACGACAGCGCATACCGGATAAAGACGGAGGAACGGCTTTTTCTGATCACGGTTTATTTCTCCTCCCAGCGGTCATAGATCTGCTGGTAAACCTGACGGTATTCCCTGCTTCCGCCGGCTTTAAGCTTCTCCCGGAATTCCGTCCGGCGCTCTTCCGTGACGCCCTGCGTGACCATGGATACGATTGCCGCGTCCACGATGGATTTCAGCTTGGCTTTCAGGCGGGCGGTTTCCGCGGTCTGGGATGTTGTTTTGGGCGCTACGGCGGTCAGGAGTTTGCAGGAAACCGGCTCAAGCACCCCAGCCTGCTCATACAGCTCGCAATAGGAGGCTTTTTCAAGCCGGTGCGCGGCAGGCACATAGACGGAAGCATAGTAACCGGCAGGAGCGAAGAACTGGCCGCAGATGACCGGCACGGTCTGGTAGAGTTCATTGTCCGGCGGAACATAGCTGACTTCATACCGGCCGTCTTCCCGCTGAATGAGCATATCGCCGACGGGACCGTTCTGGGAAACCAGCATGTTTTCTGTTTCAAACTGGGCATCCAGCCAGCGCAGGCTGGCTTCAATGTCCCGGTTGTCCGTGGTGAGCGCAGCGCCGAATTCAATGATATCCATATTTCGGGGCAGGCAGGCATTTGCTCCTTCGGCGTGAACCGGAAGCATCACCTGATATTTTTGGGCGGTTTCGGGAGTCAGCGCGGTGTTCTGCAGGCGCCAGTAACTGAACATACCGGTGTTGCCTTCGTTGACTTTGGCTGCCCAGATGCTGCTTCCCTGGCTGATGAAATCAATATCCAGCAGCTTTTCCCGGTACAGCTGATGAAGCCAGGAAAGCGTGTCAAAAAAGGCATCTTCCTCCGGAGCGAACCGAACCTGTCCCGTCCTGTCCACATAGACGTAGTCTTCGTTCAGCGGAAGGCCGAAGAAAGAGAACAGGTTGTATATCCCGGTGGTGTTGTCATCGAAGGTGAATTCCAGAGGCAGTTCATCCTGAATGCCATTCCCGTTCGGGTCATCTTCACGGAAATGACGGAGTACTTCCGTCAGCTGGTCCACTGTTTCGGGAACGGACAGATTCAGACGGTCCAGCCAGGCTTTGTTGATAAAGAAATGACCGTTCGTATTGACACCCTGGGAGATCAGAAAACCGAGCTGATAGATATGTCCGTCTGACGCGGTGAGCTGTTCCCGGAGCCCCGCCTGATCCATCCGGGCGGCGTAATTGGGGAGGAAGCCTTTCCCGATGTACTCATCCAGCGGAACCAGAAGATGACGGGTCACACCGTACTCTTCCACGTCAAGGGATCCCCGCAGGATCATATCCGGCATTTTTCCTTTCGCAAACGCCAGGCCGACGGAGCTGCTCCATTCGGAATCCTTGACTTCCCTGAAATCAACATGGACGCCTGTCTGCTGTTCGATCTGCTGAAAAAACCACATATTGCTGAAATCCACGGCGATGTTTTCGATCTCATACTGGAGGGCAGACAGGGAAACGGCGGGAGCGGAGGATCCCCCCTCCCGCGGAGGCGCGGCACAGCCTGTCGTCAGGAGCAGTGCAGCGGCAAGCAGGCAGATGATCTTTACGGTGCGATTCATAAGCACTCCTCTATACGGCAAAAGGGCATCGCCACCGGAAACAAGTCCCGCGGCGATGCCCGGCGGCTTTTCGATGCTTATATTTTAGCATCCGGAGCCGCTCCGTTCAAGATTTTACTTGGCCAGATAAGCGTCATAGGCATTCTGGTACAGTTCGATGTAGCGCTCGGCGCCGATGGCTTTGGCCTGAGCCTGGAAATCGTTCCAGCTGTCATCGGTGACGCCGTTGCGGACGAAGTTTGCGAAGGATTCCTCCACCAGTTTCTGCAGCTCGGTGTAGATATCGGCGGCTTCGGTCGCGTCCTCATTGCTCATTTTGCTCAGGTCGCGCAGGTACTGGAAGCTCTTCGGTTCCAATACGCCGGCTTCCGCGTACCATTTGCTGTCTTCATAGCGTTCCACACGGTGGGGCGCCATCTGGTAAATGGAGGTGTAGTAGTCGCCGGGGGCGAAGAACTGGCCCATGGTGACGGGAACAAACTGGTACAGGCCGTTATCCGCGGGGATATCGATGACCTCATACTTGCCCTCGTCATTGAGCACGATCTGTTCGCCGACCTTTCCGTTCAGGGAGACCATCATGGTCTCGGTTTCCAGCTGGGCATCGATCCACTTCAGGGCAGCCACGGGATCCTTGCAGTTCTTGGTCAGGTAGGCGCCGGCTTCCGGCACTTCCAGGATCTGG
>JAEEGL011197740.1_pt1 | contig 12147 bp, 12 predicted proteins | sample 9134231 | NCBI WGS metagenome assembly JAEEGL01 (sample SAMN16246548, study PRJNA631951) | gut metagenome | biome: gut microbiome; feature: rumen; material: fiber-attached | host: Bos | place: Iran: Karaj | collected 2018-10
TCGGGGAAGTACAGTCATCCATCTGGGATGCGGAAACCCTGAAACGCTGTGCAGATGCAGGCGTCGCGCTTCTGTAAGTCTGTTTACGGAACCATCTGAAATAATAAAAGCCAGCTAACGCTGGCTTTTTTATATGTGAAGGTCATAAAAAGGTTATCCCTGAAGGCCCCTTTCCTGACGCTCCATGTTCTCTACAACGATATCATAGATCTCTCCGAGACCCGCGCAGTATTCCAGGACCTGCCAGGGCTCGTTGGTGTGAAAATGGATTTTGATCAGGGTCTCATCCCCGACCGCGAGAAGAGAGTCACCGTCAAAATGTTCGGTAATGTAATCGTTGATCTCGTCTTCGGACAGATTTTCGCCCTCGATCAGCAGCTGTGTGTCAAAAACGTATTCAAGCATAGAAAAGAACCTCCATATGGGATTATTACGGCACTGCGAAAAGCATATTACCAGTCAAAGTGCGTCCTTGAGACAGGAAAGACCGTCAGAGACGGGGTGAGCCGGACAGAATTCCTTGTGCCATCTTTTACATAAACGTATTATTACAGTCTGGCAGACAAAAACGCAAGCGCAAACCGGAAGAAAACGAGGATAGAAGCTGCGTCCGTTATCGTAGTGATCATCGGAGACGCCATCAGCGCAGGATCGACCTTCAGGCTTTTGGCGAGCATCGGGAGAAGGCAGCCCAGTGATTTAGCGATCAGTATCGTGCACACGAGCGTGGAGCAAACGACGGCCGCAATGCCGCTGTCATGATACTGAATGGAGATACGGATGAAATTGACGGTTGCAAGAACGGCACCGCAAAGCAGAGCGACACGGATTTCCTTCCACCATACCCGGAAGAGATCCTTTCCTTCAATTTCACCAAGCGCAAGTCCGCGGATGATCATGGTGGACGCCTGTGAGCCGCAGTTGCCGCCGGTATCCATCAGCATCGGAATAAAGGAAACCAGAAGAGGAATGGCTGCAATTGCCGCTTCATAGTGCTCCAGCATGGCGCCCGTCAGCATGGCGGATACCATCAGGACCAGAAGCCACACGATACGGTTACGAGCAAGCTGCCATACGGGTGTTTTCAGATAGCTCTCATCCGACGGATTCATACCGGCCATCTTTTCAAAGTCTTCCGTGTTCTCCTCGACGATGACATCGATCGCGTCGTCGATGGTAATAACGCCGACAAGACGATTTTCCTGGTCGACGACCGGGATGGATGTTACGTCGTACTTTGAGAAAAGGTTTGCGACTTCTTCCCGGTCGGTATGCGTCTGAACGGAAATGATGTAATCCTCGGAGAGATCGTCGACCAGTGTATCTGGATCGGCGAGAACGATTTCACGGAGCGTGACCTCGCCCTCCAGCTTGCGGTCGCGCGACACGATAAAACAGGTTTCGATGGTTTCCTTGTCGACACCGGTAAGGCGGATCTCTTTCAGGGCATCGCCTGCCGTCATGCCTTTTTTCAGGGAAACATATTCGTTCGTCATGAGGCTGCCGGCGCTGTCTTCCGGATACTGCAGATACCGGTTGATCAGAGCACGTTCGTCTTTCGGCGTGTTCCGAAGGACACGCTGTACGACATTCGCGGGCATTTCCTCGATCAAATCGACGCAGTCGTCAAGGAACATATCGTCAAGAATACTTCTCAACTCCACGTCGGTGATGGCCTCAATGATTTTTTGCTGTATGTCCGGCTCCAGATAGGTAAAGACATCCGCGGCGGTCTGTTTGGGAAGAAGCCTGAAAAAGCGCAACATACTGTCGCGGTCGGATATTTCGGAAAAGACTTCGGCAATATCCGCCTCGTGCATGTCTGCAATCAATTGTTTCAGTGCGACATACTGCCGCGAACGCAGCAGTTCGAGAACACGATCGATCATATGAATCCTCCTCAGTAGCGGTGGTCCATATGAAATACGGACACCGCGGTTGTTTTTGTGCTTTCAGATGTATCGCACCTGTGTACAGGCCCGGCGTCCATATCGGTTCTCCTTTCGAAAAGATTTTCTTTGCGAATCTATTTTACGTCACAATCGGGATTGTGGCAAGAAAAAACGAAAAACGGCAGAAGATCAAGGATTTTTGACAATGATATTGTATTGATGATAAGATACACAAGAGCTTTTTGGAGGTATAGAAATGGCGGATGTAACGGCGATTATTCTGACGAAAAATGAGGAAAAGAATATTCGTGCCTGTCTTGAATCCATTTCAGGGTTTGTCAAACGGACTGTTGTTGTGGATTCCGGAAGCGAAGACAAAACGGTGGAAACGGCAAAAGCCCTCGGAGCGGATGTTTATGAGAATCCGTTCTGCTACTATGCGCAGCAGTTCAACTGGGGGCTGAACAATACCGGAATTCAAACGGAATGGGCGCTTCGGCTTGACGCGGACGAGCGGTTTACCTCAGAACTCTGCGAGGAATGTGAGATACTCCTTGCTTCCGCAGAGGGTACGGACATCAATGGAATTGCGATGGAGGCGGATCTCTATTTTCTGGGCAGGCTCATGAAGCACGGACTTGCCAACAGACGGAAGATCATGCTGTTCCGGGTCGGCCATGGGTGCATGGAGGACAGGAAGCGGGATCCCCATACGGTTATCACGGACGGAAGATATCTGACCGCAAAGAACCGTTTCGTGCATTATGACTTCAAGAATATTGACCATTATGTGGCCAAATGCAACTGGTATGCAATCCGCGAGGTCCAAGATTACATGGCTTTCAAGGCCGGCGCATCCCAGGAAGTCAATACGGAAAAACGGCTGCAGCAGCATCGGAAAAACAAGTTTTCCATTTACTACCGCGCTCCGAAATTTCTGAGGTGTTTTCTGTGGTTCTGCTATAACTACTATTTCCGGTTGGGATTCCTCGACGGTACAGAGGGATACATCTATCACTGGCTGGAATGCTATTCCTACCGTTTTCTTGTAGACGCGAAAATATTCGAAAAGGAAAAATTCGGCGGCAACTCCGACGAACTGAAGGCGTTCGGTAAATGAGAAGCGATTTGAGGGTGCTTCAGATATTGAACATGCGTTCCGTGAATAACGGTATTATCTCCTATGTTTTCGCGGAAATGGATGCTCTGGAAGGCCGTGTCCGGAGTGATTTTGTTATGGTGAATGAACCGGACGCCCAGTTAAAGGAGCATATCGCAAAACTCGGCGGAAAACTGTTTGTGCTTCAAATGCGAAACAGGAACCCGCTTGCGTATATTATAAAGTTGTCCCGTATTATGCGGGAAGGAGAGTACGACGCTATACATGCGCACGGGAACAGCTGCACCCTTCTGACGGAGATGACGGCTGCAAAAATCGCCGGAATGAGGATTAGGGTTGCGCATGCGCACAATACGTGCTGCAATCAGAAATTTCTCCATGTCGTGTTGCGCCCTTTCTTTGACAGAAGTTATACCGCTGCTGCTGCCTGCGGAGATGCGGCCGGCAGATTTCTGTACGGGGAAAAACCCTTTACGGTTCTGAAGAACGGTATTGAAACGGCAAAGTTTGCGTTTGATGCCGATACCCGGAGACGCGTCAGGGAAAAGATGAACGTCGGGGATCGGTTTGTTGTGCTTCACGTCGGAGGCTTTAATGATTACAAAAACCAGGTGTTTCTGATAAACCCTTTGCTCCGTGCAATGAAGAACCGCGACGATCTGGTCATGTTTTTTGCCGGAGACGGGGAACGGCTGGAAGCCGCCAGGGAAAAAGCGGGGAATGATCCAAGGATACAGTTTCTTGGAAAGCGGTCGGATGTGCCGGAACTGCTTGCGGCTGCAGACCTGTTTGTGCTGCCGTCGCTGCATGAGGGCTTTCCGATTTCTCTGATTGAGGCGCAGGCATCGGGTCTTCCGTGCCTGGTATCGAACGCGGTCACAAAGGACAGCGCCATAACCGACCAGGTACGTTTTCTTCCTCTGGACGAAGCGAAATGGCAAGACGCTCTGGAAAAAGCCTTGCCGAAAGAAATGGAAAAGAGAGCTTTCGGATCGGAACGCGTTAAGGAAGCGGGATATGAAAGAACGGATACTGCAGAAGACCTCCTGAAGTTCTACCGGAGTCAGACAGAAACAGCACGGAGAGGGTTGTGAAAGAAAAAAAGCTTGAAAAGCTGTATATCATAACTAGAAGCATGAAGGCGGGCGGCTGTGAGCATGTGATTGCCCAACTGGCCAACCGATTCTGCTCGGAAGGAATAGAAGTCAGCCTGTTTACCGTATACAGGCATGAAAGTTTTTATCCGCTCGACGAGCGGATTTCCGTCCGGTCTCTGAACGACCGTGAAGAAGGAAGATCACGGGATACTTTCAGCGTGTTCCGCCAATTCCGCCAACTTGTGCGGGACGGAAAACCGGACGCGGTTCTCGCAATGCCGGACATGGTTAATGTTTGGACCTCAATCTTCCTTGCGGGGACGGGGATCCCCGTTATTGTTTCGGAAAGGAACGATCCTGCCAGATTCCCTGCAAGCAAAATGAAGCGGCTCCTGCGCAGACCGGCATACTGGTTCGCAAGGGGGTTTATTTTCCAGACACATCAGCAGAAAGCTTTTTTTCCTAAAAGGATACAGGAACTGGGAACGATCATTGACAATCCCCTTGACGCGGAAAACATGCCATCGGCTTACTCCGGACAGCGTGAGAAGACGGTTGTTACTGCCGCAAGGCTTGCTCCCCAAAAGAACCTTATGCTCCTGATCGAGGCGTTTCGTACTTATTTGAAAGCGCATCCGGACTGGAAACTGATCATATACGGAGAAGGTTACGAAAGGGAAAAGCTGGAAAATGCTGCCGGGGAATTGCTGAACGGCACGGTGTTTCTGCCGGGCGAGAATAAGGAACTCGCTGAAGCAATCAGAACGGCCGGCATGTTTGTGCTGAGCAGTGATTATGAAGGGATGCCTAACGCACTGATAGAAGCGATGGCGCTCGGTATTCCGTGCGTTTCCACCGACTGCCCTGTTGGCGGCCCTGCGTCTCTGATTCAACAGGAGGAGAACGGAATCCTTGTCCGGACCGGAGATGCTGCGGGGATGGCGGATGCAATGGGCAGGATTGCGGACGATCCCGCATTTGCAGCTTTTATCGGGAAAAATGCCGAACAGATCAGGCGCAGGCTTGAGATAGGTGCGGTTGCGGATAAATGGCGTTTATATATCGAGAAAGTGATCGAGGTCAAGAAGGAGAGAGCAGAAACATGACGATACTTGTCACCGGCGCGGCCGGATTTATCGGATACCATCTCAGCAGGAGGCTGCTTTCTGAAGGGAACAGCGTCATAGGCCTGGACAATCTGAACGACTACTATGACCCGGAACTGAAAAAAGCGAGACTTAAACAGCTTGAACCGATGAAAGGCTTCCGGTTTATCAAAGGAGATCTGACGGATTCCGAACTGATCGACCGTCTTTTTATGGAGAACAGGCCTGAAATCGTCGTGAATCTTGCGGCTCAGGCGGGAGTGCGTTACAGCATCGAGAACCCCGAAAGTTATATTAATTCGAACCTGATCGGTTTTTTCCGGATCCTTGAAGCGTGCAGGCATTACCCGGTCAGGCATCTGGTTTACGCGTCCAGTTCTTCCGTATACGGGAATCAGGAAAAGACGCCTTTCAGTGTGGATGACCGCGCGGATCAACCCATCAGTCTGTATGCCGCTACCAAAAGAAGCGGAGAGATGATGGGGTACTGCTACAGCCACCTGTACGGGATTCCTATGACAGGACTGAGGTTTTTCACCGTATACGGTCCATGGGGCAGACCGGACATGGCGTATTTCAGTTTTACCCGTAAAATACTTGCCGGGGAAACGATCCGCGTATTCAATTTCGGGGATCAGTATCGTGATTTTACCTATGTTGACGACATCGTGGAAGGAATCATGAGACTTCTGGATGATCCGCCGGAAGCAAAAAGCGGAAATGCCAGACACAGAGTCTACAATATCGGGAACAATCACCCCGAAAAACTACTCCGATTCATTGAAATTCTGGAAGACACGATAGGAAAGACGGCAAAAAAAGAGTTCCTTCCCGCTCAGCCCGGAGACGTTTTCCAAACCTATGCGGATATAGGGCCGCTTGAGAGAGATTACGGGTTCCGGCCGGGAACATCTTTGGAAGAAGGGCTGAAACAATTCTATCAATGGTATGCATCCTATTACGGCTAAACATAACTATTCATATATGCAGAAAAACAGACCGAGAGGTCTGTTTTTACGATTCGTTGAAGAATTTGTGAACCTTTCCGCGCTGCACGAGCTATACGGAACCGATATGGTAAAATGAACCTATCTATAGGATGACGAGGTATATGCTGTGAAAAAGATTCGTCCTAGAAAAAGGATTTTCAGAGTGAATACACCTGCCGCATTCGGTATTCTCTGTGCGCTGCTGCTGGTATTGCTGGCGGGTATTATCTATGCACTCGCAGCGGGCGTGATCAAACCCGCCATTGTGCGCGCCGAAGCCGCAAGAGCTACCGAGGTGCCGGAGGCAATCGTAACGCCTGCTCCTACAGAAGAGCCGGAAGCGGAGATCGATGTAGAGAATCTGGAAGGAAATGTCGCGACGACTGTCGACCCGATCACTGGTGAACTGGTTACGGCGGAAGTAACCGCCGAGGAAACACCGGTTCCGGAGGATCTGCCATTGTCCGGCATAACGATCGCGGTTGATGCCGCAAAGAGCCGGGGGGGAGAGCACAAGGGCGTTTCTTCAGGGACATATGAGTATCGCATCAATCTGACGTTCGCGCAGGCGCTTCAGAAAGAATTGGAGAGCCTCGGTGCGAAGGTTGTCATGACAAGAACGGACAACGATTCTGTTGTGGATTCCAAAGCCAGAATCTCGACCGTCAACAACAGCGACGCGGTTCTGCTGATCTCGTTGTTCTGCAATGACATTGATTCCTCCAAAACCAGAGGCGCGGAAGCGTTTGTGGCAAAGAACAATGATTCTGTGGAGAACTCGAAGCTGCTAGCTGCCAGCGTCCTGACAGCATACACGGAAGGAACGGGAATGCCGATTCGGATGACTACTGCTGGGACATTGCGTGTTGTTACCGATAAATCCGTTCTGACGGGAGCAAAGGTGCCTGCGGTAGGGCTGGTTCTTGGGCAGTTGAGCAACAGGACGGACGATGCGAATCTGAATGATACCGCATTTGTGACAAAAGCGGTGCAGTCCATCGCCAAGGGAATCAGAACGTATCTCGGGAAATAAACTTGGATCTAACAGAAATGCGATGCAGACGGTACTTATACAGATCTGTCCGATGCATTGCATATGTACTATGTTCGATGTCCGACGAATAAAGCGTCCGGTGATTGTTAAGACAAAAAAGAGCGGAAGCCTGAAGGGGCTTCCGTTTTTTTATCTATCGTACGGGTAGCATGCCATAGGCATTCGATCAGCACAGAGAAGCGATAGCCTGAACGGATATGCAGAGCCCGCGGCCTTCATCGTTCATTCCCTCCGTCGTTGTTGCGCCGAGTGTGACACAAGCTGTAGAAATACCGGTGGCTTCCGCGAGCCGGCGGGACATTTCAGGAAGATATGGCGCCATTTTTGGTTTTTGTGCGATGATGGTCGCGCTGATTTGACGGGGATATAGCTTTTTAGCAGCAAGAAGGGCGACGACTTGCCTTAGCAGCTGAACGCTGTCCGCCCCCTCATATTCCGGATCCGTGTCAGGGAAGAGATGTCCGATATCCGGCAAACCTCCCGCGCTCAGCAGCGCATCCATGACGGCGTGCGCCAGAACGTCAGCGTCCGAATGGCCAAGCAATCCCTTTTCATAAGGGATCTCTACGCCGCCGAGAATCAACTTGCGGTTTTCGACAAGACGATGCGTGTCGAAACCTATGCCATAGAGGAGAAGACGCCGCTCGGCTCTGGTGAAATCGTCCGGAAAAGTCAGCTTGAAATTTTCCTCGCTTCCGGGAACAAAATGCGGAACATTTCCTGCCAGCATAAATAGAGCGCAATCATCCGTAGCGGCTTCGGCATGCCCGACATATGCGTCCCGTATGCTTGCATAATGAAAAGCCTGGGGCGTCTGCATACGCATAAGACCGTCGCGGCTTACGGGCGAGATGCAGGAATCGGTTGTGCGGTACACAGTATCAGTGAGGGGAATCGCGGCGATACCGCTTCCGTATTGTCTTGCGGACTGAATGCAGGCGCGTACGAGACCGGGAGAAACCAAACATCTTGCCGCGTCATGGATAACGGCGATATCTCCTTCGGAAGACAGAAGCGCGTTCCTGACAGAATCACTTCTCACGGCTCCTCCCGGAACGATATCGTTTGGGATAGGACAATTTAACGAGCGCACAAAACGGTCTGTCGATTCGTTGACAACAAAAAGCAGTTTGGTAATGCCGCCCTCTATCAGAGCGTTCATGCTGCGCTCAATGGCGGATTTCCCCGCAATCGGTCGCTGAAGCTTGTCAAAACCCATTCGCTGGGATGTGCCTGCACACAGAAGAATTCCGACAACTCGTTCATTCCGCATCCTGGGTCGCCCCGCTTTCTGGAATAACGGTATACAAGTCAGCTGCCCCGGCCTTTGTCGCGTACTCGGAAATGCTGTCGACGCGGACAGTCATGGACCTAGATCCAAACCGTATTTCAATTAAATCTCCGACATTGACGTCGCTGGAGGGTTTAGCGGTTTTTCCGTTGATGGAAATACGACCCGCGCCGGCTGCCTCATTTGCGACCGTTCTGCGTTTTATGATTCTGGATATCTTGAGATACTTATCAAGGCGCATACATATACTCCTGAGGATAAAAGCTTTTTTCAATCGTATGTGGAAAAGAACATGATTGTCAAGTTGCTTTCCCGGTGCTATGATTGGTATTGTCACGGGGGCGCCCGCCGATGGTTGCGGGCTGAGAGGTACTCCTGGAACCTGTTGGGTCATGCCAGCGCAGGAAAGTGACACATAAGAGTGTTCATTTGACGGTGCTGAGAAGCGCCGTTTTTTTGTAAGGAGAAAGAAAGATGAAATTCAAATTGTTTGAGAAATTGGCTTCTCTGGAGGGACTGGACCTTGTTATGCTGATCATCGCGGCGGCGCTGTTCGTTGTGATACTGTTCTTTGCAGTGAAATACCGCCAAAACTTAAAGAACCGCAGCAGCAAGATCAATACAACGAGGGCGTTGGTTTACGGCGCGCTGTGCCTGACGCTTTCGTTTGTTCTGTCATATATTAAGTTGTTTTCCATGCCGCTGGGCGGATCCATTACTCTCGCCTCCATGCTTCCGCTCATGATGTATGCCTCTGCATTCGGGCCGTTTTACGGTTTTGCTGCCGCATTCGCATATGCTTTGCTGCAGATTATCCAGGGCGCGTGGATCGTGCATCCGGTTCAGTTCATACTGGATTACTTCGTGGCGTTTACGTGCCTTGGCCTTCCGAGCCTGTTCCGCGACAAACTGACGCTCGGAGTGATCGTCGCAGGATTCTCGCGTATGCTCGTTTCGACAGTATCCGGGGCAATATTCTTTGCGGACAGCGGGCTGGATTACGGCTTTGCGAATCCGTGGACCTATTCATTCCTTTATAACATGCTTACGATCGGAGTGGACACCCTGATCTGCGCAGGCATTTCGCTCATACCGGCGATTAAAAAACTGAGGAAAAGCATGTGCTGAATTGAAAACTGCATATATGCTGGGATATAATACAAGGCAGACTTAATTGTAAGGAAGACTTGTAGGATGTTTAGAGCAGAGATTGCAAATGCGCTTGCGGAGAAGATCGAACTTGATGCCTCTGCGGTTGAAGACATGCTGGAGATCCCGCCCAATCCCGAACTAGGGGATTATGCGTTCCCGTGCTTCCGGCTTGCGAAGACCATGCGGAAAGCCCCCGCGTTGATTGCGGCGGAACTGGCAGAGACGGTCAGAAAACCGGAATGTGTTGAAAAAGTACTGTCTGCGGGCGGATATGTGAATTTTGTGCTTGACCGGGGTTTCCAGGCAAAATCCGTGCTGGAAAAAATCAAAACCGACGGAAAGAACTACGGGGGAAGCAGCGAAGGCGGCGGAAGGAATGTCTGTATCGATTATTCCTCCGTGAATATCGCGAAACCGCTTCATATAGGACATCTTCCGTCGACGGTCATCGGAAATTCTCTCTACCGAATTTTTGAGCATATGGGATACAACTCCGTCGGGATCAACCATCTTGGCGACTGGGGAACTCAGTTCGGCAAGATGATTGTCGCGTACCAGCTCTGGGGAAGCAGAGAATCGGTCGAAGCAGGCGGAGTAGATGAACTTGTCAAGCTTTATGTCAGATTTCACCAAGAGGCTGAAAAGGATGAAAGCCTGAACGATCAGGCGCGAGCGTGGTTCAGAAAGATCGAGGAAAACGATCCTGAAGCGATGGATCTTTTCAGCTGGTTCAAAGAGATTACCCTGAAAGAAGTCCAGGAAGTCTTCGACATGATGGGGATCCGTTTCGACAGTTATGCCGGCGAAAGCTTTTATAATGACAAAATGGACCGCGTTGTGGATGAACTGCGTGAGAAACACCTTCTGATCAAGGACCAGGGCGCGCAGATTGTTGATCTTTCCGACTATAAGATGCCCCCGTGCATTATTCTCCGCTCCGACGGAGCAACACTGTACGCAACCAGAGATATTGCCGCTGCGCTGTATAGAAAAGACACATACGATTTCGCAAAATGTCTTTACGTTGTCGCCTATCAGCAGAACCTGCATTTCAGACAATGGTTCAAAGTAGTGGAGCTGATGGGGTATGAATGGGCAAAAGATCTGACGCATGTTGCGTTTGGCATGGTTTCCGGCACGGAGGGAGCGTTCTCGACACGCAAGGGAAACATGGTTAAGCTTCGCGACGTACTGCAGGCGTCCATCGATAAAACAAGAGCGATTATCCGCGAGAAAAGTCCCGATTTGGAAGACGCTGACGGAATCGCAAAAGAGGTCGGAATCGGAGCGCTGGTCTGGAGCATGCTGTACAACGGAAGGATCAAGGATGTTGTCTTCGACTGGGATACCATCCTGAACTTCGACGGAGAAACGGGACCGTATGTGCAGTATACGCACGCAAGGGCATGCTCGGTTCTTCGAAAGGCAAAGCCGGAAGGCACCCCGGACTACAGCCTGCTGTGCGATGACGAAAGCAGAGCGCTGATTGCAGCGCTTGGCGCGTTTCCTGAAGCTGTTCGCGAAGCTGCGGAGAAATACGAGCCGTACCTCATTTCGAGAGCGGTCATGCAGATCTGCCAGACATTCAACCGTTTTTATTATGAGCAGCGTATCATGACGGAGGATGCGGCGCTTCGCAACGCAAGGCTGACGCTGACGGAAGCAGCGCGGGATGTCATCGCAATCGGATTGAATTTAATCGGGCTTTCTGCCCCGGAAAGGATGTAAGTTACAGTATGATAGACATCAAACTGATCAGAGAAAACCCTGAACTGGTTAAGGAAAATATCAGGAAAAAGTATCAGGACGAGAAGCTCGTCCTTGTTGATGAGGTAGTGGAGCTGGATTCGGAACTTCGGAAGGCTATCAAGAAGGGAGACGACCTTCGCAACTTCAGAACGGTCACAAGCAAGGAGATCGGAAAGCTGATGGCCGCCGGAGAGAGGGATAAAGCAGAGGAAACAAAGAAGAAAGTCACCGCCATAGCGGACGAAATGGCAGCGCTGGATACAAAGCGGGAAGAGCTCTCCGCTGAGATTCGGAAGAGAATGATGGTGATTCCGAATATCATCGATCCCGAGGTGCCGATTGGACGGGATGATACGGAGAATGTTGAGATTGAACGGTTCGGCGAGCCGGTTGTTCCGGATTATGAGATTCCCTATCATGCTGAGATCATGGAAAGACTTTCCGGACTGGATCTGGACAGCGCCCGGAAGACGTCCGGAAACGGGTTCTATTATCTGAAGGGGGATATCGCGAGGCTTCATTCGGCGGTGCTTTCCTATGCGCGCGACTTCATGATCGATCGGGGATTCACCTACTGCATCCCGCCGTATATGATCCGCTCCAATGTCGTGACGGGCGTTATGAGCTTCTCCGAGATGGAAGACATGATGTATAAAATCGAGGGAGAAGATCTTTACCTGATCGGAACAAGCGAACA
>JAEEGL015193639.1_pt1 | contig 12147 bp, 9 predicted proteins | sample 9134231 | NCBI WGS metagenome assembly JAEEGL01 (sample SAMN16246548, study PRJNA631951) | gut metagenome | biome: gut microbiome; feature: rumen; material: fiber-attached | host: Bos | place: Iran: Karaj | collected 2018-10
ACGTCCGGAAGGGATAAACGCTGAAAGCATCTAAGCGTGAAGCCCGTCCAGAGATGAAGTAAATCATAGCATAAGCTAGTAAGACACCTTGAAGAAGACAAGGTTGATAGGGTAGGTGTGGAAGCTCCGTGAGGAGTGAAGCTAACTACTACTAATATGTCGAGGGCTTAACTTAGACTGGCCTGTCCAAGAATCCAAGCGAAAGCGCAGGATGATTGGGTAACAGGCCGTCCGCAAGCTCTGATTCTGCGCTGCGCAATACGAAAACGAATAAGCTGCCGCGGCGTTTTTTCGCCGCGGCAGAATCTTTTCAAAAAATGAGAGAAAACCTCTTGACAAATCGGCTCCTTTCTGATATTCTAATTAAGCTGACCCGAAAGGGGAGGCGAAAAAGTTGGTGTTGATGACGGCGAGGGTCCACCTGTTCCCATTCCGAACACAGTAGTTAAGCTCGCTGGTGCCGATGATACTTGGCTGGTGACGGCCCGGAAAAATAGGAAGATGCCAACACAAAGAAAAAGCCCGAACGATCCGTTCGGGCTTTTTTGTTTTTCACTTCGCAGGGTCCTTTTGGGGCGGGAGCAGGCTTTATTGCACGGCAATAGCTGCTATGGTTCGCCGCCTGCGTTTTTACTTCGCAGGGTTCTTTTGGGGGAGGAGCAGGCTTTATGCCCGGCAGGTTCTGTTGAGACAGGAGCAATCTTTCTGCTCTCGCTTTCGCGTGATCGAAAAGGGGTACGGATTCCCACGTCGCTTCGCTCCTCGGAATGACAAGTAAGGAAGCTTTCTGTTTTATCGAGAAGTTTTTTCTTGTTTGTCATTGCGAGGAGGCGCAAAGCGCCGACGCGGCAATCCGTTCTTTCACTTCGCAGGGTTCTTCTGGGATAGGAGCGAACTTAATCGCCGGGAAATCGCTGCTGTTTTTCGCCGCTTGCCTTCTCCATAAAAGCAAAAGCGTTCTTTCATCGATATAAAAGTATACTTATAATTAGCACTCTAAATAAAGAAGTGCTAAGAATTTACAATTTGGACATAAAATCCGTATAAATTGTTCTTAAATCCTGCCTATACTGTACACAGAAACGGAAAAAAGGTGGTGTTCTTATGAATCCCAACATCTTTACACAAAAATCTCTCGAAGCCGTTTCGGCGGCTCAAACGATTGCACTCTCGGCGCAGAATATGCAGATTGAGGAAATCCATCTCCTTCTGGCGCTGCTCGAACAGGAAGACGGATTGATCCCGCAGCTGCTGGAGAAAATGGGGAAGGATCCGGCGGCGTTCCAAAAAGCCGCACAATCGGAGGCCGCAAAGCTTCCGGGTGTATCCGGGCCCGGCAGGGAAGCGGGAAAGATCTACGTTTCTCAGGACGTCGATCTCGTACTGAACGATTCGGAAAAGATCGCAAAATCGATGACGGACGAATACGTCTCGGTCGAGCATCTGTTCCTGGCGCTTCTCGATCGCGCGGACGCCGTGCTCAAAAAGCTGTTTTCGCAGTTCGGGATCCGCAAAAACGAAGTGCTGGGCGTACTTAAGGAAGTGCGCGGCAATACGCGCGTGACCTCGGACAGCCCGGAGGATACCTACGAATCGCTGAAAAAATACGGAACGGACCTTGTTGAACGCGCGCGGCAGCAGAAGATGGATCCCGTCATCGGGCGCGACGAAGAGATCCGCAACGTGATCCGGATCCTCTCGCGCAAAACGAAGAACAATCCGGTTCTGATCGGCGAGCCGGGCGTCGGCAAAACCGCGATCGTTGAAGGCCTGGCCCAGCGGATCGTCAGCGGCGACGTTCCCGCAAGCCTCAAGGAAAAAACGATCTTCTCGCTCGATATGGGCGCGCTGATCGCCGGTGCGAAATACCGCGGCGATTTTGAGGAGCGGCTGAAAGCCGTCCTCGGCGAAGTCAAAAAATCCGAAGGCAAAATCCTGCTCTTCATCGATGAGCTCCATACGATCGTCGGCGCCGGCAAAACGGAAGGCTCGATGGACGCCGGAAACCTCCTCAAGCCGATGCTCGCGCGCGGCGAGCTCCACTGCATCGGTGCGACGACGCTCGACGAATACCGCCAGTATATTGAAAAAGACGCGGCGCTCGAACGCCGGTTCCAGCCGGTCATGGTGGATGAACCGTCCGTTGAGGATACGATCGCGATCCTCCGCGGCCTCAAGGAGCGCTACGAGGTCTACCACGGCGTAAAGATCCAGGACCAGGCGATCATCGCGGCGGCAACGCTTTCCAACCGCTATATCACCGACCGGTTCCTGCCGGATAAGGCGATCGACCTTATAGACGAAGCCTGCGCAATGATCCGTACGGAAATGGATTCGATGCCGACCGAGCTTGACGTGATCCGCCGCAGGATCATCCAGCACGAGATCGAAGAGGCGGCGCTCAAAAAGGAGACGGATCCGCTCTCGAAGGGACATCTCGAGGAAATCCAGAAGGAACTCGCCGAGATGCGCGATTCGTTCAACGAAATGAAAGCCCGCTGGGAAAACGAAAAATCCTCGATCGGCAAGGCGCAGACGCTGCGCGAACAGATCGAAGAAATCAACCGCGAGATCGAAAAGGCTCAGCGCGATTACGATCTCAATAAAGCCGCCGAGCTCAAATACGGCAAGCTCCCGCAGCTTCAGAAGGAGCTCGCCGAGGAGGAGAAGAACGGCGGCGGAAAAGCCGAAAACTCGCTCTTGCGCGATAAAGTGACCGAAGAAGAGATCGCCCGCATCATCGAACGCTGGACGGGGATCCCGGTTGCCAAGCTGATGGAGGGCGAAAAGGAGAAGCTGCTCCACCTCGAAAGCTATCTCCACCGCCGCGTGATCGGCCAGGATGAAGCGGTCGAAAAAGTGACCGAAGCGATCCTGCGCTCGCGCGCCGGGATCCAGGATCCGAACCGGCCGATCGGCTCGTTCCTCTTCCTGGGGCCGACGGGCGTTGGCAAAACGGAGCTTGCGAAAACGCTTGCGGAAACGCTCTTCGACGACGAAAAGAACATGATCCGCATCGATATGACCGAGTATATGGAGAAATTCTCCGTCTCGCGGCTGATCGGAGCGCCTCCGGGATACGTCGGCTACGAGGAAGGCGGCCAGCTCACCGAGGCCGTCCGCCGCAAGCCGTATTCCGTGATCCTTTTCGACGAGGTCGAAAAGGCGCATCCCGACGTTTTCAACATCCTGCTGCAGGTCCTCGACGACGGCGTTCTGACCGATTCGCAGGGGAGAAAGGTCGATTTCAAGAATACGGTGATCATCCTGACCTCGAACCTCGGCTCGCAGTATCTGCTCGACGGGATCGATTCCGAGGGCAACATCACCGATTCGGCGCGCGAAGAAGTGGAAACGCTCCTGCGCCGCAGCTTCCGTCCGGAATTCCTCAACCGGCTCGACGATATCGTCTTCTACAAACCGCTGACGAAGAACGATATCTTCTCGATCGTCGACCTGATGATCTCTTCGCTCAACCAACGCCTCGAAGCGCAGCAGCTTTCCTGCACGGTGACCGACGCGGCGAAGGATTATATCGTCGAAAACGGCTACGATCCGGTCTACGGCGCGCGTCCGCTGCGCCGTTACCTCCAGCGCACGCTCGAAACGCTGATCTCCAGGCGCATCATTGCGGGCGATATCCCCGCGGGCAGCGTTTTGAAGGCCGACTGCGGAGAAAACGGCCTCTTCGTTACCGCCGGGGCGGCGGAATAACGCTTCGGCTTCATTCAAAAAGAAAAGCCCTTCCGGCTGCAGCCGGAAGGGCTTTTTGCTTTGTTTCGCGCAGAGGGAAAAATCAGAGCTTTTTCAGCTTGGCAAGGCAGTCCTTGCAGATCTTTTTTCCTTCAAAATCGATCAGATCTTCCGCCTGATCGCAGAAGAGACAGGAGATCTCGTATTTCTTCAAAATGATAACCCCAGGATCCGTATAGAATTCCACGACGTCGCCGGAGGAAACGTTCATTACCCTGCGAAGCTCCGAGGGAAGTACTACCCTGCCGAATTGATCGATTGCTCTTGTGATGCCTGTTGCTCTCATTAGAATGATGCTCCTTTATGAAAATGTTAAATATTGAACGAAGTTTTACTGTCGATATTATACTCCTTTTGTCAAGTTGTGTAAATACTTTTCAAGAAAAACATTTTTGATGTCAGAAAAACATATATAGAATCGGGTGATTCTATGATGAATGTTCTTTTTGCCGCGATGTTTTTCGTAAGTTTTGCGAGCGCGGCGGCCCTCGGGAGGATGCGGGAGCTCTCCGCGGCGATCCTCGAAGGCGGCAGAAGCGCGATCGAGCTGCTGCTCACGATCGCCGGATCGATGGCGTTTTTCAGCGGCTTGATGCGCCTGTGCGAGAAAAGCGGCGCCGCCCGCGGGCTCTCGCGCCTGATGTATCCCGTTCTTCGCTGGATCTTCCCGCGCGTCGACCGGAAAAGCGAAGCCTTCGGCGCGATCTCAATGAATCTCGCGGCCAATCTGCTCGGCATCGGCAACGCCGCAACGCCTTTCGGCCTGCGGGCGATGCAGGCGCTCGACCGCGGCGGGGCACAGGCGAGCGAGGAGCAGATCGCCCTCGTCGTTCTCAATACCGCTTCGATGCAGATTTTGCCGGCAACGCTGCTGACCGTCCGCGCCCAGTGCGGCTCGAAGGCGCCGGACGAGATCCTCGGCGCGGTTTTATGCGCCTCGGGCTTGACGCTGCTCTTCGCGATCCTGATCACGAAGCTTTTCGCGAGGCTTTGGCGTGGGCGCTGAATGGATCGTACCGTTATCCGGCGTGCTGATCGTTTTTTGGGCAACGCTGCGCGGCGTTCCCGTTTTCGAGGAATTCTGCCTCGGCGCCAAGGAGGGCCTTTCCGCCGCGGCGCGGCTGATGCCGGCGCTCTGCGCGCTGGTGATCGGCGTCCGGATGCTCTCGGCTTCCGGCGCGATCGACCTGCTCTCCGGGCTTTTGGCGCCGGTCTGTTCGCTGATCGGATTTCCGAGCGAGGCGGTTCCGCTGTTTCTGCTGCGCCCCTTTTCGGGCAGCGGCTCGCTCGCGCTGCTGCAGGAGCTTTTCCGCCGGTTTTCGCCGGATTCGGCGGTCGGTCGGCTCGCGAGCATCCTGATGGGATCTTCGGAGACGACCTTTTACGCAACGACCGTCTATTTCGGCGCTGTCGGCAAGCATAAAACGCGGTACGCGCTGCCGGCGGCGATCCTCTCCGATCTTGCGGCGGCGGGCTTTTCGCTGCTGGCGCTGCGCCTCTTTTTCGGCTGAATCGCCGCAAGAAAAAACGCCTCCTTCGGGAGGCGTTTCAAGGTTTCGTTTACCACTGCGGGTGGATGATCGCCCGGAGTTTTTCGTTGTAGAGCGCTTCCACCGCTTTCATCTGTTCGTCGCTCAGCGGCGGCAGCTCGGCTGCCTTTACGTTTTCGCGAAGCTGCGAAGCGCGGCTCGCGCCCGGGATCACGACGCTGACCGCCTCGTGCATCAGGATCCAGCGGATCGCGACCGGGGCGAGATTGTCGGTTCCGAAAATCTTTTTAAGCTCCTGCGCGGCCTCGAGCCCGAGCTCGTAGGGGACGCCGGAGAAGGTTTCGCCCTTATCGAACGCCTTGCCTTCGCGGTTGAAGGAGCGGTGGTCGCCGGCGGAGAACTGCGTTTCCTTCGTATAGCGGCCGGTCAGGATGCCGCTCGCGAGCGGAACGCGCGCGATGATCCCGACGTTCTTTTCGAGCGCCTTCGGGAAAAGCGCCTCGGTCGGTTTTAAGCGGAACATATTGAAGATCACTTCGATCGCGGCGATCCCGTATTCCATCGCGTCAAGGCCTTCGCTGACCTTTTCGATCGAAACGCCGTAACTTCCGATCTTGCCGAGCTTTTTCTGGCGTTCGAGCTCTGCGAAGATATCGTCGCGCCGATAGACCGGCGTCGGCGGGCAGTGCAGAAGAATCAGGTCGATCTGCTCGCGGCGCAGACGCCTCAGGCTCGCCTCGATAAAGCCGGCGATCGCGGCGGGCGTATAGTTTTCCGCCGTATGGGGATGCAGGCCGCGGCCGCATTTCGTCGTGATGAAGAAGTTCGCCGGATGCGCGGCGAGGTATTCGCCGATCATCGTCTCGCTCATGCCGTCGTTGTAGACGTCGGCGGTATCGATGAACGTAACGCCGGCTTCTTCGGCGGCGCTTAAAATCCGCGTCGCTTCTTCGCGGTCGAAGGGATCGCCCCAGCGCGTCCCGAGCTGCCAGGTGCCCAGGCCGATCTCGCTGACACGGCGTCCGGTATTTCCGAAAATTCTCTCTTTCATAGCGTACCTCCCGTTAGGAACCGTTTCGTTCGTTTTTATCATTTTACCATATTTCCGGAACGATTACAATATCGTTCGAATTAAGAAAATCATTTTTTGAGAATAGCGGTTTACTCCGGCGGAAAACGATGCTATACTCTTATCAGATCAAATGAACGAAAAAGGGAAAGCTTCGTTTGCGCGCCCGATCGAAAAAGGCCCGAAGAAAGCCTTTTCGGGGCGCCGAAGGTGAGAGGCGTATGGAAAGAATGCAGAAAACGGATCGCAGCGCCGGCGCGGCGGAAATACTCGCGCCGGTCGGCGGAAAAGAGAGCCTGATCGCCGCGGTGCGCGCGGGCGCCGACGCCGTCTATTTCGGCGCAAAGGGATTCAACGCGCGGCGAAACGCGGAGAATTTCGATTCGCTCGCCGAGGCGGTGGGCTACTGCCATGCGCGCGGCGTCAAAGTTTACGTTACCTTGAATATCCTCCTGCTCGACGGCGAAAAGGAAGCATTTTACGAAACGCTGCGGGAGGTTGCCGAAAGCGGGGCGGACGGCGTGATCGTTCAGGATCTCGCGGTCGCCGCCGCAGTGCGCGAATGCTGCCCGAGCCTGCCGCTGCACGCCTCGACCCAGCTCTCCGTCCATAACGCCGCCGGCGCGAAAGAGCTCGAAAAGCTCGGCTTTCGGCGCGTCGTTCTCGCGCGGGAGCTTTCGCTCGGCGAGATCCGCGCGATCGCGGCGGAAACGAACCTCCAGCTTGAAGTATTCGTCCACGGCGCGCTGTGCATGAGCGTTTCCGGGATGTGCTATCTCTCTTCGATCCTCGGCGGACGAAGCGGGAACCGCGGCCTGTGCGCCCAGCCCTGCCGCCTCGATTTCAAAAACCCGCTCGGGCGGCACTATGCGCTTTCGCTGCGCGATCTCTCGGCGGTCGAATTTACGGACGATCTGATCGCGGCCGGCGTCGCTTCCTTCAAAATCGAGGGGCGAATGAAACGCCCCGAATACGTTGCGGCGGCAACGGCGGCCTTCCGCGAGAAGCTCTCCGGCGGCGCGCCGGATCTCTCCGAGCTTGCGGCGGTCTTCTCGCGCAGCGGCTTTACCTGCGGATACCTCAAAAGCGAGCGCGACGCGCGGATGTTCGGCGTGCGGACCAAAGAGGACGTTGCGGCTTCGGCCGGAAGTCTGAAAAAAATGGCGGCGATCTACCGCTCAGAACGCAAGAGCGTTTCGGTTTCCATGCGTCTGGCGCTTTCAGGCGAGCAGGCGCGGCTGACCGTTTCCGATGGGGAAAACGAGATCGAAGAAATCGCCTCCGGCGCCGAAACGGCGCTCAAATCGCCGCTCTCTGCGCAGCGCGCGGAGGAACAGCTCGCCAAAACGGGCGATACGCCCTTTTTCCTCAAGGAATTTACGTTTGAAAATCCGGAGGATCTGACGCTTCCGGTCTCGGCGCTCAACGCCCTGCGCCGTTCGGCGCTCGAAAGGCTGCTTGCGATCCGCGAGACGCCGAAGAAACACGCGTATTACCCGCCGAAGGAAGAAAAAACGCTGCCGCACCGTCGGAAAAAAACGCCCGCGGCGCTTTGGGTGCGCCTCGAGTGCGCCGATCAGCTCGGCGATTTTCCGAATGCGGAAAAAATCATTCTGCCGATTTCCGAGCTTGCAAAGCATCCGGAGCTGCTCGGCGAGAACACGGTCGGCGAGATCCCGCCGCTGCTGTTCGGAAAAGCCGAAGAGACGGCGCTTTCTCAGCTTTTGCGCCTTCGGGAGCTTGGCCTTCGCGAAACGTACTGCGAGAATATCGGCGCGTTCTATCTCTCGGAAAAGGCGGGCCTTCTTCCGCGTGCCGGAGCGCTTCTCAATATCACGAACCAAGCCTCGCTCGCGCAGTACGAAGCGCTCGGAGCGATCTCGGCAACGCTTTCCTTTGAGCTGCGCCTGCGCGCGGCGGAGGAGATCGGGGGAACTGCGGCACGCGGGATCCTCGCTTACGGTCTGCTGCCGCTGATGCACATGCGCTCCTGCCCGCTGCGCGGCGAAAAAGGCTGCGGCGCCTGCCGCGGAGGCGGCGCGCTGACCGACCGCATGGGAATCTCCTTCCCGGTCCTCTGCCGGGGGCGCGAATACTCCGTTCTCTTAAACAGCGTTCCGCTCTATATCGGCGACGAGGACCTTTCCGCCTTCGATTACGCGCTGCTCTCCTTTACGAACGAGCCGAAAACGCGCTGCGAAGAGATTTACCGATGCTTCCTGCGCGGAGAAAAGCCGGCGTCTGCGCGCACGCGCGGCCTGTATTTCCGCGAACTGCTCTGAAAAAAGAGGGATCGATATGACGAAACGAAACTATCAAAAGGAGCTCGAGCAGATCCTCGCCGAGAACGAGGCGAAGCGTCTGCGCCCGAAGCTGCTGCTTCACGTCTGCTGCGCGCCCTGCAGCAGCTACGTCCTCGAATATCTCTCCGATCTTTTCGAGATCACCGTCTTCTACTATAACCCGAATATCGGCGACGAAGCCGAATACGAAAAGCGCCTTAGGGAAGTGGAGCGCTTCCTTTCGGAGGCGTTCCCCGCCGGGAAGATCGGGTTCCTCGCGGGCCCGTGGCGTCCGTACGAATACTACGAAGCCGTAAAAGGCCTCGAGGCGCTCGGCGAGGGAAGCGAGCGCTGCCGCAGATGCTTTGCCCTGCGCCTTTCTCAGACCGCAAGGCTCGCGTTTCGCGGCGGATACGATTATTTTACCACGACTTTGACGATCAGCCCGCTGAAGAACGCCGACGTCCTCAACGAGGAAGGGGAAAAGGCCGCGCAGATCTGGGGCGTTAAATATCTTCCTTCCGATTTTAAAAAGCGCGACGGATACAAGCGTTCGATCGAGCTTTCCGCGCAGTACGGGCTTTACCGCCAGAATTACTGCGGCTGTGAATTCTCGAAGCAGGAAGCGGCGCAGCGCGAGCAAAACCGCTGATCTAAAGCCCGCAGAGCTCCTGCGGGCTTTTTTTCTCCGAGGGGCGCAGCCCGTTGACAAACGCTCTATATTTCGCTAAAATAAAAATAGATCAGAATTAAGGAGGACAATCCTATGGCATTCGATTATTCCCACCGTAAAAGCAGCCGAAAAATCAAGCTCGTCGACGGGCACGGAACGCCGATTGCGAACCGCGAGATTCTCGCTTCGCAGAAACGCCACGAATTTCTGTTCGGCGCGGTCTTTTTCGAGATGGTACCGTACCTTGCGGGGAAGCTCGATCCCGAGCGCGCACAGCTCTGCGCGCAGGATTTCGAGAAAATGAAAGCGGTTTTCAATCAGACGACGATGTCCTTCTATCTCGGACGATACGAGCCCGAAGAGGGGAAACCCGATTTTGAGGATACGATGCGCGGCGCGAAATTCTTCCGGGAGAACGGCTTTACCGTAAAGGGCCATCCGCTCTGCTGGCATACCGCCTGCGCGGACTGGCTGATGCAGTATCCCGATGAAACGATCCTCGAAAAGCAGCTCGCGCGGATCCGCCGCGACGTGACCGCGTACCGCGGGGTGATCGATACCTGGGACGTGATCAACGAGGTCGTCATCATGCCGGTGTTCGATAAATATGACAACGCGATCACCCGCATCTGCAAGCGCTACGGACGCGTCGGCCTTGTCAAAATGGTCTTCGACGCGGCCTTCGAATCCAATCCGAACGGAACCTTCCTGATCAATGATTTCAACACTTCGAAGGATTATTCGAATCTGCTCGCCGATTGCTTTGCCGCCGGAGCGAAGATCAATACGATCGGGATCCAGTCCCACCAGCACCAGGGCTACTGGGGCGACGAAAAGCTCTACGAGGTTCTCGACCGCTATTCGAAGTTCGGTCTGCCGATCCATTTTACCGAGAATACCTTTACCTCCGGTCATCTGATGCCCGAAGAGATCGTCGACCTCAACGATTATCAGATCACGGATTGGCCGAGCCTGCCCGAATATGAAGAACGCCAGCTGCGCGATACCGAGAACATGGCGCGGATCCTCTTTTCTTCGCCGAAGGTCGAGGCCTTTACGATCTGGAATCTCCAGGATCGCGGCGCCTGGCTTCACGCGCCGGCCGGCTGGCTGCGCGCGGACGGCAGCGAAAAGCCCGTCTATACCCGCATGAAAGAGATCATCACGCAGGAATGGATGACGAAAAACCTGACCCTCGTCACAGACGAAAACGGCGAAGCAGAGCTTTCCGGTTTCCGCGGCGACTACGCGATCGAAGCCGAAGGGAAGACGTTCGAAGTATCGCTTCGCAAAAATTCGCTTGCCGAGCCCGCAGTCCTTACGCTCGAATAACGCATGAAAAGAGCGCCCCGAAACGGGCGCTCTTTTTTGAGTATTTCCATGCGCCTTGAAAGGCCGTGGTTTTGTCTGGTATCATAACAGGGAGAAATAAAAAGGAGGACGTTCCTATGGCATTCGATTATTCTCACCGCATCAGTACCCGAAAAATCAAACTTACAAACGCAAGCGGCGCCCCGATCGCCGGGCGCGAGCTTCGTGCAAATCAGAAGCGTCACGAATTTCTCTTCGGCGCCGCGTTTTTCGAGTTCGTTCCGTATCTTGCCGGAAAGCTTGAGCCGCAGCGCGCCGAGCTTGTCGCGCAGGATTTCGAAAAGCTCAAAGCCGTATTCAATCAAACCACGATGGCATTCTATCTCGGCCGCTACGAGCCGGAAGAGGGCAAACCGAATTTTGAGGATACCATGCGAGGCGCGAAAGTCTTCAAGGAGAACGGCTTCACCGTGAAGGGACATCCGCTTTGCTGGTACGCGGGCGGGGAGAACTGGCTTCTGAAATATCCCATCGAAATCATGCTGGAAAAGCAGCTTGCCCGTATTCGCCGGGAGGTTTCTTCTTACCGCGGCGTGATCGATACCTGGGACGTGATCAACGAAGTCGTCATCACGCCGAAGGTATCCTCGATGGAGGCGTTTAATTTTACGGACAGTGCCGCCGAGCACCTGTATAACTATCTTGGCCCGATCGGTCTCGTGAAAAGCGTTTTCGACGCTGCGTACGCCGAGAATCACGAAGGAACCTTCCTCATCAATGATTATATTACGAATACTTCCTATTCCGATTTGATCGAAGAAGCGCTTGCCGCCGGTGCGAAGATCAACACCATCGGCATCCAGTCCCACCAGCATCAAGGCTACTGGGGAGACGAAAAGCTTTACGAGGTGCTCGAACGCTTCTCGAAATTCGGTCTGCCGATCCATTTCACCGAAAACACGCTCACCTCCGGTCATCTGATGCCTGCAGAGATCGAAATGATCAATACCTATTCGCCGGAATACTGGCCGACCGAACCGCGTTTTGAGGAGCGCCAGGCGCGCGATACCGAGCACATGGCGCGGATCCTTTTCTCAACGCCTTCGGTGGAAGCACTGACTACCTGGAACTTCCAGGATCGCGGCGCGTGGCTCCACGCGCCGGCCGGATGGCTGCGTGCGGACGGCAGCGAAAAGCCCGTCTATACCCGCATGAAGGAGATCATTCAGGGAGAATGGATGACGAAAGACCTCACGCTCGTCACCGATGAAAACGGCGAAGCACAGCTTACCGGCTACCGCGGCGACTATGCGATCGAAGCCGAAGGGAAGACGTTCGAAGTATCGCTTCGCAAAAAATCGCTTGCCGAACCCGCGGTCCTCACGCTCGAATAAACTGCAGAACCGCAAAGAAAGCGCCTGAATCATCAGGCGCTTCTTTTTGTATACCAAAACCACACGTTAGACGTGTGGTTCGGTAAGGATTAAGTAGTTGAACAAAAATAAAGCCTCCTGTTAGAATAAAGCTGCGGTCTGCCAACTGCAGTTTAAAGGAACAGGAGGGTCAAAC
>JAEEGL015445793.1_pt1 | contig 12147 bp, 7 predicted proteins | sample 9134231 | NCBI WGS metagenome assembly JAEEGL01 (sample SAMN16246548, study PRJNA631951) | gut metagenome | biome: gut microbiome; feature: rumen; material: fiber-attached | host: Bos | place: Iran: Karaj | collected 2018-10
AAAAACTATCACAAAATCCTGAAATTTACGCATTTACACCAATTCTTGAGGACGATGTGCTCTACACCTACGGCGACCGTCAAATGATTGGAAAACTCAAAGGAGTTGGTTCTGCGTTCACAAAAACATGCACCATTGATTCAATTCTTGTAGCTGGCGAATTTGTGCTGGAGCAAGATGGAATTCAATATGCGTCTGTAGGTCAAGGTGTTGCCCATAAACTAAGCGTGGGGCTCATGTTCCGCGACGTATTGTACATATATGTACCAGAACGAGGAAAGAAAAACGCCATTGTCCCCACCGACGAATACAACAAGACGCACGCCTACGCCCGAAGCGTGTTTTCGGTTCAAATGGATATTGACAATGAATACGTCATCACTTCGCTCAACCTTGCACAAAGTTTGTGGAAATATACCCACAACGAAATTTCATCAATAGAAATAAAAGTAAACGACAACGCTGATATTCAATCAGTTGTAAAACAACTACAAACAGATTTGGGCAAAGATTTTTCCATTCGCGACAGAGATTCACAACACGAATTTATGTACAAAATCACCCAAGGAGAAAAACTTATCACGTTTCTCATCATTTCACTCATTCTTGTCATCGCTTCGTTTAGCATAGTTGGCTCAATGACAATGCTCATAATAGACAAACAACGCGACATTGCAATATTGAAAAGCATGGGAGCTGATTCCACGCGCATCAAACGGATTTTCGTGCTTGAAGGATGGCTCATCTCCATAATCGGAGCGATTTTGGGCATTGCTATAGGAATTGCAATTTGTATGCTTCAAGAAAAATTTGGCATAGTAAAACTTCCCGGCGCATCCGACAATTTTATTGTGCAAGCCTATCCCGTACGGGTTATCTTCAGCGATATTCTTGCCATTGCAAGCGTGGTGCTGTTCATAGGCTTTTTAACAGCATATTTACCAGTTAGAAAAATTTCAAAAACACATAAACAATGAATTTTTTAGATATTATAGTCATTATTCCAGTGCTTTGGGGTGCATTCAAAGGATTCAAAAACGGCTTGATTTCCGAAGGAGGAACCATAGTTGCACTGATATTAGGTATTTGGGCTTCAGTTTCATTTTCCAGCACTCTGGCACAATACATTCAGGAATACACCTCAGTATCTCTTGAATATCAACAAATTGCAGCTTTTGCGGTGACCTTTATCCTCGTTTTGATTGCGTGTTTCATCATCACAAAAATCATTTTACGATTCTGTAAAGCAATCAATATCTTATGGTTAGATAAATTATTAGGTATCATTTTTGGTATGTCGAAATATCTCATCATTTTGGCGTTCCTATTTTATCTTGCCAACACACTCATAAAAACATACGCCCGCAAACCTATTGAAGTCGTGGAAACTTCGGTACTTTTCAAGCCATTGGCTGAAACAGCCGAATCAGTTATTTCGGGCAAAATAACAGTACCACAAGTACATAATCCATCATTCTTTGAACCTTTTAACCAAATGAACAATGAAGATTAACAAAACAAATGCGGCACGATTTCTCGACAATCTAAAAATTCAATACGAACTGATTCCCTATGTTGTTGACGAAAATGATTTAGGCGCGGAACACATTGCTTCGCAACTCAACGAGCCTATTGAACAGGTATTCAAGACATTAGTGCTTCGTGGCGACAAAATCGGTCCGTTTGTGTGCGTTATCCCTGGAAATTTGGAAGTTGATTTAAAACTTGCCGCAAAATTGTCGGGAAACAAAAACTGCGATATGATTCATCTCAAAGAACTTCAGCCACTTACGGGATATATTCGTGGCGGATGTTCACCGCTTGCCATGAAGAAAAAATTTCCTACTTTTATACATCAATCCGCATTGGAACAAGAGTATATTTATGTAAGCGCAGGAATCCGCGGATTGCAAATAAAAATAAAACCAACAGAACTTATTGCCGCGGCACAAGCGACGGTAGGCGATATTGTTCGATAAAACAATACAACAATGGGATTTTTTTACACATTAGGAAAACCATTCAGAGCGTTGAATAACAAAATTCATTCGTTTTTCCACAACAATTACTTGAAGGAAAAGCTGAACTCAATCATTTTTGGTTCCGACACTCCAATCGGGAAGACATTCGATGTGATTTTGTTTGTGACAATACTTTTAAGTGTCGCCATAATCATGTTGGAAAGTATGAATTTCTTTCCTCCGTCGATGCGCACCGTTCTCCGCGTGCTGGAATGGATTTTCACGGCAATTTTCACCTTTGAATATCTTGCCAGAATCTATTGTATGGACACGCCACGGACATACATTTTCAGCTTTTGGGGAATTATTGACTTACTTGCAACTCTGCCAAGTTATTTGGGAATTTTCTTTGCTGGCGCTCAAGCGTTGCTTGCCATCCGAATATTCCGATTGCTCCGTATCTTCCGTATTTTCAAACTTTTTGCATTTCTTAACGAGGGGACTTTGCTCATTCAGTCGTTGAAACAGAGTAGCAAAAAAATCATCATTTTCTTCTTGTTTGCAGTCATTTTGGTTGTTTCCATTGGCACAGTGATGTACATTGTTGAAAATGGTAGAAATCCAAATGGGTTTGAGGACATTCCCAACAGCATTTATTGGGCTATCGTAACAATGACGACAGTAGGCTACGGCGATATCGCACCTTGCACAAGCTTGGGAAGATTTTTGTCGGCTATTATTATGTTGTTGGGTTACACGGTGTTAGCCGTTCCAACTGGTATTTTTTCGGTATCATTGATTAATGAGGATAAAAAACGACGGACAAAAATCTGTCCGCAATGCCACGAACACACCGTCCACGACGATGCGAAATTCTGTAGCCATTGTGGAAAAAAATTCTACAGTGATAGTTCCGAAGAGTTACATACAGAAAACAATGAATTTAAATAAAATTATGAGAAAAAGACTCTTACTTATAGTATTTGCACTGAGTGCCAACGCATTACAATCATTTAGCCAAGAATTCATTTGGAAAGGCGGCTACGATTTTATTGGTGACAACAGAGAGTTCACCACATACTATGGCTATCCAGAAACGATTTTAGGCTCACGTCTTTCGGCAGTTATCGGCTATCAAATCGATTCAAATCAAGCTATTTTTGGAGGTGGCAGCTATATGGTGGAACACGGTGAAAAAATGTTCGCCCACGAACCAGTGTTGTCATTTTATTATCAATACAAGAATCAATTCCTTGATTTTCAATTAGGTTCGTTTCCAATTGAAAATGCCACATTCCCCAAAGTTCTTTACACAGACTCATTGTTGTACTACCGACCGAATTACCAAGGTGCACGGGGTATCATTTCACACAAATTAGGACAGCAAACGCTCTTATTCGACTGGCACACACAAGTTAACGCTGGCTATTGCGAAAAATTCATCACGGGTTTGAGCGGCATTACTCACTTTGGAAACTTTTTCCTGACTGATATGTTCTACTACCGCCACCACGCCGAAGGAAATCGCGGCAGTAAATCTGTTGCCGACAATGGCGGCTGGGGACTAAACCTCGGTTTCGATGTACGAAACACGTGGTTCGATTCGTTATCGGTTTCCACAGGATTTGTCAACACATGGTATAGCAACCACCGTGACACAACGTTCGTCAGCCCGTTACGGTCACTTGCTTCATATTCAACACTTTACATAGAGAAAAAATGTATTGGCATTGATGCGATATACTACCACGGCGAGGGCACGCACCTTCCGTGGGGCGACCCATTGTTCCGCTGCGGCCACTACGGACGAATTGACGCTATTTTGTATGTATTTCGGACTGATGCCGTCACAGCAAGTTTTCGTTGGTGCGAGCACTATGTTGACGGCGTTTTGGACAATTCACAACAAATTTATCTACGCGCAAGAATCGGAGGCACATTCAAAAAATGAGCGGATTGTTCGACGACATACAATTTTTACCCGGAGTTGGTCCAAAACGTGCTGATTTGCTCAAAACAGAACTGCACATTTTTACCATCTACGACCTCATCAACTTCATTCCATTCCGCTACATCGACCGAAGTAAATTCTACACAATAGCCGAAGTTGCACCTGCCCAAGCAGCTGTACAAATACGAGGCAAATTTTTATCGAAACAAACTTCGGGAATTGGCGCAAAAGCCCATCTTAAAGCATTATTCACCGACGGAACGGGCAGAATTGAACTCACGTGGTTCAAAGGCATTAAATGGGTCGATTCATCAATAAAACTTGGCGTTGAATATGTAGTTTTTGGCAAAGTGGCCGACTTTCATGGCATATTGTCAATGACGCACCCTGAAATAGAAGAATTTTCAAAATTCAACAGCCGTCCGCAACAAGATTTCATAGGCGTATATCCTGCAACAGAAAAGACCCGAAAAGCAAATTTGAATGGCAAAATTATGCGCACCATAATGGAAAGCGCATTTGCAAAACTTGGACAAAATGCTATCATCGAAACATTGCCATTCTACATTTTGAATGAATTTCAACTGCCGAATTTAGAAACAACTCTTCGTTCGCTCCACATGCCTGCCGACCTCAATCAGGTTTCCAAAGCCCAATTCCGCATAAAATTCGAGGAATTGTTTTGGGTGCAACTCAGTTTGGCTATCCGAAAACAAAACAACAACAGAACTGTCAAAGGGTTCCAGTTTTTTAGAAACAACGACAATATTTTGCCCACGTTCTATAAACAAAAACTTCCATTTCCATTGACAAACGCACAAATTCGTGTAATGTCGGATATCCGCAGAGATGTGGAATCAGGGAAACATATGAACCGCTTGATTCAAGGTGATGTGGGGAGCGGAAAAACATTGGTTGCAATGTTGGCAATGCTTATGGCTATTGACAACGGGTATCAAGCATGCCTGATGGCTCCCACCGAAATTCTTGCTCAACAACATGCGAAATCGCTCCAAGAACTTTTGGACGGACTTCCCGTAAACGTGGCGTTGCTCACAGGTTCTACAACAAAGAAAAATCGTGCGGAAATAGCCGATGGACTACAAAATGGAACAATCAACATCATTGTTGGCACGCATGCCTTGTTGGAAGACACCGTGCATTTCCAAAATATTGGCTTATGCGTAATCGACGAGCAACATCGATTTGGCGTGGCACAGCGGGCAAAATTATGGACAAAAAACTCCTCACAACCACACGTGCTTGTAATGACAGCAACCCCTATTCCACGCACATTGGCAATGACCCTCTACGGCGACTTGGACGTTTCAATAATTGATGAACTTCCCCCTGGACGAAAACCTATCAGAACAGCAAAACTTCGCAATTCACAACGACAAAAGATGTATGAGCTTATGCGTGAGCAAATTGCGCAAGGACGACAAGTGTACATTGTATATCCATTAATTCAAGAATCGGAACGGCTTGACTTCAAGAATTTGGAAGAAGGCTATGCCACCATCACACACGCATTTCCCGAACCGAGATATAAAACCGTGATTGTGCACGGAAAAATGAAACCTGCCGAGAAAAACCTTGCTATGCAGAAATTCGCATCAGGCGAAGCACAAATTATGGTTGCCACAACCGTGATTGAAGTCGGCGTAAACGTGCCGAACGCCACCGTGATGGTAATTGAGAGCGCCGAACGGTTTGGGCTTTCGCAGTTGCACCAACTGCGTGGACGTGTCGGACGAGGCGCTGATTTATCGTTTTGCATTTTAATGGCAGGCGACAAACTCTCTAAAGACGGAGATGCCCGCCTAAGCGCGATGGTTGAAACCACCGACGGTTTCCAACTTGCGGAAATGGATATGAAACTTCGTGGCCCCGGCGACATTGAAGGCACACAACAAAGCGGTCTTCCAATATCATTTAAATTAGCAAATCTTGCCCGCGATGGACAAATCCTCACGCTTGCCCGAAATGCGGCATTTTATATTGCAGAAAAAGACCCGACACTTTCGCTTTCGGAAAATGCGATATTGAAAAAAGGATTACAAGAACGTAGCAAACAAAATGTTTCGTGGCGGGAAATCAGTTAAACCGTATCCATAAATGATTTCTCAATTCTGTTGAATAAAATAATACCAAAAAACAACAACAGAATCATAAACACAAAACTATAGACCAACGCACCCCACGAGAATACCCCAATACCAAACGCGCCAAACTTAAATGTTTCGATAATAGAAGTAACTGGATTCAATAGAAATATCCATTGTTTATCGGCAGGAATTGAATTCAACGGATATATTATCGGAGTGGCATACATCCATAATTGCACACCAAACTGCAATAAAAAGACCAAATCACGGTACTTTGTTGTCATTGATGAAAATACGATACCAAAACCAAGGCTTAATCCCGCACACAACAAAACCAACATCGGCAATAGAGCTACGTACACATTCGGGACAATTGGCACGTCCATTGTAACGTAATAATACACATACAACACCACAAACACTGCAAACTGTATCAAGAATTGTATCAGATTTGAAATTGTGGTTGCCAATGGCACTACGATGCGGGGAAAATACACTTTACCAAACACATTTTGGTTGGCAATAAACACTCCAGATGTTCCTGTCAAACACTGCGAAAAGTAATTCCACAATATCAATCCTGCAAAATAAAACAATGCTCCCGGCACGCCATCGGTTGAAAGTCCTGCAAGATTTCCAAACACAAACATAAACATTATGGTAGTCAAAACAGGCTGCACGACCAACCAAAGCGGGCCCAAAATTGTTTGTTTATACACTGTCACAATATTCCGTTTTACGTACATCATCATCAAGTCGCGATAATGCCATATATCCTTCAAGTTTAGTTGCAATAAACTTGACATCGGTTTGATTACAGTATATTCGTTCTGTTCCATATTTCAATGGCAAAGATAGGGATTATTATCAAAAACGACAAACAAAAAGGAGATGCGGCAAAACCACATCTCCTTAGTATCATACGTTTCAATTTGATTAACGAAGCAACATCACACTTCCGTATTTTGTTGTTTTACCGTTACCATTATCGAAACCAGGCCATACCTGTCCATCAAGGAATGTAGCCTCCATTTTCCAGATATACATATCCGACTTCATCATCTTGCCATCGTAGCGTCCATCCCAATAGCCTACGAACATGCCATCTTTCACCTCGTTAGAGAACCACAGCAAGTTACCCCACTTGTCATATACCGAGATTTCGCAAGTCAACAAGTTGAAACCTTTTGGCGCAAATGTTCTAACTGCATGGGCTGGGTTCGTCGGAGCAAACGCGTCAGGCACGTACAACGACGAACTAACGTTCACAAAGATGCATTCCGTATAACTTGACGTACAACCAAAGTCGTTGGTAACCTTCAAAATAGGACAGTTATAACCGTACAGATAGCCACCCTCACGAATCGGGAATTTACGTTTTTCGAACGGAACCACAGTGTCAACTTGATTTTCTGCTCCTTGATGACCATAACACCATTCCAACGTATATGCGATAGGTTCAGCAACTAAATTACCTTCGGCATCTGTTGTCCACAAACTATCTTGTATTGTGCTGTCAACCAACTCAATAACATTCGACGACCCTGGCATTGACCATCCAAATGAAGCGATTGGCTCTGGTGCAATTCGAACAATAATAGTATCGAATCCTTCGCAACCCGCCCATGTTTGTTCATACACAGTCAATGTGTCAATACCAACCTCCAACCAGTCGATGTAGCGAACTGAAGTTGAGGAAGCGTCTTTCGAGTAGTTCAAGTGGTTACCTGTTACATTCCAGAAATACTGGCTTGTCTTTTCATATTGAGTATAGTAGCTTTCGCCAATACTACCCATACAAACAGAATCTCTACCGAACAATTTAGTTTTTGCCGCTGGAGCAACCACCATTGAAACAGTATCGCGGAGACTTTCGCAACCCAACAAGTTTTCTTCGTCGTACATATTCATATCATATACAACATAATGGTAGATACCTGTATCCAACGATTGTCCTGGTTGGAATTTATACGATTGACCGTGGTATTCCAAAGGCAATGTTCTTCTGTTTTCGTCGCCAATGCTTATCCACGTTGTGTATGGGCTACCCAAAGAACGAAGTTGCTCAATATTTTCGCCAGCACAAATTGTTGTTGTGAACACGATTGGCTTACGAGCACGTTCTTTAACCGATACATTCATTGAAACCTCATCGCTTGTACAGAAAATATTGTCATATACATATCGGTACGACGCAAATACTTCGTATTCACCAGCAGCGTTGATTTCATCAACAGGAGTAATTGAATGTTCTTCAGGATCTTCTTCTACGAATTTAGAAACTTTTCCATTACGAACCCTCCAAACCACTGACGAACGATCTGTTAATTCTGGTTCAAATGTTTGTACTTGGATAGAATGAATTGTATCATACACACAAATCGTTCTATCTTCGTCGATTGTAATCACAGGATGTTTGATGATAAACAAGGTGTCAATTGCAACCTCACTGAAGCAACCATTTTGCTCGCGGATTACGTAATACAATTTGTTTCCAAATTCGTTCACACCAACTTCTGGTTCATAGGTATAACCTGATGCAATCGGCATTGTCAAATCTTCATCGGCATACCATTTATCCAACAACAAGTCAGTTGACAAAATTGGAACATTCGCAGTATCACCTTGACACATATTACCACCCAACACATTTGGTTTTTCAGGTTGTTTGTTGACCATATACGTTATGTAACCTGCAGGTCCTTCACAACCATTAACTGTTTGAGTAGCATAATATTGTTTCTTACCCGCGGTAATGTCAACAGTTTGATAGTCATTGTTTGGCTCGCCTTCATTCAGTTTAGTAACCTTATCTGAAGCATACCAAGTGATGTCGGTACCTTCGGCGTGAAGGATTGGAGCCTCATCATACGTACACAAACGATCTTGAGGTGAAATTCTTGGAGCGAATGGCAATGGTAGAACTTCGAATGAAATCGGAGTCAACGGGCTATTACAGCCATTTACAGTCTGCATTGCGTAGTACAGATATACACCAACTGTTGTATCGGCAGGTTGATATGTATTGCTGTTTACTTTCAATGTTTTCGATTTTCTTGCATCAGAGAACCAAGTAATACTGTATTCCTCTGTATCGCTACCAACAGCTTCAATCACACGCCTGTCGTTGCTTGCTTCTTGGTAACAAATCTGACTAGGAATAGAATCCGGAGCAGCAGGATTTGGTTTTACCTCGAATGTCTCGTATGTAAGCGGACTGAAACATCCTCCAATATATTGAGCCGCATATACCTTATTGGTTCCAACAATTGCATTGATTGGCTGGTATGTAGCACCCTTGCCGTAAGCCGACAACGTATCAATTTTGCTACCATCGTTTGGAGTAGCAACTTCGCTGTCGTCAGCATATTCAAACCAATAGATACGTGATGTAGCATCTTCGCTTGCAATTCTAAACTGTGGATTTTCGTCGCCATCGCAAATAGCTGGCGCAGTTACAGCAAGAATCTTTGGAGATGTAGTAGCTTTCATATTTACAGCAACTTTAACTGGCGAGCTCTCGCAACCTTCTGGGTGAGTCAAGTTCGTATAAGGCTCGTCGTTCCATTCCGATACAAAGTAATAGTAGAATCCTGCATGTGAAGGATCGCTGTCTGGAGCAAGATTTGGAGTATATGTTCCATTTCCTGTTTCCGTATTTGTTGTACCATTTACGAATGTAGTGTAATCCTTACCATTTGCACTTTCATAGAAACGGTAGGTTGTTTTTGCAATATTACGAGCATTGTCTTTATCCATCCATTCGCCTGGGATTGCTGTCAATGTTGGATTGCCGTTATATACGCAGGAATCAACATTTGCAATTTCAACATGAGGTACTGGACAAATCTTGATTACCACTTCGGCTGGCGTTGATTCACTATAGCAAACCATAGCGCTGTTGTTTGTTCCAGCCTTATATTGGCGAGCATAGTATTTTTTGTTAGCCAACACATTTGGCGAATCATTGGTTTGATACATATTAGCCGTTGAACCAGCCGTAAATGCCAACTTATCTTCCTCGTCGGTTGATGCTACATATTCGTACCACGCAATGCCATCGCCATCAGTTTTAACAGCACCTATTTCCACAGGATTTTCTTGTGTTACAATTGCGTAGAAACTTGTGGTTTCAGGAGCTGGCAAGTAAATCACTTCTATGTCGTGAGTTTTCGATGACTGACATGATTTTTCATCAGTATATGTATATGTTACTTTGTAGTCGCCTGATTTCGCGCCGTTTGCTTGAGGATAGAACACAGCCGAATTTGTGTTAGCCTTCAAAGCTGAAGCGTCACCTTCAATAGACCACTCACCTATACCAGTTCCATTTTCAGAGCTTGCGTTCACCGTAATCAAAACTTCTTCGGTGCTGTAGCAAGCAGTTTCCTTTTCTTCAAGTTCAATTACAGGCAACGGATAAACCGTAACAGTAACTGAAGATTTCGGGCTCAAACAAGCTTTCTTACTTTGAGATTCAACAGCCTCGTATTGAACTTCAAAATTAGTAACGCCTGCAACGCTGTTACTTACAATATCAGGAATTGCCAACAACGAAGCACTTTCTGTCATTTTCACACCTTCTTTGTACCAAATCCATTTTGTAACACCACTTTCGGCACGTGCTTCAACAGAAGCACCTTCTTCAGCTTTCAGATTATCAAGAGGTTTGCCCAAACAAGCAGCAACAGGGTCAATTTTTGGAGCTTCCCAAGGACAGTCAACCAATCGCAACACTACATCAGCAGGAGCACTTTCGCAACCGAATGCATCAACTTGATTAATCCAGAATACTTCAGTAAGCGTAAGCTGACCATTTGCCTGAGCCTGCAAATCATCTTTATTCAACGTAAGAGTAGTACCTTCATTCAATTTTGAGTTCATCAACTCATCAGCATACCACTTCATTGTTTCTCCAGTTGACGATAATTCACCTTTCACATAGTCATTAGGAATATTAGCAATGTCATTAATCAACCACGTATATTCCTGTGAATCTGGGGCTTTCATAAAGTGAGCCACCGTATTTGATTTTTCAGTACTACTACAAGTTACACCATCGGAATATGGTTCTGTAGTATAAGTGTATGTAAATTCAACAGGAAGATTATCCCCGTCATAATCACCAGGAGTCCAAGTTGTTCCATTTAAACTTCCAGAACTTGCCGTCAAGCTACCAACCGCAGGTGCTGTGGCTACTGGCGAAATAGAAACTTGAATAGCCTCATTGCCTATTTTACAAACATTTGGTTCTGAAGTAACCGTTACCACTGGATTTGGAACCACGTGTACAGTAACCTTTGTACCTACCGACCAACAATTATCATTAGCCGAATATTCAGCAACATAATAATCTTTTGTTTCCTTACTTGGTTTATATGGGACTGGATCGTCGCCAGGTGTAGAAACCGAAGTTCCAGGGATTTCCCAACCCGCAGTAGTTACTTGATCTGCATTTTTACCGACAGGGTTTGCAGTCAACCACGCAATACGATAGTCAATAGGAGCATTATCGCCTACTGTACGGGTACCCGTCAAGAAATCGGTAGGTATATCCGTAACATCAGTTCCTTCACAAATATATCTATCGGCGAAATTCACAGAAGGAGCCATCGCATTACACTTAGAAACACTCAAGGTAACTATCACACTGTCACTATAGCAACCTTTATCAGCCACGGAAATCATTTGGCGAACAGCATACGGATAAGATCCAACCAATTCTTTGTCATCTACCCCTTTTCGACTTTTCACCTCTGTAACTTCAAATGTCTCACTTCCTTCTGTAAGAACGCTGCCTCCTTCAAATGGCATCCATTGCAAACCAGCAACGAAACCTTCCGCAGAAGTGGCCGATAATATTTCATCTCCTTCCAATACATTCGAAGAATTAACCATTTCGTTTACATCAGGGCCAGCGATTGGCATTTTTGGTTTCTTAATTGTTATGGTGTAATCATCAACATTCTGACACTTATACGCATCGGTATAAGTGTATGTCATTTGGTTTTCGCCTACAGCAAGTCGGCTTGGATCGAACGTTTTCGAAGAAATAGCTCCCGCCCAAACTTCTGTTCCGCCAGTCGCAGGTGTTGTAGTTAATTGACCTTCTTCGTCGGTTGAATAT
>JAEEGL017056921.1_pt1 | contig 12147 bp, 8 predicted proteins | sample 9134231 | NCBI WGS metagenome assembly JAEEGL01 (sample SAMN16246548, study PRJNA631951) | gut metagenome | biome: gut microbiome; feature: rumen; material: fiber-attached | host: Bos | place: Iran: Karaj | collected 2018-10
ATAGGCAACAGCGCCATTCAGGAAGCCCGGCACACGACCGGCGGCCAACTCGCGGACGAAGCCGTTGACCAACGAGGTCTTGCCGACGCCGGCCTCACCCGTAATCAGCAGGTTGGCCTTCGTCTTACGACCTAACACTTCATATATAATCGAGATTTCCTTCTCAAAGCCGATAACGTCGTCGAGCTTGCCGGCACGAGCCTCAGCGGTCTTGTCTGAACAGTACTTGCCCAGCGCACCCTTGCCGCCGGCGGCGGGGGTCTTCTTCGTCAGCTCAGCACCCTCCATATAGGGAGCCTCGACGTTGACGCCACCACCCATCTTGGCACTGATGTCCGACGGGGTCAGCGGTAAAGTCTTCAGCTGGTCGAATGGGAAGCCGACACCGGGCGTCACCAACGAGGCCAGCACACAGACAGCCGACAGCTCGTCAAGCCCGAACTTCGCCTGATAGGTCTCTGCCTCCTCAACGACTGCCTGAGCCTCGTCAGAAAGTTCCAAGTCGCGCATCGGACGAGCCGAACGTGGAGCCATCTGCATCTGGACGTCAGCCCAATCCTGCAGATAATAATAATCCTTGCCCAGGTCCGACTCGATGAACCTCACGAGCCCGAGATCCTTGTGGAGGATGGCCTTGAAGAGATGCGCAGGATAGATGGCGTCGCTGCAATACTCCTCAGCAAAGGAATTAGCAATTTTCTTTAGGTTTTCAATCATAAGTACGTCTAATTTTTGATTTATGCACAATTATGTCACAAAATTACGGAAAAAAGATACAAAAACGCACAAATCCGCAAAAAAAAGCCAGCACATTTCATTTTTTTAACAGAAGAGCCGAGTTCTCTTATCTTATTTCGAATAAGAATTCTCGATGTAGTAGGTTTGCAGCATGGTCTCGCGGTCGTAGTTCTTGCTTTGCAAGCAAAGCGCCGCAAGCGCCGAGCGGACAAAGCAAGAATTTAGGAATTTTTCCCTGCGGTGCATATCGGTGGTAGCCTTTCCCCTCCTAGGGGAGGGGTGCCGGAAGGGCGGGGTGGGGTCAGTAACTCGGCTATCCGCCGCACCCATGGCTTACCTCACCATAGGTAAGACCATCCGCGAGGAAAACGTTGTCGCAGAGACCAAGTAAACATAGCATAAGGTCAATGTAAATCGGCCATGGCCGATTTTTACTATGACGACGCTAACTTGCTATAAGAAAAGGTACTGATAAAGACACCCGGTAAGTGCGCTGAAGGAGTTACAAAGGAAACTGTACTTAAATGCCCGGCAGCGGTCGTTTAAAACAAGCCAATAGCCTATGAATTCCACAACAACGACTACACATTCTAAACCAATCAAATAGAAAGGAGAAGTAACCTTGAAGACCATAATGAAGGCATTAAGTGGCACGTTAGTAAAAATGTTGAGCACCACTGAAGCTGCTAACACCTGCCAGCGGTGTTCACGCATACAAAGCAGCAAGAGACTCTCAAGGAGAATGGTTGCCATCAGCGGCTCAAGTAACATCTGGCAAGTGGCATTGTCTTTGGCAAGATGGCCTAACATAAATCCTGGTAAGAGAGCCATTGCCAGTAGGCCGAAGGTCCATCCCTCACGTCCCAGAACGGCCTTGGTGGCCAAGTAGAGTGTACAAGGCATGGAGATATTGATAAGTAGCAAGGTTGTCAACACAAAAACATCGTGCCACGGGCACATCAGAAAGGTCATAGCACTAAGCATCATTGAGATATAGAAGACATTTCGCACGCCCCACATCTTAGACAGAAATCCACCCGCCGCCTTACCCACCATAACGATGATACTTACCACAACCATCGTCATAGGCGTACCCATTGAATGAAAAACGGTGCGCAAAGACGGTACGCTTTCCCCGATAAACGAACGACCTGACACGACCAGCATCAGACAGGAAAGGTAAAGGAGCGGGACAATGGGCAGCGACCGGGCAGTAGGCTTCACTACGTTCTCCGTGTAGAAAGATATAGATTTCCCTTCACGAACAATCCCAGCATAGTGGAGATGCAAAGCCGACAGCGCGATAAGAGCGAGAAGGAAGGCAGTCATAAGCATCGGACAGAAGAAACCGATGCCAATGGCCAGACCAACTGCTCCTGTCGAAACGAAGACACCCATCATACGGATATCATAATGTGAGGCCACGGCCACAATTTTTCCACCATAGACATGAAAGAGTGAATTACCCATGCCAAACATGATTGTAGCAGTCATAGCTGTCAATAAGTTCGCAGAAAGGGGTAGTAGACTTATTGAGGCTCCACCTACGAGCAGGGCTATCGCCAGTTTCAGTCTGTTCGGACTTGCCCCACTTGTATCAAGCCAACGGCCAGTTAACGGCTGGGTAGCAAAGGCCAGTACGTCATAAATCACTATCAACGCACCCGCCTCGACATCACTTACTATCTGCCACGTCATCATCATCATCCCACAAGCACAAATCCCATCTACAAGCAGATGTAGCAGGGACAACAGGAGCGTATGGAATGTTATAGAACTGCGTATCAGCATTGTCCGATGAACTCTGTCAGAAGCATTCTACTGTTTGTACAAAACAGCAATTTCTGAGCCGTTCGACGTATTAACAAGCGTCATCTTCATGTTGTTCTCAATGCGTCCCTCCAGAACAGCGTTTCCTGTTTCTTTAGGAGTAAGTACAACAAGACCGTTTGTATAACGATAGGTATAATTCAAACGTGTCGTCTGCGACGTCAATCCGTCTTCTTCGGTTAAAAGCAAAGTCGCATCTGTTGATGTAAACGACAGAGAAACTATCCAACGAGAGCCATCCGAATAAGAAGAGACCGACTCCCACTTGGTACCGGCAATCAGGTTAGAATTAACAGACTGCGTAACAGTTACTGCTTCCGAAGCAGTGCCATCAGTGCTTATGATGGTTAGGACACAAATGCGGGATCTGCTTTCTTGATTAGCGGCAACAGTGACAATTACCGACTGATTATTTGTCCCGGATGTAGTTGACAGATGACACCATGAAGCAGTGCCGGATATCGTCCAGCTGGTATTACTGGTAATATCAAGAACTTGTTGTCCTCCTTCATAATCAAAAGACAATGATGTGAGATTAACTCTTACTTCTTCTTCTGGACAGTTATGTCTTGAACCACAACCCATAGCGTCCAAAAGAACAACGACAAAAGCAAATAAGATATTCTTCATAATTCTTAAACTTAAAATGAATGTTTCACTCCAAAATTCAGTATTCCCACACAACCTATAGGCAAAAGTTCGGTAAACCCTCGCCATCTCTGACCACCTTATGTTGCCATCCGGTGGTGGCGGCGCATAACATGCCATAAACGTGAATGTAGAACTGAAGCCTATCAGTGTCAACATTCTGACAAGCATGTTGTCAAACCATTTATTAAATACCTTTTACATCTATCATCATTTTATTCAGATTCTTGTCTCGCTTCCTTGGTGATTGGAAGCGAGACAAGATACAGAACACATTAAGACAAGCAATATTTTACCTGTTTGTTATATTTTTGCAATACGCTTGGCATCATCCTATTTAATGATGACAGGGAACGACGGCTGTGTCGAAATGTGCTGCTTGACCATCATAGACAGCCGTTTCAAAAGGAGGTCACCCAAAACAGACTCGGGAATCTCCATAGGTGTGAAGTTCTCAGAAGCCGCACCGCGTGACAGCTGACGAGTGCTCGACACCACACTGCTATAGCTAATAAAAGCGATGGTTGTTACCTCTGTTGTGCTACTCGTCATAGTATATACAATAGCGATTGTATTGCCATCACCTGACAAATAGAAATACTGCTTACCGTCAGAGCTCGTAGTCACATAGGTGTACGACAGACCTGAGGATGATGCGACGTAGCTTCGTGCATCAGCAAGACTGACGGAAGAAGGAGAACAAGCGATAATCGCTTGTGACAGTTTCATACTGCTGTCAAACTGATACATTGTGAACGTCTCCTTGTACTTTCCGTTATATGCCAGATAATAGTTGTCTGAAGAAGACGTGCTCTCATCTATTAACGTATAGCCACGGTTAGACACAGCCGACTTCACCGTTGAGCGTAAGGCTCCCCAATTGACATAAGGTTCCTCAAACAGTTTTGTTGGGGATGACTCATAGGGCAGATAGTATATGTAGTACGCTCCTAACGACGAATTCTCAGAAATTGTCGCTATCGTCTTTTGATCTGTTGACAGATAGATATACGTTCCATCTTTCTCACCGACATACTGGTATCCACGACTCTGCAACTGGGCGCCTATTTCTGTCCGCGTTGCTGCCGACGTGGTAACCGCTACAGCTGAACCCGACAGCTTGGAGTCTACGAAATTATACATAATAAGCGCCTCCTTATCTTTTCCTATATACGCTAAGGTTGTTGATTCCTCTCTGTAAAGGACATAACTGCTCATATAGCTCTTGGTCTGCGACATAGTAGCACCCCATACCGTATAAGGTTCACGGTAGATTACAGAAGATTCCTTCTTGGCTTGAACAACCTTTACAGCAGCCGTTATCTCACTCCCCTTTACAGTCAGCGTGACTTCTCTAGTATTTGTTTCAGAGGTATTGGCAGATAGTGCTTTTACAGTAATGGTAGCATTACCACTGCCCGATACCGAAGAGAGCGAAAGCCATGAAGGAACTCCAGTTATGGTCCAGTTAGCATTTGAAGTGATGCCGAAAGTACCTTGAGAATTGGCCGCAGAGCTAATGTTCACGGGTGAACCGGTAACCGTAAGGATTTCACTGTCTTTTGCCTGCACAACCTTAACTGTAGCCGTTTTCTCCCCTGCCTTAATAGTCAACGTAGCTTCTCTTGTATTCGTCACAGAAGTATTGGCTGACAGTGCTTTGACGGTGACAGCAGCATTTCCGTTGCCTGATGCCGAAGAGAGCGAAAGCCACGAAGGATTTCCCGTTATGGTCCAATTAGCATTTGAGGAAATGTTGAAAGAACCTTGAGAATTGGCCGCAGAGCCAATGTTTACGGGTGAGCCGGTAACCGTAAGGATTTCACTGTCTTTTGCCTGCACAACCTTAACTGTAGCCGTTTTCTGACCTGCCTTAATAGTCAATGTAGTTTCCCTGGTATTCGTCACAGAGGTATTGGCAGATAGTGCTTTTACAGTAATGGTAGCATTACCACTGCCAGATGCCGAAGAGAGCGAAAGCCACGAAGGGTTTCCCGTTATGGTCCAGTTAGCATTTGAAGTGATGCTGAAAGTGCCTTGAGAATTGGCCGTAGAGCCAATGTTTACAGGTGTTCCTGTAACTGTAAGCGTCTCTTCAATTTGGAAAGACACTTGGTTTATATCTTTGACATCCAACCGAAGCGATGTGCCATCAGACTTCTCTATGACCATATACTCTTGAGCGTGCAGGTGTACTGATGTAAATGCTGCACAGATTAAAAATAAAGTAAAAGCTATTCTTTTCATCGTCTTGTAATTTTTAGTGTTTGTTTATTCCCTACTTTAATAACATAAACGCCTTTAGGACAAGTGCTTAGGTCGACAACAGCACCTATTCCATTGTCTTCTACGCAAATGCCATACTGATGCCCCGACAGATTGGCCACGATGATTCGGTCTTTGCTCTGTAGGCCAGAGACCTGATAACGGTTTACTCCAATCTGGGTGATTGACACAAGCAGCCCGGTCGTCTCTGTTTCCTCAATGCCGGTGGCATCCTTGAAGTAGAACCGCTTGATGTCGGTGCGCTGATAGCTGCCAGTGAACGTCTGGCTATTAATAACCATTTCACTACCACTGAATCTCAATGTTGGTTTCGCTTCCAATATGAGTCCCACTTTACCACCGTTGGTCAGTTCGATTATCAGTGTAGAGCCTTCTGCCCTAATGCCTACTGATATAAACCATACTGCCAACAGTAATAGAATTATTCTTAGCTTTTTTCTCATTGTATTACTTTATTAATATGATTTCACAAATATTTTCTTGTATGTTCCATTTGGCAGTCAAACAACACCAAAGCCTTGTCTGAGATTTTCTACTTTTGCTCCCTCTATATAATGCACAGGAGCATGACTGTCTGTTTCAGCAATATGCCTGGCATCATCCTATTTAATGATGACAGGGAACGACGGCTGTGCCGAAATGTGCTGCTTGACCATCATAGACAGCCGTTTCAAAAGGAGGTCACCCAAAGCAGACTCGGGAATCTCCATCGGTGTGAAGTTCTCAGGAGCCGCACCGCGTGACAGCTGACGAGTGCTTGACACCACACTGCTATAGCTAATAAAAGAAATGGTTGTAAGTTTTGTCGTGCCACTCGTCAGAGTATATACAATAGCGATTGTATTGCCATCACTTGACAAATAAAAATACTGATTACCGTCAGAACTCGTAGTCACATAGGTGTACGACAGACCTGAGGATGATGCGACGTAGCTTCGTGCATCAGCAAGACTGACGGAAGAAGGAGAACAAGCGATAATCGCCTGTGACAGTTTCATACTGCTGTCAAACTGATACATTGTGAACGACTCCTTGTACTTTCCGTCATACGCTAGATAATAGTTGTCTGAAGAAGACGTGCTCTCATCTACTAACGTATAGCCACGGTTAGACACAGCCGACTTTACTGTTGAGCGTGTAGCACCCCAGTTGACATAAGGCTCCTCAAACAGCTTTGTTGAAGGTGACTCGCTATAGGGCAGATAGTATATGTAGTACGCTCCTACTGACGAATTCTCAGAAATTGTCGCTATCGTCTTTTGATCTGTTGACAGATAGATATACGTTCCATCTTCCTCACCGACATACTGGTATCCACGACTCTGCAACTGGGCGTCTATTTCTGTCCGCGTTGCTGCCGACGTGGCAACCGCTACAGCAGACCCCGACAGCTTGGAGTCTACGAAATTATACATAATAAGCGTCTCCTTATCTTTTCCTATGTACGCTAAGGATGTTGTTTCCTCTTTGTAAAGCGTGTAACCGCTCATATAACTCTTGGTCTGCGACATAGTAGCACCCCATACCGTATAAGGTTCACGATAGATGGTTTGCGATGTAGCGCCTTTTTCATGACTGACATATATACCATTATACAATTCGGGCGTTCCGTTGTAGGTTGTCTTTGATCCTAAAATGGTTATTTTATCACCGACCTCTATGTTCTTAGTCTCAATGCAATTCTTTCTATTGTTGCCTGTGGCACCCCATCCTGGATAAGTACCATAAACAAATACACTGTTTGTTCCGTCTGTCAGATAAAGATTACCCCACACTTCGCTCGTTATCTCTGTTATCGTGCCCGTAAGACGATAATAAGTCTCTGCATCATCAGGCTTGTTTAAGAATTGAGTCACTGTTATATCTGTCACAGGATAGTATTTTTCACAAGCGACAGCATTAAGGCTATTGCCCGTATTTGCCGTCACAAGAACAGTCACGACATCTCCATTCTTTAGACCTAATGTGCGGAACACTGGATTTGCTGCATTGTCTGTAATAATACAGTCTCCGGTATAATCACTCAAACTGAATGTCATAAGAGAATAACCTGAAATGTTACTGACAATACCCGTCACACGATATACTGTTCCGTCGGTCTTCTTTGTGCTGCTTGCAGTTGCGTCAACTATATCATTTAACCTTGGTGTTGCAGGTTCCTGTGTGACAGTGACGACAGCCACCTGCGACCCGCCCGCCTCGGTAAAGAGTATTTGGGCTGTCCTGGCCTGTCCGGTGCTGTTACCATCCGTGACGCTAAGCGTTACTGTAGTACTGCCATGTCCACTTATGGGCGACACAGAAAGCCAGTCTCCGGTAATTGTACCAACAGTCCAATCTGTGCCACTCGTTATATTGAGTGACGCAGTACCATCTGCGGCCAGTGTTACTTCGGTCGGTGTAACAGAGAAGGGTATCGTCTCCGGCTTATCGTCACCACCACTTTTACATGACATAAGGCTGATGACGATAGCCATCCAAGCCCACGCAATTATCTTTATCTTCATAATACCTATAGTTTTTAGGAGGTTAATGCTTCAATATAATCTTTTTTATTGTTCCGTCCTTCAGACGGATGATGTTGAATCCCTGATGAGGCGATGGAGCGCGAGTTCCTGTAACAGAGTAGTATCCACACATCTTGTCCTCAGTCTTTTCTGCCCACCGAAGACTATTACTAATAGCTCGCGACAGGGCAATATGTTTCAGTCGGATGAGCGATGACTTGCCGACGACACCCTTAAACGCTAACTCAAATGGAACACAAGTCTTTTGAATGAGGAATTTATGTGTTATCCATGCCTCAGAATCAACACGCTTTTGACCGACAGGCACCCACACCGTCTCTCCTTGCTTTCTGACAAAGACAATAATAGAATCTGGGGTATATCGTTTCTTTGCATACTTACTACAATCAAACGATAGAATGTAGTCGTCAACATTGACATCTAAGACTTCAGAGACCAATGATGTTGATGTAACATAGGCATCAGCATCCCATACAGACGCCGCTGACGATAACTGGGCATAACTGTTGGTACCACCCGAGAAAGAAAGTCCCTTTCGCCACAACATATTACCCTGATGGCACTCCTGATGCCAGAAATCATTAATCGTCCATTCAGAGAAATCTTCTTCCCACACCATCTCACCTTCAACAGGACGTGGCACGTCATCCTCAGCTCCAGAATCCGTAACACCCGTAGTAAAGTCAAACGATATATGGCCGTCATTCAAGACCGCGATGTTGGTTAACGAAAAATCTGCACTTTCACCATTTTGGCATAGAGCAGCAGGGGTGGAAGAAGGTGTAAACTCATAATTGTCAGTCTTGCCTGGGAAAGGACAACCAGCACTATTCACCTCACCGTATGTATCGGCTTCATTCGAAGGTAGTGAGAAGTTGGACGAAGCACAGACGACATAACATTCTTGCGGGTAACCAGCATTTATTTTGTTTGCCATAGTCCTTCCTTCTATCCCAGGTCCTACGTGGAACAATAACAGTCCACTTCCTGGAACGGCACAATCGAAAGATGTCTGTTTGCGATTCTCAAGCAGATAGTAATCATTAGCCACAGGAGTATTGATTCTATATATCTTATTACTAATGTCAGATGACTGTAACTGCAGAAGAGAGTCCTTATTGAGTGTGACGACCTCTACCCACCCGAAATCATAGGCCTTGGTATAAGGATTAAAATTTGCCGGGTTCACACCTTGGTCATTCCAGCTTCCGGAAGCCATGACATCCCATTTCCCCGTTCCCGGATAATTACCTCCTGTTTCATAATCAGTGTCATAATAGTCCATTGCCCCTAAGGCATGGCCTATTTCATGACAATGAGGCCCTATACGCGAGATGCCTTTGCCGTAGCTTGATCGCAATTCTGGTGCACAAGAGTATCTGTCAATCATCATACCCTGAACACTCATGGGCGAGAATGTAAGTTCATGTGCCCAAATAGCTTTCGAGGAAGCTCCAGCCTCTTCACCATAGCCTGCGTAAATGATATGGAAATTGTCGACCAAGCCATCGTCATTAGCATCATAATTCTTCAAGTCTACTTGCTTAGAGACAGCCTGAAGAGCCTCTGTAAACAGGGCATAGGGATTCTTATCGTGACCTTCAAAACCTATATTGCCACCGTAATATTCCATATTGTACTTCGCTGTGAATGGTCCCAAGACGTCGCATTGCAGCTCCAACTGTCCGTATGATGTGTATTTATAATAGTCGAACACACTTCCTGACGCTCCATCGACAGAGTAGTTTGGCTGATTAAACAACGCATTGAAATCACTTTGGGTCTTGGTGAATCGGCAGTCAGCGAATTGCATCATGACAATTAACGCCTTACGCAATCCCGTCACAGGTTGTCTCTGTTTTTGGGGCGAGTATTGGGGGCGGTCAATTGCAAGGGCATTGTTCCTCACTGTCACTGGTCTTATTCCTTTTTCTTGACTATTAAGGAAGGTTACAAGCGCAGGAGAATACTGTGAGGGAGCCTCCAAGGCAAACGGCGACCGTTTCACCTGCCCGTCAGCATCCTTATATAGATACTTCCAGCCGATTGTGTCCTGAACAACTGTATAGCCGTCGGAGGTCAATGCATACTTCAGGGTTTCGTCTCCTTGTAGGGTGATATATGTGTATCCCTTCTCAGTCTTAACCTTTATCGGATAGGGATAAGCCACAATAGCCATTGCGCGCAATGGCATAAAAAGAGCCAAAATAAACCAAACCTGCTTAATCAGTCTCATATTGTGATAATGGCTAAGAAGGGGGAACACCCTTTTGGGGAGTTCTCCCTTCATCTATAAGCGATTTATTGTTTATACAACACAGCAACTTCCGAACCGTTTGACGTATTAACAAGTGTCATCTTCATGTTATTCTCAACACGTCCCTCCAGAACAGCGTTTCCTGTTTCTTTAGGAGTAAGAACCACGAGACCGCTTGAATAGCGATAGGTATAATTCAAACGTGTCGTCTGCGACGTCAATCCGTCTTCTTCGGTTAAAAGCAAAGTCGCATCTGTTGATGTAAACGACAGAGAAACTATCCAACGAGAGCCGTCTGAATAAGAAGAGACCGACTCCCACTTAGTACCGGCAATCGGGTTAGAATTGACAGACTGCGAAATAGTTACCGCTTTCGAGGCAACGCCATCGCTGGTTCTAATGCTCAGAACACAATTGCGGGACATACTATCCGGATTACGGTCAACAGTGACAATTATCGACTGATTATTTGTCCCCGATGTAGTTGACAAATGACACCATGAAGCAGCACCAGATATCGACCAATTGGTATTACTGGTAATGTCAAACACCTGCTGACTACCTTCAGCGTCAAACGACAATGAAGTCTTGTCAACATTCAACATAGAAGGATCAGGATCATCATCAGAGCCACCACACGCCACAAATGTAACACTCATCAGGCCGACCATCACCGTGGCCAGCACATTACTTAGAAAAACAGGTTTTTTCATCATTGTTTTAAGTTTTAAATTGGTTATTGAAATGTTAATTATATAGTGTCCGATTTGACCACGACATACGCGTATATACGCAGAAACGTGGAATTGCTATTGTTCCACATCCCTGACTTGAGGCTCTGGTAAACCCGTAAAAAAAGATATAGACATAACAAGTCCACGCTATATGCGCGAACCATTGTTACTCCATCTTGTTTTTACACTATTTGAAATTTACCAGATTTCAAGTCACAAGATAGAAGCACAACGCTTCATTTTTCATCCCACGAAAGAAGCTCCCACCCTGCCTCCGCCGCGCTTTTCAGGGGCGTTTTGGGTCTCGGCCTCGACCTTTCGGCCACCTGCCTTTATATGGTAGGCGTTGCAAAGATACAAAGATTTTTGAAATGAACAAAATAATCTTTAAAAAATTTCTTGTAAAAGTTCAACTTTACGGAATTTTGCGGAATATGGGGAGGGACATATTCAAATTCCTATGATTCGTCCCCATCGATACAACTCCACTCTTGCGGTCTTCAACACATAACTGGGACTCTGGTAGTAGAGGCTAAGAATTGGGAGCTGCTGCGCCAGAATTTTACCCGGATACTAAGAATTTTGCGTCTTAGGGTGTCAGGGTGACAGAATGCCGATGTACAGGGCGTCTGCACCCTTTTTTGAGGGTGACAAGGGTGACAGGAGGGTGACAGGTGTTGGCGCGCACAACGACAAAATGGGTGAAAACAAGTGCTTTTACTACCGCCTAACCCGAAGATGGTTACGGCGCAAGATGAAGATTCCGCGTTTACAGCCTCCGAATTCTCGAGAGAATTTGGAGCTTTGCTACCGACAAAGCCAACGTTTGCTACCGATAAACCTCCGAATTCTCTCGAGAATTCAAGCGTCTCCCAGCAGTAGGCCATCGGCGGAAAGGTGATGAGGAAGCCATGAGCTTGTTTCTCGAGCTTCACAAAGGCGGCCTGCGCTCGACCTTTGGTCGCTACCGAAGGGACGCAAGAAAGGCCAGAAAGCTCCCAGCCCGGGGCATCACCCTGGGTAAATACGGTGCGCAGCCAACGCCCTGCAGGGGCAAAAAGCTCCCAGCCCGGGGCATCACCCTGGGTAAATACGGTGCGCAGCCAACGCCCTGCAGGGGCAAAAA
>JAEEGL010989206.1_pt1 | contig 12146 bp, 7 predicted proteins | sample 9134231 | NCBI WGS metagenome assembly JAEEGL01 (sample SAMN16246548, study PRJNA631951) | gut metagenome | biome: gut microbiome; feature: rumen; material: fiber-attached | host: Bos | place: Iran: Karaj | collected 2018-10
CCTTCCCCTCGGGGGTAGCGAAGCGGCGGCGCGGTAGTGAATGACAGCCCGGGGGGCTGTCAGAGCCGCGCCGTGCCCGAGCCGCAGCGAGACGGTGGCGTCGAAGCGACAGGATGAGGGGGGCGAGTCGAATCGATTCCGGATTGGAACCGTGAACGCCGTCGGACGATGCTCGCGGAAAACGGGGAATATCCGAACAAATCGGTATTTCGCGCGTCTATTCAGAGCTTCCTTAAAGTATCTGAACACCCCGCTTCCTTTTCGTTTACCTGGGATCCTCTCCGAATCCTCCGTCTCTTATCAGGTCGAACAGTGTGCCTCCCGTCACGTTCCAGCGGCAGCCGTCGCGGTATTCAAGGGTCGCGGTCAGTCCTTTGTATTCCTTAACTCCGCCGCCCGTCTGCAGCGTCAGATCGAAGGTCGCCGTCGCGTCCCTGTAATAATAATTGTACTCGTTTGTTCCGGGAATCTGCGCGACGCGAAGGTCGGTCAGCACCAGACTGTCGCTGCCCGGCGTCGCCTCGTGAGAAAGAACCGTACCGTCGTTTTCGTAATATTTCGCGATCAGGTAGCATTTGCCGTAGCCTTCGAGATAAAACGCTTTTCCGAAGAACAGCGGATCCGGATCGGCCCCGCTCGCCGAGCGCTCCGGATACTGTCCGCTCAGAAAACGGACCTTGTAATTCAGTTCGTTTCGCATATTGTCAAACGTATACGCAAGGCACGCGGTCCCCTCGTACGTCACGCCTGTTATTTCCTGCTTCTTTGTACTGTCGTAAAGCACGTCCTTCCAGTCAATTCCCCAGGTGATCTTCTTATCGCTGTAAAAGCCGGAGCAGAACAGTATCGCCTTTGCTATCGCGTCGTTTATCTGATTTTCCTCTTTGAGATAATCCTGAGTCTTGCGGAATTCCACCACCAAATACTCAAACCTTCCCCCTTCGCATTCGATCCGATCAAACTCATCGGGACTTCCCGCGTAAACGATACTAAGTTTCTGAGCATTGTAGAAAGACACGGACGACCTTTCGGTTCCGGGTTCCTTTTCCACAAACAGCGACTTGACTGAGTTCGGAAGAAATATTTTAGCACCCTCTCCGGACGCACTTGTCCGGCTGCCGAGGACAAGCTTTTCCGCGCCGTCCGGAATGATAAGCCGCTTGAAACAGACTGTGCTCCCGAAGATCCGCAGATCCACCGTTTTCAGCCCTTTCGGAAGCGTTACCGATCTGAACGAAGAGCAACCTTCGAAAGCGTTCCTGCCGATTTCTTCGATCACGTCGGGAATATCGAGCGTTTCAAGTCCCGAACATCCCCTGAAAGCTCTCTGCGCGATCCGTATTACGCTGCCGTCACCGGGGATCAACGCGGAGGATGAGCCTAGTATGACCGAACTCCGCGCTTTGTCGACAAGCACCGTTCCGTTCGTCGAATAGCGGGAGTTCCCTGCGGAGACCGAGATCTCCGAAAGCGACCGTCCGGCGCCCGAAAAGCTGCCCCAGCGCGTCCCGTCTTCTTCGGTCAGCAGAGTGCCGGCGCCGATATGGAGCCGCCGGAGCGACGAACAGTCTCGGAAGGCGCCCTCTCCCACCGAAACTACCCCGTCCGGAATGATTACTTCCGTCAGAGCCGCACCGCTGAACGCGAATTCTCCGATCTTTGTCAGCGTTGCCGGAAGCGCCGCCTCCTTCAGCGACAGGCAACCCGAAAAAGTGAAAGCCGGAACTTCGACAAGAGTCGCCGGAAGAACGACACGCTCGATATCGGGACAGCCCTCGAAAACTGCCGTCCCCAGTACCGTCCGCCCGGGAAGCCGGATCTCGGTAATGCCCGAGCAGCAGGCGAATGCCGAGTCTTTTATCGTTATTTCGTCTCCTTCGAAAACGATGGAAGGAATATAGGCGCCGTCGAAAGCCCTCTCGCCGATCTCGGTGATACGAGCCGGAACCGTCTGAGAGCGTGTAAACCGCCTGCCCGCAAAGATTTTCGGCGCGATGCGCCTGACGTCGGGATCGTCCGGGATATCCGCCCCGTTGCAGACAATAACAATTTCGGCTCTGTTTACGTCTATCAGACATCCGGTCACCAAACGGAAAGAGGCGTTTCCTTCGGCGACCGATACCGATTCGAGCGACGAGGTACGCGCGAACGCTCCGTCTTCTATCGAACTGACGTTTTTCCCGATCGACAGCGTCCTGAGCGACGGGCAGTCTCTGAAAGCGAAACCGCCGACGCGCTCGACGCCGTCCGGCAGAACGATCTTTTCAAGCGCCGCACATCTTTCGAATGCCCGCGACCCGATCTCCCGGCATCCGGACGGAATCGTCAGATCGGCCAGATATTTGCAGCCCGAGAAAGTTCCCTCGCTGATCTTTCCGACCCCGTCGGGAAGTGAAACCGAGTAAAAATCCGATCCGGCAAAGGCATATTCGCCGATATAACAGGAATCCCCGAGGAGTAAAAGTTTTGCTCTTTTGTTCGGGACGGCGTTCGATACCGTCGCCCCTTCGAAAGCGTGATCGGAAATCCGCTCAACGGTCGCGGGAATGACCACGTCGCCGGTCAGCGCCGGCTTTTCCCCGAAAACGTAGCCGCCGACCGACCGCAGCCCCGGAATATCATCAAGTCTTACGGACAGCGAACAGCATACGAGATTACCCGTATCTTTTTCGAGGATATACCAGCCGCCCGCATTCCCGCAAACGAAGTTTCCGCCCTCCTCGGCGGTCACTTCGGCAATTCTGGAAAAATCGGTAAAGGCAAGCGGTTCGATCTCTTTTACGTTTTTCCCGATCGTCACGACCGCCCCGGGAGAGAGCAGCCCCACCGATCCTTTGCCGATGACGCTGACGTTTTTGTCGGAAGCAACGTTCCCGTCGCTTCCGAGAGACAGTATCATTCTCCCGGTGCCCTTTTCGTAAATGCATTTACCGTCGGACGCATATTTCGGATTGTCCTCCGAGATACGGATCAGAGGCGGTTTAAAACTGTCCCCGTTCGAAAAAAACGCGTCGGGACTGATCTCGGTAACGGTCGACGGGATAATCAGCTGAACCGGAACCATATTGGCATCGTCGCTGTACAAACAGAATGCTTTGCTTCCGATCCTTTGTATCCCCTCTTCGATCTCCACGTTAAAATCGCCCTTGAAGCTATTCGTATTGCCGGGAAGATAAAGAGAAAACCCGTAACCGTCCCCGATCCCGGTTACCGGAAGTCCGGCGTATTCCGAAGGTATCACCGTGGCAAGAAAGGTTTTATCGTCAAAGGTATACCAGTTCGGGCGGCCGCCCGATACCGAGCAGGATTTTCCGTCCGGATTCAGTATGAAGTAGCATTGCGCCTCGGTAACGTCTTTGCCGTAAATATCGCGAGGCTCCCGGTATTCGATAAATCCGGCGGGAAGATCGGGATCGTAGGAAAAAGGCCCCGTGTACTGATATCCGCAGGCGGCGCACTTGTAAAGGAAAACTCCGTCTTTTTCGGGAGAAGCTTTTTCCAGCGCCGTTCTTGCGATTATATGATCGGCGTGCTTCCGTGTCTCCCCGCAGATACGGCACACCTGCCAGTGCTGATTTTCGTCGAACTGTTTTTCGCTTGCCCATTCGTGGATATGCTCCGGTTCCGCGGACGGGATCACCGAAGGCAGTTCCGAGACCGCGTCCGGCATCGTGTAAGGGACGGGGGGCTCGGTCCTGCGGTTGACGAACGATATCCCGGCGATCAGCGCCGCCGCCGAGAGAGCGAGCACCGATATCACGGCTATAAGAAACGCGTATTTTTTCACCTGCTCTCCTCCCTGATCTTCCGGACGCAGAGAAGCGCTCCGGCCGCGGCGGCAGCTGAACATACCGCGCAAAACAGGATCACGCGGACGGATCCGTCCGACGTCGAAGGAGACGCGATAACGCCGTCCATTGCGAGCCGGAGACGCGGGGATATCGTATTCGTTACCGGGCCGTCGTACTCGGTGAAGGTTTCGGCTCCGTTCAGCACCCGAAAGACCTCGCCTCCGCTGAGAACCGGTCCTCCGGAATTCAGTGAAAACATTGCGTCGAGCTTTATTACGCGCGTCTGTCCGTTTCCTTCATTCAGATCCAGTCCGATCACAATGCGGTATACCCCGCCATACCATTCGATTATCCTGAAGTAATAGTCAAATCCGGTACTGACCCCGGAAATATCAAGCTTCAGCTTCCCGGATTCGCGCGCGGCGGCAAATACCTCCGGCGAAACGGTCTCCCAGACCGAGAATCTCATGGTCGTGATCGGGTCGATATCGTAATATCTCGTAAAGCCCGATTTTTCGTATTCGAAGCAGAGGGCCTGGACGAATCCGCAGTCGGGGATCCTCCATCCGTCGCCCGTTCGGACAAATTTCACCCGGACGCTTCCCGGCTTGTTGGAGTCTCCGTCAGATTTGAATCCCTCGAATATCGTAAACCTGAATTCGGCTTTTCCGTTCCCGTTTTCGAGCTCCTCGAAATCCGCCTCCGCTGCGGTCGGAAACACGTTATTCTCGTAAAAAGACTTCTGCATATAAAACATCAGCACCATACCGCCGGCGCCGCCGCCTGATCTGTGTACCCACGGAAAATCCGTGTCGAGAGGCAGGTCGCAGGGGATATTCCCGATAGCATATTGCGACGGGTCGTATTTTTCATAAGGATCCCATTCGTGATACGGAGTCAGATACGGGTTCCGGCGCCACATCATGTCCGACACGTCCTCCGCGTAGATCGTCTCCGCGTATTCCTTTACGTCGCGCAGGGTCACAAGCGGAGTTTCGGCCGCCGGGGACAGGTCTCCGGCACGATAAAACCTGCCGCTCAGGTCGGTCAGTCCTTCCACTCCGCCGTTCCACCAAAAATTGAATCTGGTGAGGTTCCAGTACAGTTCATAAGCGCGCCTGACGAGATCCCACGCCTCTTCGTACGGGATCCGGTCGCCCGAGGCGGAAGCCGGCGCCCAAAGAGAAAGCGGAAGGCAGAGTAAAAGAACGGCCGCCGCCAGCGATATGATCTTTTTAATCCTTTTCACGTTTTTCCTCCCTGAATTCAACAGTCGCGCGCGTTCCCTTCCCCGGCTCGGATTCGAACGACAGCGAAGCGCCGTGGACTTCGGTGATCTTTTTGCAGAGGGACAGCCCGAGTCCGGCGCCCCCTTCAGATCTTGAGCGCGATTTGTCCGTCCTGTAAAACGGCTCGGTGATATGCGAAAGCTGCTCCTTCGTCATACCGCGCCCGTCGTCGGACACCGAGGCGACCGGACCCGCGCAGGAAAGAATTACTTTTCCTCCGGGCCGGCAGGCTTTGATCGCGTTTTCGGCAAGATTGTAAAACAGCATCGACAAAAGCGTCGGATTGCCCTCGACCTCGCTCGGACAAAGGTCGGTTTCAAAAGTTACCCCGGCTTTTTCGGCTTTCGGACTGAGTCTGCGCCCGGTGTCGGCAAGGGTCGCGGCCAGATCGCAACGCTCGGTCTCCGGAAGGACAGCGCCCATATATGCGCCTTCAAGTATCGTTTCGGATATCTTCCCGAGTCTGTCTGACTCGGATATTATGTATTTTGCGGCCATTATCCGGGTCTGTTCGGGAATGGCGGCTTTTTCGATCGTTTCGGCGTACCCGCGTATGCTCGTCAGCGGCGTGCGCATCTCGTGCGCCATATCGTTGATCAGTGTCTGCTTCTTCTCGGCTTCTATCCTTCGGTTTTCCGCCTCGCGTTCAAGCTCGTCCATCTGGCTGCCGATCTTTTCGAGCATCAGATTGAAGCTCCCCGCAAGCAGGGCGAACTCGTCGTTTCCCTTTTCCTCCGCGCGGTAATCCCAGTTGCCTCCGGCGATCTGTTCGGTCGCCACACGCATCCTGTCTATCGGAACCGAAAGCCGGCGCATGACGAAATAAAGAGAAACCGCAAGCAGTACCGAGACGAGCGACGCAGTAATCGCGAAGGCGGCGCCGAGAGAACGCAGATCCGCGTCGAGGTCGGACGCGTCTTTCGCGAACACAAGCTCGTAACCCGTTTCAAACACGGTATTTCTGATCACGATATGCCGCATGCCTTCGAAATATACGTGAGAAACGGTATCGCTTTCCGGGATCAGACCTTCCGGAACGTCCGAATAAATGATATCTCCGTCATGAAGGAACGCGAGCAGCCGCCCTCTCGAAGAATAGTTTTCTCCGAAATGCTCCATCAGATCCCGCGCGGAGTAGTCGGGCGAATCGCCGATATCCGAAAGGTCGCGGTCGAAGGAAAACGCGATATAGTATTCCTCCGCTTTCGCCGTCTCCTCTGCGGCGGCAACGTTCCTTCGGTAGGAGTAGACGGTCAGGGAGAGCACGGCAGCGTTCAGGCAGCCGAGAAAAAGGATCAGCGTGAAAAGATACGCTTTTTTCCAGAAACGCGTTTTCATATCTGCAGCCTGTACCCCGTTTTGAAGACCGTAATGAGTCTGTCCTCCAGTCCGAGCTTCTGACGCAGACGCCTTACGTGGATATCAACCGTCCTTTCGTCTCCGTCGAAATCCATCGGCCAGACCAGTTCTATCAGTTTTTCGCGCGAGAGAGCGAGATTGCGGTTGACGACGAGAGCTTCAAGCAGATCGAACTCCTTCGGCTTCAGATGCACCTCCTCGCCGCCCTTCAGGACCCTTCTTTTCGAAAAGTCTGCCGTTACGTCTCCGAAAGAAACGACGTCTTCGGTCTTTCTCGCCCGCCGGAGCACCGCGTTGACCCGCTCCACCATTTCGAGTATGTTGAAGGGCTTGGTGATATAATCGTCCGCCCCTCTGCGAAGTCCTTCAAGCCGGTCGGAAATATCTCCCTTAGCCGTAACGAATATCACCGGAGTATCCCCGCAGCTTCCTATTATATCGAAGCCGGATACGCCCGGAAGCATGACGTCGAGTATGATAAGGTCAAATTCTTCGGTCCCGATGCGCGCAAGGGTGGAGGTGCCGTCGAACGCCTGCTCGCAGGAATAACCGACCAGCTCGAGATTCAGTTTTATCAGGTCGTTTATCGGTTTTTCGTCTTCGACTATCAGAATTTTTCTCATTTTTTTCTCTTTCTCCCCGATACTGACGGTATTTTAACCCATTCATATTTCCGAGTTGTTTCCGGATTCGATTTATTGTGAAAAATCGCCGCCGGATCTCGTCTTTTTCGCGGCGATCCGGCGGCGATTGTAAATATCAGTTGTCGCGGCTGCCGCGGGCGGCGGCGAGACCGGTATTGAAGTTCTTTCTGAACTCCGCCTCGTCGAAACCGTCTTCGGACATTACGTTTTCAAGAGCGCAGCCGTAGACCGGCGGTATTTCCGCCCTGATCATTTCGGCGGCCCGACTTCCCTCTTCCCTGACGCGGTCGGCGTATTCGGGATATGACATAAGGATGCCTCCGCTGAGCACCAGCCGGAAGGGCTTCCCGTAAAATCTTTCTCCGGCGAAGGTCATCTCGGCAAGCGCCGACGCGTTGTGATCGAAGATCGCCCCGGCGACGGCGTCGCCTTCGGCTCTGCACTCGAAAACGCAGCGGGCGAATGATGCGATGAACGGTCTGCCTCCCGCGTAGATCTCGGGGATCGACTTCTCCGGCCTCTCGCCCAGCCGGGCGCTGACCGATTCGTAAAGCAGCGTCTTCTCCCCTCTTCCGTCGAACTGCCGCAGGGCGGCGCGTATGGCGTCGCGCCCGAGCATAAAACCGCTTCCGACGGTATCGAGCAGATACCCCCAGCCGCCGGTGTGGAACATTTCCCCGCCGCGGCGGCAGAACATGCTCGACCCGGTGCCGCACACGATGCATCCGCCGTCCCCCCTGCCGAGGACCGAGGTTATCATTCCGCGTCCGTCGTCCTCCCAGGTTATATTCCAGTCGCGGTAAAGTTCGCGCGGCCGCCCGATCAGTCTGTCTTCGTAATAGTTTTTCGACGCAAGTCCGAAGTACGACTTGTCCGGCTTCCCGTCAGGGAAAAACCCCCGGACTCCCTCGAGAGCGTCGGTTATCCTCCGGGCCGCCTCTTCGGCGCCGACGTCCATCGCGTTGCAGCCGGGCGTCACTCTTCGGCCGATAACGTGTCCCGCTTCGTCGTGGACGACCGCCTCGGTCTTGGTCCCTCCCGAATCCACGGCAAGATAATACTTCATACCGGCTTATTTTTTTCCGGCGAGCCAGGCAGTGCGCACCTCTTCGAAAACGCTGTCGGGGATTTCCGGCGCGCCCGAAAGATTGTTGCTGATATACTGATCTCCCGCTATCTCGGGGAAGGTGCACGCGGTGTCGTTCCTGTAGGCGTCCCTTTGCGCAGGATCCCGCAGATCGGGTATTTCTATCGGGATATTGCCGTTTGCGATCGACTTCAGTCCGAGCGTGCCCGGCATGCACATATCGACCGCCTGGTAAACGCCGACTGACCTCTCCTTTGCCTCCGGATCTCCGAGGATGCTCCTGACGAAATAATGCGTCGTGTAATAGTCTCCCCCGCCGTGCCCCGAAGCCGCCGCCTCGGCGATTATCGGCTCGGGCTTGTATACCTTTTTCTCTCCCTTTCCGTTCATTCCCGGCTGTTCGAGATAAACTCCTATCTCGCCGCCGCCGAGATCCTGGCATCCGCCGAGATCGCCGTTGAGCTGGTAGGACGAGTGCCTGTTCGATTTGATGTTGAAATGAGTGGATTTCATTATCGCGCCGTTGTCGAGCACTATCGCCTCCATGCAAAGCGTTCCCGAATTTGTTCCGAGATTATGCATGAAGGGCATGTTCGGCGTCTCGAAGGCGCAGACCCTGACCGGGCGCAGGCCCGTCATAAAGAGTATCGGACCTATCGAATGGGTGCAGTAGAAGGTCGACGGCATCAGATTGCGCCAGTGGTTCCTCTCTCCGTAGGTGATGGACGGCCAGATCGGCGAGCAGTCGTGAAGATATTCGCCCTCGGCGTACATAAGCCGGCCGAGAGCGCCTTCCCTGTAAAGACGCCTCATCTCCCAGCGCACCGGCGTGTAGCAGTAGTTTTCGGCGTAGGCGTAAACGAGGCCCGTCTGTTCCACCGCCTCGATCAGCTCCACCGCCTCCTTCATGCAGGACATCGTCAGACATTCGGACATAACGTGTCTGCCGCTTCGCAGAAACTTTACGGCGTAGGGGGCGTGCTCGTTGGCGTAGTTGGCAAGCACGACGGCGTCCATATCGTGTTCGAAAAAGGCGTCAAAATCGGTGTAGTAGGTTATTCCTTCGTAGCCGATCTCGTCGGCTTTTTTTCGGCATCTTTCAAGCAGCGGCTCGTATTTGTCACACACGGCCACTACGCGAGCGTCCTGATCGCCGAAAAGCTGATTGATCATCGTCATTCCGCGTCCCGCTCCGAAGACGCCTATCCTTACTTTTTCCATAGTTGTTCCTCCGTAGTATTGTGACATTATGACGCCGGATCGTATGGGAGGACGATCTCGGTCTGAGTATCCTCGTAAAAGTGTTTTTTCACATATCTCGCGGACATGAGCTGCTGAACGAAGGATCTCGAAGTATCCGCGTCAGCCGATTTAATCGTCCAGAAAAGGACCTTCGGACGCGCCTTGTTGTACATCCAGAGGGTCCCGACGACGTTGAAACCGTGGTGTGCGACCGCCATCATATCGGCGTCGAACCCTGCCGAGAACATAGACGAAATGATCCCCGCTTCTCCGCCCCGGCAGTCTCCGGTGAACACCATGATCTGCCCCGATTCGGTCATCCGCAGTATCATGGAGGAGTTGTTCATATCGTAGGTGGTATCCGTCTGTCCGGAGGAGTTGACCCCCGTCAGCTCGAAATCTCCGAGCTCGTCGGCAGTGAACATCACTTCGAACGTCGTTCCGGCAAATTCGAATTTTTGTCCCCCGCGCAGGCAGTAGACCTCTGAACCGAGTTTTTCGGCGGCGTCGTTGAATGATTTCTGCCGCGAATCGAGAGAACTGTCGGCAAGCACGCTCTGCATATCCGTCGATACGAGATTGTACATAACGGCGCCGCATTCGATCTGAGCCGAATATTTGTCGGCGAGCGCCGTAAGACCGTCCATGTGGTCGGTGTGCGGGTGACTGATGATTATCGCGGCAATATGCACTTTCCCGTCGGAGAAGCGGTTGTTCGCCTTCATATAGTTCATCAGCTGATCGGCCGTAGTGTCGTAGCCGGTGTCGTACAGGAGAAATCTTCCGTCAGCCAGCGTCACAACAAACGAGGAGGCGTGTCCCGACGTCGTGTCTTCTATCATCATAAGTTTGACCGGCTGAACTCTTTCGCCTCCCGAGAGCTCCCACAGCGGCTTCTCGTACGCCGGCTCGCCGATGACGCGCATTATCCTCATCGTCGGGAAATAGTCGACCGAAAGCTGATTCTTTTCGTTCACGTAAGTCGCGTAAAGGTTCCCGGATATCCCGTTTTCGGCTGCCTTCCGATACGAGAGCGTTTCGAGCTTTGCTTGGTAAGCTTTGAAATCCGATTCGTTGGCGTTTTTGAAGGTGACCGAGACCGCCTTGTGCGCCGTAGTCTTCCAGCCCACGGCGTTGACGTACGACGCGCAGAAGCCGTCGGCTACCGGCAGGTTCACGGGAGCCGGAACTACCGATTCGGAGGCGAAGAACACCGATCCGAGCTTTACTTTGCCGTCCCCGCTCATCCTTTTTATATATTTCGGAAGAGTCCCGGATGCCGAACCGTAGGTTTTTTCGTCGCATGCGAACACAAGCAGCTTGTATCCGCATCGGGCCGCGGTCCAGACGCCGTATCTTGCCCCGGAATAGATATCCTCGCCGGGAGCGTAGGCGCCGAGGCCTATCACGATTTCCGGATCGGTATCCGAGCCGACCTTTTCATTCACTTCAACCTGAATTCCGAAATCGTTTTTAAGGGCCAGCTGAAGCGAAAGTGCAAACGCCTTTTCGGTCTTTCCGGCGTTTTCGGCGACTGCGATGGCGCAGACCGCACGTCCGTCCTCGGCGATCAGATAATCCGATTTTGCGTCGGGCACCGCGGCTGCGGTCGTATCCGCGGCAGACGCTGCCGTCGCTTCCGTCCCTCCGCCGGGAGTATCCGGTCCGGTCCCGCCGCATGCCGCGACGGTCAGGAGCAGAACCGCGGTGAAAAAAACAAACAGTATCGTCTTCGTCTTCATACAAAACGCTCCGGTAAAACTGTATTGATTACAGATAAATTATATCACATTTTCGGAGTTTGCGGTCAAAAAAACCCAAAATACTCTCAACAAGTTTTATATTCGTGCGATTTATCGCGTGCACTCAATAAAAAATTCAAAAAAAACTTGACAAACCGCTTCCGATGTGGTATCATATTTAAGCGTTTTGAAGAAACGGCGTATGCGGGTGTAGTTCAATGGTAGAATTCCAGCCTTCCAAGCTGGCCGCGTGGGTTCGATTCCCATCACCCGCTCCGATTTAACGGCGCGCCCGAAACGGCGCGCCGTTAAAAAAATAAAAGCTTTGCGCGTTTAGCTCAGCCGGATAGAGCAACTGCCTTCTAAGCAGTAGGCCGGGGGTTCGAGTCCCTTAACGCGCGCCATACGGTGGGTATAGCTCAGCTGGTTAGAGCGCCAGGTTGTGGCCCTGGAGGTCATGGGTTCGAACCCCACTACTCACCCCGTGAACGCAAAGGCGGAGGCATTGCCTCCGCCTTTGCGTTCACTTGTATGAACAGCATGTTCGAACCCACTCATTTTCGCGTAGCGAAAATGAAAGAGCGCGGTACCGGCAAGTTTATCAAACCGCCCAAACCTCGCCGCGCGTGGGTTCTGAACCCCACTATTCACCTGTATGAACAGAACGTTCGAAACCACTCATTTTCGCGCAGCGAAAATGAAAGAGCGCGGTACCGGCAAGTTTATCAAACCGCCCAAACCTCGCCGCGCGTGGGTTCTGAACCCCACTGTGAAAAAACCGCGCGCAGGCGCGGGTTTTTCAACTAAGTGTTCCGCTCTCGCGGAACGTGAAGACGGCTTCGCCTAGTGAAGTTTGGCTTCGCCAAGTGAAGCGCGCTTCGCGCGATAGGATGCTGAACACTTAACTTCACTTTGCGGCAAAGCCGCAATACTTCACTGTGAGCGCAGCGAACAACTTCACTTGCCCGAAGGGCAAACTTCACTGAAAAAAA
>JAEEGL011120325.1_pt1 | contig 12146 bp, 2 predicted proteins | sample 9134231 | NCBI WGS metagenome assembly JAEEGL01 (sample SAMN16246548, study PRJNA631951) | gut metagenome | biome: gut microbiome; feature: rumen; material: fiber-attached | host: Bos | place: Iran: Karaj | collected 2018-10
AAGCAGTGCCGCTGCCATCTGCTTTCGTATTCCAGCCTGTAAACGAGTAGCCTGGGCGTATGAATGCGTTTTCAGTAAGATTAAGGGCAACACCTTCAAGAGCAGATACCGTTGCCGTAGTTCCTTCTGCAGGAGCGACCTCTGTGCCGTTAGCTTCAAAACTTACGGTGTATCTGTATTTTGCATAGAGGGTGATGTTACCTGCACGTGTCATTTTAGACCAGCCGGTAAGCGTTGGCTCGCCGTCAGAAGTTGTACTCCAGCCGGCAAATGTTACGTTTGCTTTTTCAGGTACTGCAAGAACAGTATCTTCAAGCGGAGTGTAAATCTGAGATGCAGGTGAAAGAGTTCCGCCGTTAAGACTATAAGTAATCGTAAAGTATTTATTAAGGCTTACATCTACAGTTGAACTGCTTGTGTGGCCTTTAGTAACTTGAACAGGTTCCGGCCATAAGCCGAGCGAGCGATTTGAAAAATCTTTAAAAGTAAATTCTGCAATGTATACACCAGCCTGTATGTTGCTAAGGCTGTATGTAAATGTGCCGTTAGAAAGGTTAATTGTCTTTCCTGAATTTATTACGTACTTAGTTTCGTCTATAACAGGGTTTTCTATATCCTCTATAGCGTACAATTTTGCTTCAACATTTGTAGCATCTGAAGAATTTGAATAATTAACCTTAATGCTTATATTTCCAGTGCCGTTTCCGAAGTCAAAAGGAGTGAGCGTAAACGAAACCACTGCATTACTATCATAGAAAGCCGTACCGACTGTACCGTTGTAAGAAGCACCGTTTTTTTCAACGGCAACAAGCGTAAATGCGTAATAACCCGTCGTTATCACGATTGTGTCGCGGCACATTGCATCGTAAGCATTTACGCCTGTTGCATCATTTGTCTGCCAGCTTTTCGTGTAGGAACCCATATTATCGCTGCTTAGACTTTCAATCTGTAACGTGAATTTGTCAAAGTCAGAAGGCTTTGTATTTGGCTTTGCAGTGCGAAGATTCGGGTCTACAGCAATGCGGAGTTCAATTTTTCCGTCTTCAGAAGAAGTCTCCCCAAGATTTACATCAAGTCCGCTGCACGAGGCAAACAGAACACATAGCGCAGTGAATACCACAAATATAAAACGTAATGATTTAGAATGCATTTTCATATTCTGCTCTCCTCTTATTTAGTTACCGTAGTAAATGTCTGGTAAGGCATTCCGTTTTTATACGCAAGTACCTTAACTTCGTAACCGCAGCCTTCAAGAAGTTCCGCCTTTGTTACAGTAAGCGTTTTTCCGTCTGCACTGAGGGCAAAGCCTGCAAACTCTGACGGAGCCTTGTCAAACACTGTCCATGTGTAATTTGTAAAGCCGTCGGCTGCAGTAAGGGTTACTACACCGTCTTCTTCAGTCTGCGTAATGGTTACATCGCCTTGATCAATTGTTATGTTTACGCTTTCGCTTCCTTCCTTCCATATTGCATAAAGAACCATGTCAGAAGTACAGGTTGTATCATCAAGTTTTGCAATAAGTGTATTTGATGCCGTGTACCAGCCCATAAATACATAACCTTCTTTTGTAGCATTCGGCAGTATGCGGGTTTCTCCTGCGTTTCTGTAAGAAGGACGCGTTGCTGAAGTTGTGCCGCTAAAGTCTTCGCCGCCAAAGTCTTTATAGGTAATAGAGTAATGCGGCTTCCACTTTGCATAGAGAGTTACATCTCCTGGAGTTTTATCATCTGTAAGGCGTGTTACCTTAGCACCCGTAAACTCAGGGTTTAAATACCAGCCTTCAAATACATAGCCGGTCTTAGACACAGAAGGAACCGCTACCGTAGTACCCGGTGTTCTTGTTTCAGGCAGAGAAGAAGCTGCCGTATAGTCTTCCACAGCACTTGAATAGCTTACAGTCCAGCTTTCGCGAATCCATTTTGCATAAAGCGTTACGGCACTGTCTGTAACTAAAGTGGTAACAGGGGATCCCGTGCAGCCACTGTTTGCATACCATCCGCCGAACACAAAGCCTTTTTTTACACCGTCAGGAAGTACTTCAGTTTCGCCCTGATACTTATTTGAGGGAAGTTCCCCTTCGTTTGTTCCTGAATAAGAGGTTCCTCCCGCATCGCAGTAAGTTATGTTATACGAAGTTTTCGGAGTCCACTTTGCATAAAGCGTTACGGCAGTAGTTGCATTGGCAATGCTAGTTTTTTGCGTAACAAGTGAAGCTCCTCCGTCAGAAGAAAGATACCATCCTCCAAAGTTGTAATGAAGTTTTGCAGGTGTGTCCAGGTAAACCGTTTTATCCGAATAACACTTTGTAGGATAACCTTTAATATGAGTTCCGCTGAATTCCTCTCCGCCCTGATCGAGATATGTAATATTATATGCTGTACCGCCGGGAGTGTTGGTAAGGAGGCCGTCACTGTATACATACCAGCCTTCATTTGCAATTCTTACCCTGCCGAGTATTGCCGCATAATTGGTGCTGGCTTTAAGCAGGAAAGCCCTCCGATCTTTTACAGGAGATTCAAACTCAAAGGAACCGATATCCGAACTGTTCGATGCATGCCACAACTCTACATATTTGTTACCTTCTATGTAAATGGTCTGAGGGATAACATCTGATGGTATTGAAACACTCGGTCTCAACGCTAATACGGCAGTTCCATCTTCTCCGCCCGACCGGCTGTATATAGCCGCTCCCTTTATTTCTCTCTCTTTTATATTGGATGCATAATAAGAAGATCCGTCTACAGTCGTTTCCAGCGTATTTCCGCTTATCCCAACGTACTTTAAATCAATATATGAAGTACTGTATATACCGCCGCCATAGGCTCTAAGGTAAAACTTGCTTTGAGAATTCGACGCGATTATCTTTAAATAAGCAATGGCATTGTTATTGCTTATTTCTTTACCGGTACCTGCATCATAAAAGCTAATGGTACCGCTATTGTAAATACCGCCGCCATAGGCGCTAAGGTATCGGGTTGCAGCGACATTAGTACCTTCATAATACGATTTTGCAGTGTTATTCCTTATTTTGCCGCCATTAAAGTAAAAAGTACCTGCATTACAAACACCGCCGCCACAAACAGCCGTGTTGCCCGATATTTCACCTCCGTTCATTGTAAATGTTCCGCTATTGTAAACACCACCGCCATTACTATTAGTATTGGATGATATAATACCGTTGTTCATGGTAAAAATTCCGCTGTTGTAAACACCACCGCCATTAGAACTGCTAGGGTCTCCGGTACAGTTGTGTATGATACCTCCGTTCATTGTAAATGAAACCGATTTATTGTAAGTTCCAGAGTAGAGCATGACGGCGCCTGTCAGTTCAGCACCGGCCTCCATTACAAGATTTCCGTTATAGACGGTTGTAAGACTTGTACAGATAATACCGGAATCATAAGTAACGGATGCTGCAGGATCTTCGTCTCCTACATAAAGCTCGCTGAAGTTTTCTTTAATGTCTGTAAATGTTACGGGAACATCCGTCTGGATATAAAACCTGTTTCCGCTTATACTGTCACTTGCAGAACCAGAGGCACCCTTTATGGTAAGGGAGTTTACGTTTGCAAAATTTATAAGACTTGCAGTATGTGAATCTGTAAGCAGCACTATATCTTCCGTGTCGACAACATTTCCGTGTATTACAAGAGTAAAGTCAAGGTTTCCGGTAAAGGAACTGTAATCCAAATGGTAAGCAGAAGTGTCGTAAATATCTCCCTCAATCATTCTAAGAGCTTTTTTTAGTGTTGCAACAGGGCTGGTAGCAGAGCCGTTATAAGTGTCGGCTCCTGTCTCACTTATATGATATGTAGTGCGGCACCAGGAAGCATAAAGTCTGAGAACCGAAGTTACAGGCGTGTCAAAGTCGTAGACTTGAGCCGGATTTTTTGAGTTTTTGTTTGACTCGGCATACCATCCGCGGAATACACATTCTTCTTTTGTAAGTGCCGTCCCCGGAGCAGATGCTGTCTGTCCGTCGACGACATTCTGTACGGTGTAAATAGTGTCATCATCGTAATAGAAGTAAACAGGGTAACTTACCTTGTTGTTGGCGGAGTTTTTCCAGATTGCATAGAGCTTTGTGTCTTTTGTAATTTTAGTGCTTTCAAAACTGAATGCAGTGCTTTCACCGTCTGTAATCCAGCGTTCAAAAGTATAGCCGCTTCTTTCGGGTGCCGCTGCCGGAGCAACTGCATATTCATTGTAAGAAACATTCTGTGTTGCAAACGCTGTAGCGCTGTAAGAGCCGTCTGCATTCACGGCAGAATAGAACGAAACGGTGTATGTTTCCGGCATCCACTTTGCATAAAGAGTTACGTTTCCGCTCTTAGCTCCGGCTGTCCAGCCTGTTACAGCCGTTCCGCTGAAGTCTTCGTCCTCGTACCAGCCTCCAAAAACATAATGTGCTCTTGAAGGAACAGGAAGCGTTACTCCGGTTCCGCCAGCATATACAAGCGGAACATCTCCCGCATAGGAAACTCCGTTTGTATTAAAGTAAGTTATTTCGTAAACCTCAGTAAAGTCCGCTATGTCAAAAGCTACATAAGTTTGCTGACCTGCTGAAATATAAACGATGTGAGGAATGCTTAAGATAGGCTCTGAAATGCCAGAAGCGTAAAAGCTGAACACATACTTATATTTTCCAGGTGCATAAGATGCATCTGCCGGACTATATTTAAGACCGTTTCCGCTCGCCGTAAAGGAAGTAACTGTTGTTACAACCGGCTCCGCATCAGAAATAATACGGCTTGTAACGTCTTCGTACTTATAGCGTTCAATTACAAGCTTTGATGCAGAAGACGGGAACGTAACGTTAATGCTCACATTTCCGTTAGTACCGGTTGTAACACCCAAAAAATTGAGTGTAAACTCAATTGTGTCAGAACCGGTTATTACGGCACTCTTTGTTCCCGAGTATTTTACGCCGTCTTTGTCTGCAATAAGTTCAAAATCGTAGCTTCCGGGTTTTACCTTTACGCTTTCGCTTTTCATTACGTTGTAGGCGTTAAGACCGTCGCCCGTCTGCCAAAAGCCGAGCTGTGTTCCGTCGCATAAAAGCGAAAAGCTGGTGAACCCATCTGCCCCGCTGACTTCAGGATGATAGGTAGCGCGAAACGAGCTTTCGCTTACCGCAATGCGGAGTTTAACGTATCCTTCTTTATCAGGCTTAACGTCATTATCCTGATTAACGTCTTTAACAACGTTTATTTTTTCTTCTTCAATAAGGTTAGAGCAGGAAGCAAGGCACAGAGAGGCAACAATGCCTGCCGTACCAAGAATCCGCCTTAACCAGTTTTTTCCGTTAAAAGTGAATTTAGCTTTCATATTTCCTGCCTCCCCTACTTCTTAACCTGTGCCGTAGCAGTATATTCTATGCCGTTTGAATCAAGGGCAGATACCGTAATTGCATAAGACTTGCCCGCAGCAAGGTTAGCTGTATTGAATGTAAATGTCTTTCCGTCGGCACTTACCGTAGAACCTGTTATAGCAGATGTTGCGCTTGCATTGCCGACAGTCCACAGGTAATCCGTAAAGCCTGCGGATGCCGTAAGCGTTATAACTCCGTTATTCTGGGTTTTTGTAAGCGTAATGTCACCGTTTGTAATTTCTACAGCAACAGATTTTTCTGCCCAGCGGGCGTAAAGAGTAAAGTCTGACTTAAACTGCTTTGCAGTAATGGTTGTGTAAGAAGTTCCAGTACCGGAGCTTTCTGTAAACCAGCCTACAAAGTCGTAGCCTTCGCGAACAGGAGTTACAAGTGTTGTTGCCACGCCGTAAGTGTGAATTGCAGGAAGTTCGCTTACGTTCTCGCCGGTAAAGTTCTTGTTGCCCATGTCACGGTAAACAATGTTGTACGTTTCACCTGTAATCTTACCATCCTGGCCTATAATCCAAGGCTCGCCGTTAGGAACAAGTGCAATCTTAGAAGCTTCAGAGACAATGTCAATGCCGTCTGCGGCAGAAACAACCTGTTTTCCGTAAGCGTAACTGTACGGCGTTACGGCTACCACTGGAGCGTCTTCCGAACCACCTGTAAGAGTGCCGGTTACAGAAACTGCACCGTCATCGCCTCCAAAGTACACATCGTTCTTTCCATTGGCTCCGCCATAAGGAATGTAAGCGTCTCCCTTCATTATGAGTTTTCCGACTGTAGAACTGTACCTATTGAAGTATATGGCCCTGCCGTTGTTGCTTATGGTACCACCGTTCATGTTTACGTTATAACCACGTTCAACATATACGGCAATTCCATTGTGACCAGTTATGGTACCGCCGTTGATATATACACCGCTGGTACCCTCAATATAAATTCCAGGTTTATTACTGTTGACTGACTTATTGTTTTTGATTATACCGCCGTTAATATAAAGCCGTGAAGTTCCACCCCATGTATAAATGGCACCTCCAGAGTAAGCAGCAGTATTGTAGCTTATCTCGGCACCTTCATTTATATAAAGATAACCGTACTTCAAATAAACAGCACCACCGTTATCAGACGAAGCATTATTTTCGGTTATAAGAGCACCTGCTCCAAGAGTTACACTTGAATAATCACTGCTCATAAAAATACCGCCTTTACCGTTTGTAATGGCAAGGTCTTCTATGATAAGCGGAACCTTCGTTGATAGGTTGAGTACTCTTCCCGCCGCATTACCGTTGAGTTTATCCACAGTGTTGTTTGAAGCACCACGGAGTGTAAGAGATTTAGCATTATCCTGAGGAAGATTATCTGTTGTAAGGCTTACGTTCTCGGTAACTTCGCCATGAATGACAATCTTATAGTCGAGCTTGGCATTTGTGTTTTTTATGCTGGTAACCGCTTTTGTTACCGTAGCATAAGGATATTCAACAGAACCATCAGCGCCTGTATCACTTCCGCTTGAAGATACATGATACGTATTACGCTGCCATTCTGCAGAAACCGTAACGTCAGCAGTGTAATCAAAAGCACCAAGTTCCGTTACATATCCAACGTCTGCAACATACCATCCTATAAACTCACAGCCGTCTTTATGAGGTGTCTTGAGTTTTGTCTTAAATCCGTAGGTATGAGTTTGAGGATATTCATCTGCCTGTACTCCGGTAAAGTCGTAAGTTCCCAAAGCATTCTCAAACCTGTCTTTATAGATAATTGTATAAACGTCAGGATTCCACTTTGCATAAAGCGTTACATCATGTTCAGGAGCAAAGGTTGCAAAATCAACTGCTTCCCCTTCAAAGTTTTCGGTAGTATACCAGCCGTCAAAACTGTAATGTGCATACGTTGTAGAAGGTTCAGTAAGAGTTGAGCCAGCCGTAACTTCCTGAATATCTACGAGTGTACCGCCGTTTGCGCGGAACGTAACTGCAACTTTATCTGCAGCACGTTCTTTCCATTGTGCATAAAGCGTTGTGTGACCGCTAAATACTGCAGTGCTGCAATCTTCGTAAATTGTACCCGGATTTTCTTCTGTAGGAGAAGCAACTGTATTCCAGCCGTTAAAAAGATATCCAGGACGATTAAATGTATTCTTATTGAGTTTTACGGACGTTCCTTCCTGAGCCGCCTGGCTGAAGACATAACCCGTAACAGGAGCCTCGTCTGAGCCGTTTGCATCATAAGTAACGTTGTAATTCCATTTTGCATAGAGCGATATATTGTTAGCAGTCGTCTTTTTTGACCAGCCTGATACAGGATCATAACTGAAGGCAGGATCAGCATACCAGCCTGCAAAATCAAAACCGTTCTTTGTTACGGAAATACTGCTTGTAACGCCATCGTACTCAGAACCGTAAAGAACTACATTCTGCATCATTGAATAGTAGTCTACAATAGATGTCATTGTTAGTCCGGCTTTTGCACCGCCATTAAAATAATAGGTAATTGAGTAGGTTGACTGAAGTGCCCCAAAGTTAATTGCTGCAGTACTTGTTTTAGAACCTCCCGTAACATATACAGGCTCTGTTATGCTGCCGACAAGAGCAGTATAAACATCTACATAAGTACTATTATAACTATAACCACCACCATAAACATCAACTTTTGCAATATAATACCCGGCAGGAACATTTTCAAAGCTAAAATCTCTGCTTGTAGTAGTACTGTCTTTAGATGTCTTAGAGTTGTATAAACTGCCTAAAGTAACCATATCATCGGTATGATACAAACCGGCAACCAGATTGACATAGTTTCCATCATAAAAACCGCTATTATAAGACGGTCTTGAACATCTTATGATTACATTACCCTTCTGGCCGTTTTCCGTTACGTCTGCAAAATAAAGCGTAAAGTTAAGCACGGCTCCTTCCGTTACTTCAACATCTTTAAGAGTTCCTGCATAAACCGTACCGGCTGCATCCTTTGCCATAAGGGTAAGCGTGTGTGTTCCCTCGGTAAGAGAAGCCGGATTCTGCTGCATTACCCTGTAGGCAATAATATTGTTTACCGTATCAGGAATCCAGCTTTTTATAACTTCACCGCCTTCCTTTAATGTAAAGCTTACAAGTTCGTCACGGACCGAAAGTGTCGGGAATGCCGTACGGACTGGAAGCTTGGCTTCTTCATCAGCCGTTATGTGAACCGTAACCGTCTTACCGGTCTTTTCGCCCTGTTCAGGCTTAGTACCTGTAATACGTACGTTTTCCGTTTCTATAAAGTTACTGCAGGAGGCAAGCATTACCACAAGGGCAGCCCCGCACACCGCAGTTAAGTTCTTAAAATGCTTAAAAAATGTGCCTTTCATTTTCTACCTCCTGCCCGCTACCATCTTACCGTAATTGTTTTTTCATACAGAACGCCGTTTTCATCATAAGCGCGAACCTTTACCGTATATACGTAGCCCTGTATGAGATTACCTGCACTATAAGTAAGAGAAGTTCCGTCTTCACTTACGCTCCATGCAGAATCTCCATCTGTAACAATTTCGTCATCAACAAGCCATGTGTAACTTACGTATCCTTCTGTTGCTGTAAGCGTATATGTTGATGAATCATGCGTTAAGTCAAAACTATGTGTGTCTATCTGAACTGTACTTGTATCTTCTGCCCAGAGGGCATAAAGAGTAATATCGTTTTTATATCCCGTACCGCTCAGAGTTGTAAGCGCATTTCTTACGCCGTAATATTTTCCGTCGCGCTCATACCAGTCAATGTACCAGCCTAAGAATACGCTTCCGGTTTTAGAAGGTTCTCTTAAGGTTGTAGCTACACTATAGTTATGAAATGTCGGAGATTCGGAGGCAAGAGTACCGCTAAAGTCCGTACCGCCCGCATCTTTATAAGTAATTGTACAATGAGGCTTCCACTTGGCATAAAGCACTGTATCTTCCGTACAGTTTTCATCAGAAAGCACAGTTACCGGCTCACCAGAGAAGTCACTTTTCAAGTACCATGCATCAAAAACATAACCGTTCTTAACTGCATTTACAAGAGTCTCTGTCTCGCCTGGATAATGCCTTACAACAAGGCTCTCTAAGTTTGTTCCAGTATATGATTCACCGTCTGTATCTTTGTAAGAAATCGTAAAAAACGACTTTTCCGTCCATTTAGCATAGAGAGAAATTGCAGAAGTACAGTTTTCGTCTGTAAGCTCTGTTACAGGCTCTCCGTCAAAGGTACTTGTTGTATACCATCCGCCGAATGCATAGCCGGTTTTTACAGCTCCACGCAACGCAGTTACCTGACCAGCGCCATGCGATGCAGGATAGCCTGCTTCATGAGTACCGCCGTCTAAGTAATATGTAATAGAGTATGTCGTTCTCGAAGCAAGTTTACCTTCTTCATCAATTTTCCAGGATGCATTAGAACATGCAAACTTAGGCGTTTCATCAGAAAGTGTTACACCGTCTTCTGCAGTCACAATAACCTTACCGTTACTATAAGAGTAAGGAGTAATTAGTGCAACCGGTGTCTGAGCCGTAAGAGGTCCGATTAAATTAATGGCAGCAGATGAATACAGATAGAGATCATTATTAACAAAATGAGCATTGCCAGCCATATTAATACTAGTAGTGCAGTAAACTCCTGCCCCCAATCTATAAGCAGCACTAGCTGTGTCGCTCGTTGATACCAAAGTGTTATTCTCTATACAGCCCCCCTCCATTGAGAATGTAGCATTAGAACTATACACGCCGCCACCATAAGCCTCTGCGGTAGAACTTGCATTATAATAACGATGAGTAGCTTCAGAAGTAACTTTATTGCCTGTTATCAAACCACCTTTCATAGTGAAAGTACCAATATTATATACACCAGCACCATATGCGCCAGTGTAGGAACCTTTATCCCCACTATTATACGCATAGGCATATGCAGTATTATCTGCTATTAAACCGTCTTCCATAATGAGTGTACCGACATTATAAACCCCACCACCATAAGCATAGGAACTAACCCTGGAGGTGCTGCTTGCGTGAGCCTTCACCTTAGTCTCATTATTACTTATCACAGTACCATTTTTTATAGTTAATGTTGAATTAGCGCTTATTCGTATACCGCTTGCATTCCCCGTAGCATAGTTATTAGACCTATCAACATCAGTGAAACCGTTTGTGATAGTAATATCTGCAATTATTACGGGTACTTGCGTTTCTAATGTAAGAACAGTTCCATTACGACTTCCGTTGAGTATATCAGTATCACTTCCGTTCAAGCCGCGGATTGTAAGAGACCTGGCGTTGCTAGCTGTAAGACTGGTTGCAGTAAGATTTACACGTTCATAAAGTTCTCCGCTTACTGCAACAATAAAGTCAACGGAAGCATTGCCGTTATTTCTTATTTTTGCAACAGCGTTAGCCACTGAATTGCACGGGCTTTCTTTTGTTCCGGAGCCGTTTGAAGCAGCCTGTGAGCTTACATAATAAACAGAGCGCACCCATTTTGCATACAGCCTGAGGCTAGCGTTTACAGGGGTTGCAAAATCATAAGCCGCTGTAAGCGCAGAATCTGTATACCAGCCGACCAGTGCACAATCTTCTTTCGTACAGTTATCAGGCTCTGTTGCATTGCCGGCAGCTTCTATAGACTGAGAGGCAACTGGTGTACCTCCATTAACCTCAAAGGAAACTACAAAGCCTGTTGAATCGTCATGCCATACAGCATAAAGTGTTTTTGCTTCAGTGAATGCAACGAAGCCGCCGTCAGCGTAATCTGCTTCGTCAGCATCATCGGCATCTGCCCAGCCTAAGAACGAATAACCGTCCAGTTCATAAGCATTTGCAGTAAGAGCCTTTGTTTCTGTACCGAGCCAGCTTGTAAGGAATGTTTCTGCTTCCATTTCGCCGGTTGCGGCATTGGTATTTGCGTCAAATGTTACGCTGCAGTTCCATACGGCATACAATGTTGTATCGCCTGTAACTTCTGTATTTTCAAAGTCATAAACTGCATTGTCTGCGCTCGTGGTCCAGTGTGCAAAAGTGTATCCAGATTTTGCCGGATTTGTTTCCGGGGCAGTCAGCTTTGTTCCATGTCCTGCAGACTGAGTTTCAAAAGGAGTTCCGCTTAATGCACCGTCAGAAGAAAGATTCGTGTAGTATTTTATGCTGTACGTGTCAGGTATCCACTTTGCATAAAGCGTTACAGGTCCGCTCTTTTCCGTACCAAGCCAGCCTGTTACAGGTTCGCCTGTCGGGTTCCCTTCTCCATCAACAGAAGTGTACCAGCCTTCAAAGGTATAGCCGGTTCTTGTTACTTCTTCTGCAGTCGGGAGCGTTATCTCGCTTCTCCATGTATATCGGAGAGGCTTTCTTGAGAATACTGCATCGCCTACCGAAGCAGCATCATAATTTATTGCATATACATCGTCAAACGAGTCAATATTTATGGAAGAAACAGACTCAAGCCCGTTTGAAATGTAAGCAAGCTCAGGCCACGGGTCACAGAGAGGAATGTCATCTAAACCGTAAAAGTTAAACTCAACAATGTAAGCACCGGAATCAATAGATGCATTACCCTCTGTATAAGAGTAGGTTCCAGTAAGGCCTGTTGTAACCGTCGTTTCTTTTTCGACAACTGCAGTCTTGTATGACCTTTCGTCAGCTGAAGCATAACGTTTAACGACAATCTTACTAAGGTTTTCTACAGGATAGTTAACGTCAATTTTAAGCGTTCCAGAGCCTTCAACAGAAACATCAACAAACTCAAGGGCAAAAGAAATTTCCCCGGAC
>JAEEGL012612052.1_pt1 | contig 12146 bp, 11 predicted proteins | sample 9134231 | NCBI WGS metagenome assembly JAEEGL01 (sample SAMN16246548, study PRJNA631951) | gut metagenome | biome: gut microbiome; feature: rumen; material: fiber-attached | host: Bos | place: Iran: Karaj | collected 2018-10
CCCAATATGGCGATCACATCGCCCTTTTCAACATTGATATCAATATCTTTAAGAACCTGCGCCTTACCGAAGGATTTGCAGATTCCTTTGATCTCCATCATACTCATGATCTCTGCGTGCCTCCTTTCACACCGACTTCCGTCGATCTTGTATTATAAGCACTGAGACGCTTCTCGTAATATCTCTGTATAAAAGTAAGTATCGTCGAAAAAACAAGATAGATAAGAGCCACTTCACTGTATACCCACAAAGGCTCATAAGTCCTTCCCACTATCTTCTGTGCTGACATGAACATATCCGCAACCGTTATCTCTGCCGCAAGAGATGTATCCTTGAGCATGCTTATAACAGAGTTGGACAGAGGTGGGAAGGCAGTTCTTAAAGCCTGGGGAATAACCACATGGCGCATTATCTGGAAATAATTCATACCTACGCAATATCCTGCTTCCATCTGACCTTCGGGAACAGCCTCGAGAGCGGATCTCATTGTCTCCGCGCAGTAAGCTCCCTCATTGAGAGCAAATACCATCACTGCACAGGGAAAAGCCTCCATCACTATGCCAAGCTTTGGCAGGCCGAAATATGCAAGGAAAAGCTGAACCAGCAAAGGCGTACCTCTGAATATCCATATATATATACGAGAAATCTCTTTTAACACGGGAATATGGGCATACTGAACCAAAGCCATGATTATGGCAATTACCATGGCCAAAGAAAAACCTATGATGGTAAGAGGTATTGTAACCTTAATACTTGCAAGAAGTATCTTACCGAATCCTTCCACAAGGATTCCCCATATCCTTTCGTTCATAATAAGTCCTCTCCGTGATTTATCCGTTAAGTCACTATATCATTACATATATTAATAAAGCAAATTAAAAAAGTATAAATTAATTTAAAAAGAAAGGAGCTTTCGACTACGCGGTGTGTCGAAAACTCCGTTTCTTCTTATTCTTTCGAATAAACCCTTTTTACACAATATTTTAAGTGTATTCCTATCAATATTGATGTGTATGTTGTAACCCCCCGGTTACGAAAATTACTTTAACACACCAACTGTAACAAATGTGTATAATGAAAATAAAAAATTTAAACAATTCGTATTTTTTCTTACATTCTGTTTATTGCCTTACTTAACCTTGTACCTATAAGCAATGCAAGGACTATCTTGATCAAATCCGGAATGATAAAGGGAATTACACACCATCCCAATACCGTTGCGAGGGATTCGGGGCCCACATTTTTTGTGTACACAAACATGAACCAGGCCGTACCTACCGCATAACATGCTATAAGTCCCAATAATGAACTTAAGGCAAGTACCCATATCTTATGTCCGAGGCATTTCTCAAAAAGCCACATTATTAACGCCGTGAAAATAAATCCCACAATATATCCGCCGGTATTACCAAGCAGCACAGCCGGACCTCCTGTGAATCCCGAAAAAACCGGAAGACCTACCGCACCGAGAATAATATATATGATTACGGCTATGGTTCCTCTTCTTCCTCCCAGCACTCCTACCGCCAGAAAAACCGCAAATGTCTGAAGGGTAAAGGGAATCGCCGACGGAATGGATATCCAGGAACAGATTGCCATAAGGGCCGCAAATACTCCTATAAATACTATGTCTTTTGTTGTGTTATTCTTCATCGATAAACACCATACCTTTCTTTTTATTTTCATATGCAACTTAGCATCGTCATACCCAATCGTCAACCGAATTGGCAAAAAGGTTGACAATCGACACTGATTTAATCCCGAAATATTGTTTGCAATATAATTGATGCAGTCCCCTTGTAAATATAAGTATTTTTTCGCATTGCATAAAAAAGTTGATTATTCACCTATTTTATGCATAGAAAATGCATAAAATGCAGTAAATAATTGACTTTTAACAGTGCTTTAATTAGAATAATGCAGTGTATACAAGGTTTTAACCCATTTGGAGGCAATGAATATGAATGAATGGTGGTCGGGTGTTGTTGAACAGTTCACCCGTTGCTTTATAGAAGAAGACAGATACATGCTTTTGGTCCGCGGTATAGGAGTTACTATCAGCGTATCTCTCCTTGCGGTGTTCATAGGTATAGTCATCGGATTTTTTATTGCTCTGTGCAATCTTTCAAAAAACAAAGTCCTTAAGACCATAGGCGGTATATACACGGATGTGATCAGAGGAACACCTTCCGTTACCCAGCTGATGATCATCTACTTTGTTGTATTTGCTACGGTGCGCTGGCCGAAGTGGATTATTGCCGGTATTGCTTTCGGTATTAATTCCGGAGCTTATGTTGCTGAAATAATAAGAGCCGGCATCCTTTCGATTGACAAAGGTCAGACAGAGGCAGGACGTTCCTTGGGTCTTACAGCGGGACAGACCATGGTGGGCATCATTATGCCACAGGCTGTGAAGAACATCTTCCCTACCCTTTGTAACGAATTTATCGTTCTTATAAAAGAGACCGCCATTGTGGGTTATGTAGGCCTGATGGATATCCAGAAAGCCGGAGACTTCATTAAGAGCTCCACATTCCTTGCTTTTATGCCTCTTATAGGAACAGCCATCATCTACTATGTAATGATAAAACTGCTTACTCTCGGACTTAAGAAAATAGAAGAAAGTCTCAGAAAGTCCGATATACGATAGAGCCTTTATAAAGGAAGGATCAATATATGTCTGAAATGATTGAAGTAAAAAACTTAACAAAGAGCTTCGGTGAGCTTGAGGTCCTGAAGGGTATAGACAAGACAATCAGCAAAGGTGAAGTTGTTGTAGTCATCGGACCCTCCGGTTCCGGTAAAAGTACCTTCTTAAGATGCCTCAACATGCTTGAAGATATAACTGACGGTGAAGTGTTCTTGGACGGTCAGAAGATCAATGATTCCAAGACCGATATCAACAGCATCCGTCAAAAGATGGGAATGGTATTCCAGCATTTCAACCTTTTCCCTCATCTTACAATACTGGAGAATATAACCTATGCTCCCGTTAAACTTAAAAAGATGACAAAGGAACAGGCAGATGCAAGAGCTCACGAGCTCCTTCAGAGAGTCGGACTTGATGACAAGGCTTCCTGCTATCCCGTTCAGTTATCGGGAGGTCAGAAACAGCGTGTGGCCATAGCCAGATCTCTTGCAATGGATCCCGAGATCATGCTTTTTGATGAGCCCACTTCCGCTCTTGACCCCGAAATGGTAGGCGAAGTATTGGATGTTATGAAGTCATTGGCCGAATCAGGAATGACCATGATTATAGTAACTCACGAGATGGGCTTTGCCAGAGAGGTTGCCAGCCGTGTAATGTTCATGGATGACGGACTGGTGCTTGAAGACGGAAGCCCCGAACAGGTATTTAATAATCCTCAGAATGAAAGAACCAGAGGATTTTTAAGTAAGATATTATAGTAGTTTTACAGAGAGGTGAAAATTATGAAAAAGAAAATTTCGGTTTTAATCGCAGTTACACTTATGTGTATGGCAGCACTTACGGGTTGCGGAAGCAAGCAGACATCTTCTGCTGACAAGATTGTCTTCGCTACAAATGCTGAGTTCCCTCCTTTTGAGTTCATTTCAACAAACGGAGTAATCGGCGAATATGACGGTATCGATATCGCTATCGTAAAAGAGATCGGTGAAAGAGCCGGTGTTGAAGTAGAGATGCAGAACATGGAATTCGATTCTCTTCTTGTTGCACTTCAGAACGGACAGATCGATGCAACAATCGCAGGTATGACAGTAACAGAGGAAAGAGCTAAGTCAGTAGATTTCTCTACTCCTTACTATACGGCTACTCAGGTTATGATCGTTCCCGAAGGATCAGACATCAAGGCTGCCGCTGATATGGCAGGCAAAACAATCGCTGTTGTTCAGGGTTACACAGGTGAAACAGTTGTTCAGGACCTTGGCTTTGAATATGAAGCATTCAAGAAGGGTACAGAGTGTGTTATGGAGCTTGTTAACGGCAAGTGTGATGTTGTCGTTATCGATTCTGCTACAGCTCAGAAGTACGTATCCGACAATAAAGGTCTTACCATCGTAGAAGATCCCGATGCTTTTGCATCAGAGGAATATGCCATCGCAGTTCAGAAGGGCAACACAGAACTTCTTAACCTTATCAACGGTGTTGTAGAGGAAATGCTTGCAGACGGTACTATCTCAGAACTGTCAGCAAAGTATATCGACGCTGAATAATCTTACAGTTAAAAGCGACTTGAGTAAATTATAATTTTATCGGATAATGTAAAAAGATGCTGTCATTATTTGACAGCATCTTTAATTATACAAAAAAATCTATAAGTATTAACTTATGAGATGGGGGCAAAAAATATGAGTGCATTTAAGATCAACATGATTATTTTGCAGATATATCCGATTCTGTATCTGTTATTTATCTTTTGGGGTGCAAAGATCACAAAAGGAAAAGAAGCCGCAGCCGAATACCTGTCTGTGGAACAGACCAAGCTTATTCAGGCAGTGGCATGCATCGGAGTTATTATTCACCATCTCGTTCAGGATGTAACAGGCTACGGTGCCGCCCCCAAGGGCCCCATTACAGTCTTCAATTACATGGGAATACTCTTCACTTCCATCTTCTTCTTCTGCTCCGGTTACGGGCTTATAACAAGCTATTACACCAAGCAGGATTATATGAGGACTTTCTTAAAAAAGAGACTCCCTACAGTTCTCATTCCCTTCTGGGTAATTAACCTTCTGGGAGTGCTTCTCAATGTCTTTATATATGATTCCCACAAGAATTTTTCTCAGGCCTTAAGTGATGTATTCGGCCTGACTCTGGTCAACAGCAACGGCTGGTTCATAGTCGAGATTGTAATTCTCTATCTGCTCTTCTATGCCCTGTTCAGCCTGATTCCACATAAGGATATTGCCCTTGCCCTACTTTCAATAGCGACCGTTATTCTAATTATATACAGTTCTCTTATGGGCCACGATACAGGCAATAAAGCACATTGGTTCAAAGGTGAATGGTGGTACAACTCCACTATCACATTTGTGTTCGGTATGCTCTATGCAAGATGCAAAATAGGAATCGAGAAGTTCTTTGTTCGTTTTTACAAGGTCCTTCTTCCTCTCTTTTGTATCCTCTTCCTAATCAGCTTCAACATATCCGTGTACACCGTCAATGTATTCGGATATTATCACGACAACCTTGCTCACAATGCCAGACAGGATGAGATCATCACTCTCGTATCCCAGATGATTGTCTGCCTCATATTTATGACTCTTGTCCTACTTCTGAACATGAAGATAAGCTTAGGCAACAAGGCATTGGAATTCATAAGCGGTATAAGCGTGGAGCTCTTCCTTATACACGGCTATTTTATACATAAGATATTCAGCAACATCAGGGTTAAGGACTACATATTCTTTGCCCTGGTACTTGCCTGCAGTATCCTCTGCACCGCTTTGCTGGCGCCCCCGATACATATGCTTACGAAGAAGATTATTGCTTTACTTAATCCCGTAAGATTTGACCACGACACTATCGAAAGCAAGCTTGCTGAGGAGCGACGAAACAAGAGAATAAGAATAGTCAGACTTGTATCGGCCGCAATCATCGTAATTATATTCCTGACATCAATGGTCCTGACCTTCGGACGTTTCTTATTTGCAAAGAGCGAATGCCAAAGTGAGTTTGAATCGGTAAAGAATGCTCAGCCGGGCGACCGTTTATACTGGGGATATTATGAGACCAACTATCTGCATGTGGGTAAAGAAAGAATAAGCTGGATAGTAGTGGAAAAAGACGATGACACTGTATGTCTGGTATCCGAATACGGAATAGACGGAAGCTCATACAATCAAAGGCATGAGGACATAAGTTGGGAAGATTGCGAACTCAGAGAATATCTCAATTCGGAAGAATTCATCCGCTCGTTCAGTAAATACGAACTGCTTCATATGGACGATTCCAATGATGATATCGTAAGTCTCCTTACGGAAGAAGAGGCTCTTGAATTCTTCGCATCGGACAAGGAAAGAGAACTGTCCATTACTTCCGTTGCCGAAGCAAGAGGAACCAATATCAACAATATGAGTAAAGCCAACATGTGGGATATGAAAGGCTACAGATCTTCCTGGTGGTGGCTTAAAGGTGCTGACGGATATGAGGATGTTAAGGCGCCAATAGTAACTGTGGACGGAACGATAGGTGAAAAAGAAGTCAACAGACCGGGCGGTGCAATACGCCCCATTATAAGAATCCGCCTTGAATAAGGCTATGGGGTATTTGATTTTTAGGCAAGAAAAAAAGTGCCTTTAAAAGGCACTTTTAATCGGAGTGACAAGATTCGAACTTGCGACCTCCGCCTCCCTAAGACGGCGCTCTAACCAAACTGAGCCACACCCCGCTGACGACCATTATAACACCAAAAGTCTGACAATGGAAACACTTTTTTTAATAAATTATCATTTTTTTTGTTTTTAATCCCTGAAAAGCCCGTTTTATGGGCTTTCCGGGGTGTTTTTTTTATTTAAAAAGACTGTCCACATCCGCGGTGGCAAACTTAAGACTGTCAAGCTTTGCTGCGGATTCTTCCATATCCTTCATAGCATCTGCCGCTCTGGGGTCCTTCCGCGCGCTGTATACCTTATAGAGAGATTCGGCATAATAATAATCCGCAAGAGCATAATACTCCTTGTATTCGCTGTCTGAGGCTTCCGTATAACCGGCAACTTCATTTCTTATTCTGGAATCGATCATGTCCACATATCGACCACCCTGAACATAATAATAAAATGTTCTGGGTTCATCATGATATCTTTCCGCTGTCCTCGTCATATAGGCTACAAGGGTTGTAAGCAGAACTACAAAAGCTATTGTAAGGGCCACCATGATTATTCCAGTTACAAGTGCAAACTTTCCGGGCAGTTCCGTATTCTTAGTATCCTTCATATCCGTCCCCCTCAATGCCAAGCTCCTCGCATCTGTCCTCTAAGAGGACACTGAGCCTCGCTTCTTTCATGGTCCAGATTCCTGCCGCTTCCTCATCACTGAGTTCAAAATACACCTGAACCAGGTCCTGTACATCCTTCTTGAGATCTTCCATATATGCCTGGTGTTTCTCGGAATGCATGTTTTCCTTATCATATCTGTCCACTCTCACTATCTCGTCCAGATATATAATATATCCTCCCAGAGAATGGCAGATGTCGCTGACGGAATAGTACTTCTCATTCTCAATGTTATTGAGTCGCATAACATTTTCGTAGATACTTACGTACTTTTCGGAAGCCTCATAAAGATCGTAGTATTCGTCAAAATCCTTGTGATAGCCGATTCTGTGGTATTGCATATACTTGGCAAGCCTCATATAATCTCTGTCTGCCTCGTATTTATCTATTTGCTGACGATAGGTCGCGGCATTTTTGGAGATCTTTCTGTCATTCGCCCAGTCTCTGATCTCCCACTTATTGGCCACCATAAGGCCCATAATGGCAACAAGGGCCACCATACCGCAGAGAATTGCTATTCTGGATGTTATGCTGTTAAAACGCTTGCTGTTGGAGAGAACTTCTGCCTTGGTCTTCTTGAATTCGCTGTCGTATTTCGCCATATCGGCGGCATGCTTCTCAACATGTTCGTTCTTTTTTCCGCAATGTGGGCAGTATACATCTTCAATTTCAAGATTATATCCGCAATAATTACACTTCACTAGTTGTACCTCTTATAATTCTTGTCACTCAGATCATAGGCCTTATCCCAATCAAATGACATGTTTCCTACGATGTCTTTCTTGGCCTCTTCAAGCTCTTCATCGCTGTATCCCATTCTGTTATACACGATGTCAAGAATAAAGTCCTCTCTTATACTGTCTAAATATGCCAGATCATCTTCGTTGAGAACATGGGCATAATAAGACTCATCCTTATATATCTCATAATAATATCTGAGAGCCAGCGCCGTCATGCTCTGGGCCGTATACTTCTCAAGCCGGCCCTCATTAAGCAAGGGCAAGTAAGTATCCTTCAGGGACATATAATCCGAATACATCTCCAAGAAAGGAGCTCTTTCATAGGACCACACATTGTGTCCTTTGCTCTCTTCCTTGTATTTTTGATACATCTCATCATATTTTCCCTCTGCATAGAGACCGTCCAGTTCTTCGAAAAAAGATCTCTGCCATGCAAGTTCTTCGGGAGTATCCTTAACTTCACCTATCTTATATACCTTTTCATAAAGAAAAGTTCTGTACATATGATGTATTAAAACTATCGCTCCGATAAGGGCTGCAAGGCAGACTATTACAATTACAGTGTTCCTTGCGACTTTTACACTTTGTCCTATTCCCTTTTTATATTCATCGGCAGCTTCTTCATCCACCACGTCCAACTGCTTCCTGACATCCTCAAGATTGTCCATATACTTCTGTTCGGCACCCTCGGGATTAATAAAACCGCAGAATGGGCATTTGTCCGTCATGGGATTAATATCCGCACCGCAATTGGGACATTTTATAAGATTCTGTTCCATATGGGTAATCTCCGTCTTATTCCCAGAGTTTTTCAGGATAGAGTCCTTTGTCCTTAAGAGCCTTGATTGCCGCTACAACCTGAGGCTTGTCTTCCTTATATGTTACTCCATGCCATACATCGTCTGTAGGAAGCACTCTGACCGTAGCCTTGTCTTCCTGAAGCAGTTCATCCACAACAAAGGGGAGGAAGTATTCTGCCTTAAGAGGATTGGCCGGCAGATCTTTATCAAGGAAAGATGTGAATCTCTTCTCAAGCTCATCCAGCATACTTGCATTGAAGCCCCACATGTTCATGGAAACAAGACTGTCCTTCGGCAGTTTTACCCATGTATTACCGTCGTCTTCGGTATACTCTGCATCTTCTCCGTGCTTCTCGATTCTGGTTCTCTCATTGATGGTCTTAAGCATACCATTCTCATCAACAACACAGACACCTCTTGCCACATGACCATTCTCTGTAAGAGTGTTGTGAAGCTTGTAGCCTACCATGGCATATCTGTATTTTTCATCGTCTTCAACAGTAGTCAGTTGCTTATATATAGTCTCAAAAGCGCAGCTTCCATAATAATCGTCTGCATTGATAACCGCAAAAGGACCGTCTATTACATCTTTTGCACACAGAATGGCATGTCCTGTTCCAAAAGGCTTAACTCTTCCTTCAGGAATGCTGTAACCTGCAGGAAGCTTATCCAACTCCTGGAATACGTATTTAACATTCATGTATTTGCTGATTCTATCACCTACGGATGCCTTAAAATCAGCCTCAATCTGGTGTTTGATAATAAATACCACATTCTTGAAGCCTGCACGTCTCGCATCGTAGATACTGAAATCCATAATTATATTGCCTGCTTCATCTACAGGATCTATCTGTTTTAATCCACCGTATCTGCTTCCCATACCGGCAGCCATTATTACAAGTGTCGCATCTTTAGCCATATTCTTTGTCTCCTTATATCATAAAATGACCTCGGGCCGAAACCCGAGGTCAATTATAGCATAAATCAGTTTACTGTCATATATTCAACTTATTTGTCAGATCCTGCATTACAACAAAATATATGTTCCTGCCGTGTCTTACAGAAATAAGACGGCCTCTCGCATACATATCACGCGGCTCACCGTTCTTAAAAAATGTAAATACACCTGTTCCGTTTGATCTGCCATCTGCGGCTGTTTCAAATATGTCCCTGAGGAATTTCCCAAGTTCCTCCTGATTACCTGTTCTGTGTATATGTTCTTCCAGTTCACTGCAGTCCATATTGGGGAAGCCGAATGTCTCAAAATATGTTTCATTCACCTTAAGAACTTCTCTGCGGTCACCATAGTCTTCAATAAGCATACAGGCATCACACATAACACCGATTCCTGTCGGACCTCCGACTGTCTCATTCCAGAATATCTCTGGATCTATCGACTTAAAGGAATCACTGAGTCTGGGATCTCTGGGTTCGATCCCTGCATTGCAGCTTATGATATATTCAACGAATTCATCCCAGGGCATGGGCTTTGCAAAATAATATCCCTGCGCCATGGTACAGCCTATAGTCTTTAAAAAGTCAATCTGCGCCTGAGTCTCAACACCCTCAACTATGGATAACATGCCAAGCATCTTGGCCATTCTGACTATGGCGGACATTATGCTGTCCGCTCTCTCTCCATTATCGCCTTTAGAAAGAAAATGAAGATCTATCTTAAGCACATCGACCGGCGCATCTTTTAACATATTAAGAGACGAATAGCCGCTGCCGAAGTCATCTATCTCTACAGTGAATCCGTAATCCCTCAGAGTTGACATTGTCTGAATAAGGAGCTGCGGATTATCCATGAAGGCACTCTCCGTGAATTCCAGTTCAAGTTTTGATCTTGGAATGTCATATTTTTCCACAAGACCTTTTATAAATGAACACAACTCGGGATTATAAAGGTCAATCCTTGAGATATTAACACTGATCGGCACTATGTCATTGCCTTTATCCATTTGCTCTCTAAGGAATCTGCAAGCCTCTTCCCACACATACATATCAAGTTTCATGATAAAGCCGTTCTCTTCAAAAATGGGTATAAATTCTCCGGGAGAGATCGTTCCTTTTTCCGGAGAGATCCATCTTACAAGTGCTTCTGCTCCGATGATCGTCCCATCTTCCAGACTATGCTTTGGCTGGAAATATACCAGAAATTCTTTTTTTTCCAAAGCCCTGCTCATGGTCTGGGTAATCCTCTGTTCCTTAAGCACACGTTCACGCATGTCGGCATCATAAAATGCATAGTGGCGGATGTAATTCCCCTTGATCGATTTAAGGGCAAGAGAAGCCCTGTCTCTCATAAGAGGGCCTTCCATTTCCTTATCCTCTACTATGTATATACCAAAGGAAAGCAGAATATCTATGTTAAGAGAAAGACTGTATTTTTTGATCTCACTCTCGATCAAGGATATGTATTTTTCAACATCTTCTTTGTGGTAAACAAATGACACGGCAAAAAGATCTGCCTGAAGCCTTGCGCAGTTGCTCCCCTGCACACCAAGAAATACTCTTTGAAGAGTATCACCAAGATATTTTAAGAGTTTATCCCCTTCATTGAGACCAAAGAGCTCATTAATCATGGTCAGTCTGTTGATGTCCACAAGCATGAGTGCAAAGGTCTCATCGGGATATTTTTTGAATTGACGACGCGTACAATGATGGAAAGAATCTCTCCCCAGCAGGCCCGTAAGCTGGTCGTACTGTAACGAATCTTTATCCATATGGTTTCTCCCAATACTACACAACCCCACTCAGTACAATCCCATATGGGAAAACTGATTAACCTATATTATACGCCTTTTTTATTAATGATGGAATAGTCTGACGCCATTATTCACCATAACCATGCCATATTTGTCCGCACATTCAATGACAAGATCGTCTCTTATGGATCCGCCGGGCTGAACAATGTATTTTACGCCGCTTTTTCTTGCTCTCTCAACATTGTCGCCAAAGGGGAAGAATGCATCGGATCCGAGAACAACATCATCGAATTTTGCAATCCATGCAGCCTTCTCTTCCTTTGTAAAGACTTCCGGCTTTACTTTGAAGATATTCTGCCATGTTCCCTCTGCAAGGACGTCCATATATTCCTCACCTATGTAGATATCTATGGCATTGTCTCTGTCCGCACGGCCCAGAGTGTCAACAAACTGAAGATCAAGTACCTTGGGGCACTGTCTTAACATCCAGTTATCAGCCTTGCTTCCGGCAAGTCTTGTACAATGAATTCTCGACTGCTGTCCCGCTCCTATACCGATAGCCTGTCCGTCCTTTACATAGCATACGGAATTGGACTGGGTGTATTTCAAAGTAATAAGGGCAATCTTCATGTCATCCTTGATATTCTTCGGAAGATCTTTATTCTTTGTAACTATGTTGGAAAGAAGGGAATCATCAAAACTGAGCTCATTTCTTCCCTGTTCAAATGTGATTCCGTATACCTGCTTACGCTCGATCTGCGCAGGCTTGTAAGAAGGATCAATCTTTATGACGTTATAATTGCCCTTCTTTTTTGACTTAAGAATCTCAAGAGCCTTGTCAGTATATCCGGGAGCGATTACACCGTCGGATACCTCTCTCTTGATCAGATTGGCTGTGCATTCATCACACTCATCGGAAAGAG
>JAEEGL012633394.1_pt1 | contig 12146 bp, 11 predicted proteins | sample 9134231 | NCBI WGS metagenome assembly JAEEGL01 (sample SAMN16246548, study PRJNA631951) | gut metagenome | biome: gut microbiome; feature: rumen; material: fiber-attached | host: Bos | place: Iran: Karaj | collected 2018-10
GCTGTTGTAGAAAAAGGAAACATTCCCAAATAATACAAAGTCCCATCTAAATGATAAAGTTTTTTCGCACCCATAAGGGATGACATATTTTTATGACTAAGCATTACAATTTTATCTACTCCGGTTGTTCCAGATGTAAACAGAAGCAGTGCAAGCTCATCCTCATCGATTTTCTTGAAGTCCGAACAAATATCGCATTGAGTTATCTCATCATTTATATCAACACACACAATAGAAATGTCCATTTTTCTATCGGTAACAAGCAAATCGACATCTGCTCTTTCCAGTTTATTTTTTGCTTCCTCATCAGACAGATCATTATGAAGATATACCGCTACAGCTCCTGCATAACTGATCGCATAAGCATAAACCATCCACTTATAACTGTTTGGAGCCATAATTGCAATATGTTTATCTTCGTATCCGTTCAGTTTATACCACGATGCTACCGTTTTGATATCATGGTAAAACTGACCATATTTATATTCTATTATTTCCTTATTTTTCCCTATTTCTTCAAATGCAACTTGGTCGGTATAATCCGCTCCAAATTCATCGATAACTTCTCTGTAATTCATATTATTTCTCCTCACATACTTTCTCAATTGCCTGAACAAACTCTCCTAATGTACTTACTTCCCCGAGTATTTCTTCGTCTATTTCTAAATTAAGTCTCTCTTCCAATCTTCCGATCATCTCCATTGCATCCAACGATGACAGTGCAAGATCATCATACAGATTCTTATCATCACTCAGTTCTGTAATACCAAAAGTATTCTTTAATTCTTCATAAACTACTTCCTTAATAGTAACATCCATATCCATCCCTCCTTTCAATTAATTTGGTAGTGTCATGCTGACTGCTATTGGCTTTACCGTCTTTTCAAATTTTAGTATATCCAACTGTCTCATTTCATCAATAAATGCCGAAACTACGCTCTCTGCAACCCTTATATATGAAACAGAAAGACATATCGTATCACCAAGCTGATTCATCTCCAGCAACATATCCCTTGAACCGACAGCAATACAGGTGCTAATGCTCTCAATATAATTATTTAGTCTATCCAGTTTATTGGTAAAAGCAATATTACTGATACTAAAAGTATCTTGATATTGCTCCTGTTTCCGCGATATCCTATTACATAATCGTCTTTTAGACTCGGGAAACATGTCTTCCGATGATAATTTAAGCCATATCGGCAGCTCCCTTGCCATATTTTCACTCATTTTCCCATCAAATTCCAATTGTTTCCATTTATCTTCAAATTCTCCATCTTCGAAAGGAATTGATATAAAAGAATAGCACTCATGCAATGGCTCAGAAATTTTTAATCTTGATCTCATATCATATACGAGACTGCAACTTATAGGTGTACCATCAATATTCAATTTATTAATCTGTTTCCTTATAATCTGAGCAACCTGACTGATTTTGGATGTTGACATTTTACCGGCATCAAGTCCAAGTGTAATAACTTTATATTCTTGCTCATTGCCACCTTCTAATGCAGAAAGCCGAAAACACTTTTGTATCTTTTCTTCGCTTATTCTAATTTCCTGTAATTTCTCGAGAAGCATTCCCTCTCCGGTCATATCTCCAGATAGCCTTGAAGCAAGATGAGCAATCTGTTTATCAAAAATGCACTCTCCCAAAAGACCGAGATAATTCATGAGAACCAATCTTATAAAAGGAAAGAGTAGAACTCCGTCCGCAAGTGCATGAACGCTAGCAATGGTCAGCTTTTTTCCATGAGCACAAGCAGAAAGTAAAAAACCGCCATTATTTTCGCCAAGAGTTATCCTGTCTTCATCAGAAAGATAAAAAACAGAATGATTTTCCACAAAATACAGACAATTACCTTTCCATGCGAGTCTGACATTAATAAGTGTCGCTTGTTCTAAAGCAGCCCTGAAAGCCTGTTCCATAGTCTCTTTATCAATAGATTGCTTTAACTCTATCTCTGTCTGCATTATATTTTGATGCTCGCTATCTCCATATATAGCATAACCATTTAATATCCGAGTCATAGTTTAACCCTTATTATGAATAAAAACATATATATCGTTTAAAGTAACAAATTTCTGTATTGCCCTGCTGTCAAACTCAATCCCGTAGTGATCCGACAATTCGGACAACAAATCCATAATGCCGAGAGAATCCAGCCCAATATCACTTATGAGTTCCATATCCAAAAAAATTACTTTCTCTTCCGTATTAAGATAATCAGCCACAAGCTCTATAAAATCTTTCATTCAACAATTCCCTTCTACTATTTCTATTAATATATTACGCTTTAATTTTCCCAATTCCGTTCGCGGGAAGGGGCATCCGGTTATCTTATAATCGAATATTCTCGAATAGTATGGCTGTCCTTCGTTAAACTTATTGATAAGCTGCTGAATATCCGAAACCGGACGATCGATCACTAACACTAATTTCCCATCTTTATAAAGTACGCATGCATCACATTCTTCAATTATCTGTTTAACCTGTGCGTCCATTGACTCAAGTTCAATTTTAATACCGTTGTTCAATGCAACAACAGTATCGCTTCTGCCCAGCACGGAATAAGTGCCATCCCGATTATCCCGGACAATATCTGATATAAATACACGGTCTTCGCGTAAAACCCTTTTGTTAAGTTCATCCTGCCCTAAATACCCTTCCATAAGTGTGTCAATACAAATCCACGTTCCATCTTCACACATATCAAAGCTACATTTTTCAACCGGGAACAATTTATCCGCCGGCCCATCATATGCACTTATGGCACATACTCCGGCGACTTCAGAAAGACCATAGCAGTTTTGAATGGTCTTTCCGGCATCACGGACCATCTTTTCCAGTGTTTCAGCACATACCGCTCCAGCACAAATGTAATGCTCTATGCCGGTATGTTTTGAAAATCGTTTTTCTATGACACTCGGAGTACTTAAATATACCGTCGGTTTCAGTTCTGCAAGTTGCTTCTTTTCTTTTATCAGCGAGCCAAACTCGATCTGTCTGTTCTGAAACATAAACGCCATGGAGGAACAGATTGCCCATAAGTGTGACAAAGGCGCTTGAATATAAGCCGCCCCATCAATATCAACAGCGATATTATCAGATAATCTTTTCGCAGATTTTACAACAGATTCGACAGATAACACAATTGCTTTTGACGAAGAAGTGGTTCCTGAAGAAAACACGATCATTTTACTGTCAGGATTTATGTTGCTGATCTGTATCTGAAATGTAGCGTCTCTTATCTCATTGTAGAATTCTGCATCAAGACCCGCAGCTTCAAGTTCATTTTTTAATGTTATTTCACTGTTTGGAATAATGACCTCAGAACATTTTACTTTTTTTATTAATTCAACGATTGTTTCAGTAGGAAAAAAAACGTCAATAAATGCAACTGTTTTTCCATCGTTCCATAATTGATATATCAAGGAATAACATTCTTTGGTATTTACGCATACAAGCGCAACCCTCTCACCGGTTCGCATTTCTTTTCATGCTCCTCATCCTTTTTATCGCAATAAATAACAACCAAATCAGAATACTTCTGCATATAAAAATGAAGAGAATCTTAATTTCATAAGCAATTTCAATCCCTTGCATAATCTGCTTCCATGGTACGGCCAGGTATTCAAATGTATGAATATAAAAGATATAGTAGCTTTCTCTGCCTATTTTTTTTATCGATTTGGCTTTTCCTTTAAGCAGTTTATTAAAACTGAGCATGATTCTCATCAGTAAAAATCCACCTAAAATCGAAACCACTACCGCCAAGATCAGATTATTTCCCCAATTGTTTACCGCCATACTAAATGGTGTTCCATTGACTAATGCCCCAACAAAGAACAATACGGCCAGAACAATATATACTATTCGTTTTAGGCCTGTTTCTTTTGTCCAGACTTTATTATTTCTTATAAGATATCCGGCATAGATCATCGGTATCGAAGCAAAAGTCTGTGTAAGGCAGAAAAGATGCATATCAAATCTGCTTAGAATAAAACCGATCACAGCACATATCGCTACACCGATAAAATGTATTGCCTTACTGTCTTTTTGAAAAATAATAGAAAGAATAATCCAACCAAAGCATAGTGATGTTCCATACCAGATAGGTCCAATGCTTCCTATATCTATACCCATAACAGTGCCGTCATGTGCACTGAACAGTGCAAAAGGCAATACCTTAAATAAAAGATCCTTTACATTAAAAGTTACATCAAGCCAGACTCTGAACAAACTGACAACCGTTACACCTAAAGCCACCTTCCAGTACGGAGAAAGAAGAAACTTCAACTGCTTTCTGGTTCCGGTCCCGATATCACCTTTTTTGAATCCATAGCCAGATGCAATAAAAAACATAGCCATAAGACTATATATTATACCTATTGCTATTATGCCAAAACACGCACTGTTTACTTTGGGTAAAAAATCATTGATCACAACAACATCTTCAGCGCTATGACCTAAAATAATAACAATCATGCCAAGTCCTTTGGCAAAATCGAACATAGTCAGAGAACTTCCGATTCCACCAACGATTTGGTCTTTTTTTGTAAGATATACAAGAATTCTGTAACCAAGAAAAACAATGATCATTGTCAGCAGAAATATGTCCGCAAAACTGAAATATTTCTGAAAAGTATTCTGATAGCTGACCGTAAGCACGCTGTTCTTCCAGGATCTTCGATACATGCTCAGATCTATTACATCGTCACCGAGTTCAATGCGGCAAACTCCGGATCCTTCCTGCTTCACATATTCCATTGAAAACGATTCGATTGGTTCGTCAGATTCTATGCAAAAATCCTTCTCACCGTTTTGATATAAAACATAACCCCATTCACCGTGCCATACCCAATTCTCATTTTCAAACAGTGTCAGATCAACACTTTTGCCGTTAACAAAAGCATTTATAATTCTCATTTCATGTCCGTAAGATCCTTTGGGCACCTCCTGGGACATATGGAAAGTAATGGTGTGTATTTCTTTCTCCTGATCAAAACAATGATTGATCTTTCTGTATAACGGAAAAAACACCAATGTCAATAATAATGCAATAATAATTATGCAAAGCACAATCTTGAGTTTTTTTTTCTCATTCATAACTTCTTTACATTCCTATTGTTGTAAAATAATATTTCCCCAGGACCCATTGCGCCAGTTAAGATTTCCCATATTTTCTTTTTCCCTGTCTATAACTATATTTATCCCTTTAACACAATCAAGATCTGAGTTCTCTCCAAACTGATCCATACAGAATACAGTATAAAACGTCTTATAATCCCCATTGACCACATGTGAAAGATCTACACTTAATATGCTCTCACCTGTATCTCCTGATCGACCTTCAATCTGATCATAGAATACTGATGTAGCAAATACCCTTTCTTCACCATCGGCCAGTTCTACTCTTATCCCAACCTTTTCTACATCTTCCACAATGCGCCATTTCATCTTTATATCAAGGTTTTTATAATCCTTCACTGGCATGTTTTTATCAACGTATTCCGCACTGATAAGACGTACATCCTCTCGTCCGAGCCACCCCGGTCTGATATAATTACTAAAATCAGCATATACATCTGTTTTTACACTCTCGTTACCGAAATAGCGCTTACATGCCTCGTCCGTATCTCCATCATAGACCAGTTTTCCGTGATCAAGTATCAGACATCGGTCACAAAGCCTGCGTACCGTCTCCATATTATGACTGACATACAGAATTGTCCTTTGCTCCTGTGCAGCTATTTCCCTCATTTTATCAAGACATTTATGCTGGAATTTTACATCTCCTACGGCAAGCACCTCGTCCATAATAAGGATTTCCGCATCAAGGTGTGCTGACACGGAAAACGCAAGCTTAACATACATACCGGACGAATATCTCTTAACCGGGGTATCTATAAACTGCTCACATTCTGAAAACTCTATGATTGAATCTATCTTGGAATCGATTTCTTTTTTACTCATACCCAAGATCGAACCATTAAGATATATATTCTCTCTTCCGGTAAGTTCCGGATGAAATCCGGTACCTACCTCAAGCATACTCGCCACACGTCCATTAAGGCCTATCCAGCCCCTTGTAGGTGCTGTAATACGTGATATAAGTTTCAACAGTGTGGACTTACCGGCTCCGTTTGCGCCAATAATACCGATAGCTTCTCCTCTTTTTACCTCAAAAGATACTCCATCCAATGCCACAAATTTTTTGTTGTGTGTAGCTTCATTTTCTTTAGGAGACAGTTTCCCTTTTAAAGCTTCTTTAAGAGTACTTCCGGTTACCGCGCCCAAAATATATTCTTTTCCAACGTTTTCGACTTTTACAATTACGTCATCTGTGTCAGATATCATATTCCAACCAATTCCTTTTATTTATGCAATACTCAAATTCAGCTTTTTTCTTTTTGATTTTTTTAAGCATTTTTTTACTCAATTTACCTGAATTCTGCTTAAGCACTACTGTTATCTCACTATCTTTCATGTTATCCAGTTTATATTGGATATGAAAATCAAAAATAGAAAAATAAACCTTGTAAAACTCTTTTAATACCTCTTTTTTCTTTTGTTTTTTACAAAACTCAAAAAAGCATTCACCTAAAAACATCAACCTCGGAAGTATCGTCTCCTCCTTCAGCTTGTGCATGATTGAACTGCCCGTCTGTCGATAATAGTATAAAAAACTACATATATAATACACTTTTTTAATACAAGTATAATACTCCAGTGAAAAAAGCAGATCTTCAGCAAACACTTTTGAAGTATCTTCAAATCTTATGTTATACCTGTTTATCAGTTCTCTGTTAAACATCTGAACCCAAGCTTCCCATCCCATTTTATATAATAATAACCTGTCGTAGAGATGCTTTGCCTTCTCGGATTCATTGATCTGTTCAACATAATTCTCAACATGATGTATTACTTTATCTGCAACTACTCCGTTTTCATCAACTTTACACACATTAAATGAATATAAATCTGCCCGATTTTTTTGTGCTGTATTTTTTAATAATGAAAGAGTTCCTCTTTCTATATAATCATCACTGTCTATAAAGAGTATCCATTCTCCTTTTGCTTCATCTAAACCGGCGTTTCTTGCAGATGCAAGACCTCCGTTTTCTTTATGTATAACCCTGATCCAGTCTGAAGTTTTTGCATACTCATCACATATTTTCCCTGACTTATCCGTTGATCCGTCATCAACAAGTATCAACTCATAATCATTACAGTCCTGCTCTATGATCGAATCAATACATTCGCGCATATATTTTTCCATATTATATACCGGAACTATAATACTGAAAAACATAAATCCCCCTTATACAATATCAATAAATGTTTTCTCCGTCTGATTATACTTAAGGACAGCTACAAACGAAATAATACCAGTAAACAGAACACTGTAAATGATCGCCCACAAACTTAACCGACCGGTTCCGGTTATAGAATATCTGATAAGCTCGATGTAAGCAGACATAGGATTGATATATACTACTGTTTTAAGCCATTCGGGCGCCTCGGTTACCGAATAAAGAATGGGGGATGCATACATCATCAAAGTCATCGCTATCCCTGTAAGATGTGAGAAATCTCTGTATTTCGTACAAAGGCTGGATACTATCATGCCAAATGCAGCACCCATTATCCCACACATAAATACTGTAGGGATGATCAACAAGGTCCACCATCCCATAAAAACTGCTTCTCCCCTGATTATAAAGAATACCCATACTATTATGGTCACTACCAGCTTTACAAATACCCTTATCAATTCATAGACCATATTGGATATGGGGACTACAAGTCTGGGAAAATATACTTTGCCCATTATATAGGCGTTATCCATAAACACATTTTTATTGTGCCCGAAACATCCGGAAAAATAATCCCATCCGAGTGTACCCGTAAGATAGAACAAAACATAGGGAACTCCGTCAGATGCGAAATTGCCTATGTATCCGAATATCAATGAAAAAATACCGGTATTAAAGATAAGCCCGAATACCAGCCAAAAAGGTCCTAGTATGGTTTGCTTATATTGAATCTTGTAATTGCGTTTAACAAGCGTCATTACCAGGTCTTTATATTTTATTATCTCTTTTACCGGTATGCTAAGCAATTTTGCTTTAGCATCTATAACCGTTGAAAATTGATTCTTGTCACTCATATGCTCAAAAAACTCTACCCTACATTATTATTCTGAAAACAGCTTTTCTATTTCGGCAATACGTTCTTCATAGCTGATTATAGATTTTCTCTCAGATATTTTTGCCTTGTAATACTCATGGAGTTTAGAATCATCAAGCACCCTTTTTATCGATTTGTATATACCATATACCGTTTTAGGCATTACGATACCATACTCATCATCTCCCAATAATTCACGTACTCCGGAACACTCCGTAAGCATCAGTGGAACATCCAGTAATGCGGCCTCCTGACTTACCAAAGAATACCCCTCATATAGCGACGAAGATATAAACCAATCCGCGGAAGCCATATATTTGTAGGGATTCTCCCTAGCCCCTATGAACTTTATGCTTTTAACCTTTGTCCTGTCTAATGCACTCTGTATATTATCGTACTCGACCTTACTCCACTCTTCCTGCGGTCCGATAACAACGATCTCAAATTTGTACCCTTCTTCTTCCACCGCATGAGCTGCTTCTACAAGCATGGGATACCCTTTTTGTTTGTTAAGCCTTCCGACAGATACAAAACGAATGGGCCTATCCAGATCATTCAAATCCAAGGAGTCAAGATCTACTACCGGTTCCTTCGCTTTTTCAATTATATCTCCGACATTTATCGGATTATATTTTACTATAAGATTTCCTGGGTCCCCTATTACATCAATAATACCCTTTTTGATGTCCTGCGCCACACATACAACATTGCGATAGCATTTCATAGCTTCAACTTCCGCAACTTCAGATCCAAAATGTATCTTGGTGTAGTAACTGCTGTTATAATCAGTATGATTCCAGACATATTTTAAAGGAGCGCTGTACTTAAGACAGCGCTTCATCATAAGCCCTTCCTTCATAACAAGCATTACATCATATTTTTCTTTCTTTATCTTGCTTTTCATACTTTGATAACGAAAAACCCGAAGTGCTTTTTTTATAAACTTTGTTATAAAATTTCTATTACTCAGTTCGTGACGTTTTAATTCCGAAAAATATTTTATATCTTTAGGATATTTGTCGTAGAAATTAGGTACATATGCCCTCGACATGACTGTGATATCATATTTTCCACGCCATGCCATAGCAAGGTCATACATAAGTTTTTCAACTCCGCCGCCATATACAAGATCATTTACAAGCAATAGTTTTTTCATTAAACCGCACCTTTTCTCTTAACAAATACCTGAAATACTGTTTTAAAGAGTATCTTTATGTCCAGCCACATACTCCAGTTATCTATATATTCCTTATCCAGAGCTACCACTTCTTCGAAGTCTGTAATCTCGCTTCTTCCGCTGGTCTGCCACATTCCGGTGATGCCCGGCTTGATAGAAAGTCTTCTCCAGTGTCTGGTGTCATATTGAGCAACTTCATCCACTGTAGGCGGACGGGTACCGACCAAACTCATAGTACCAAACAGTACATTAAAGAACTGCGGCAGCTCATCTATAGAAGTTTTACGTATGAATTTCCCGACCCTCGTGATTCTGGGATCATCATCCATCTTAAACATAAGTCCGCTAGCAACTTTATTCTTGGCCATAAGCTCTTTCTTTTTAGCTTCTGCATCCTGTATCATGCTTCTGAACTTATACATCTTAAAATGTCTGCCGTTAAGCCCTACTCTGGTCTGTTTGAATATAACAGGCCCCTTAGAGTCAATCTTTATGGCTATGGCCGTGATAAGCATCGGTATTGCAAATACAATTATCCCGAAAATGCTTAAAACAACGTCAAATACTCTCTTTGCTGCCTTGGCATATACATTTAATACAACATTATGATATGTTACAGCAGGATACGTACCGATACTGCATATAACGGAATGCGCACGTCCTATACGGTAAGGGTGTACCAGCACACGGGCTACCAGACCCAGTTCCATACAAAGTTCTACATGCTTTTCCAGATTTACAGGATTTTTCCTGTGTTGCATGAAAAACACTTGGTCTATGGAATTTTTATGTACTACTTCCTCCAAGTCATCAATAGTCCCGAGGAATGGAGTATCATCTCCTTCCGGATACGTAGTTCCTTCGGATATATAACCTATTACCTCTGCACTCATACTGTTGTGCCTCAAGAAACTGATTACTCTTTCATAGTCCCTCTTCGTACCCACAAGCAGTGTTCTTACAGCATATACTTTAGTCCTTCTGAGCACCCATCGTGTAAAAAATGCGCTTGCGATCAAAAGGATATATTCACTAATAAGGAATATAATATAAAACTTTTTCGTTACTCCGCAATTTCCGACATAAAACGCAAGAACCGTTACAAAAAGATTTGCAGAAATAAAAGACTTCGTAAGATAATTAAGCCATCTGTCTATATAAAAGAACAGTGTGGTATCATAAAGCCTTCTGTTTTTGTTAAATACTATGATTAGTAATATCGAGCTTGTACACACCAATAAGTAATCTATGTTGCTAAAACTCTTGTCACTATCTATAACTGAAGCGATAATATATGCCAGAATACCAAACAGTACATCAAAGCACATATATGCTATATTTATATTTGCATGTCTGTGACTGCCTCTCATGACACAATATCTTATCTGCTTTTAAAGCCATTAGAATCCGGTCTTTAAGCGATAAGTTCTCCCATCTTTGAATAATATTAAACCATAATACCAAAGTACATAATTATACAATTTAATATTATACCACAATCGGACAAGATTTGCTATTTTTTTTTCTAAACTTAGTTAGAGAATTAGCATACCATAAATCATATTCTTCTTGTGTAATATTAACAAAAAAGTTATAATTGTAACGGAAATAATAGAGAAAAGGAAGTTATTATATGTATAGATATACAATATATGGAATATTGGTTGAATCCGAATTTGAAATAAATCTGCTTCTCCCGGCAAATGATCATGACCGATACGTAGAAACTGTCACCATCAAAGAAACAGACGTTGAAGATGAAGTAAAACTTTTCCTAAAAGAATCTGCGGCCATGATTAAACATTACGAAATAGGTCTTACGAAATCCGCTATGGAAAACATTGGCGGTTTTTATCTTATACAAAACGGACAGATTCTGGTCAAAATTAAATCCGGTTATAATTATGAGACAATATCTCCCTGGATACTGGGCTATTGCCTTTCCATGGCATTGTTGCAGAAAGGGGTTTTGACTATTCATTGCAGCGCAATAGCTACAGATAATGGTGCCATACTGATATCAGGCACTCCCGGAGCAGGGAAATCATCTCTCGCAGGAAAACTTCTTGAACACGGATATAAACTTATGGCTGACGATGTTGCCGCGATCCGTTTCGTTGACGGAAATTGTCTGGTATATCCCGCATTTCCGTTCCAGAAATTATGCTCTAACGAAGTTGAAAAACGCAAATTAGATAAAGATACTTTAATCTATATCAATGAAGACAAGGACAAATATCTTGTCCCTGTAACAGATATTTTTGAATGCAACTCCCGAATACTTAAAGCCTTCTTTTATATTATTAAGGCTCCGGTTGACTGTCTAACCATACAAAAACTATCCGGATTTGAATGTTTCCTGTCCATAAAAGATAATCTGTTTCTCCATCGCCTTACCGGAAAATGGGAAACATCTCCGGAAGTTATAAACCAGTGTATGAAAACGGCTTCGATGTGTGATATTTACCTCATAACAAGACCCGAAAATGCTGATACCCTTGAAGAAATCAGTCAGGAGGTTATAAATCTCATCTCATAAATAATCATAAATATATCTTTTCTCCTCTTTTCATCTTTTCTAACATCTATGTTAGATTACTTGTGTTTTTTTAATCAATTTAGTATCATACAATTCAAGAAGCACGTAAACAATTATACTCAAAAGGAGAGAAAATTATGAAGAAGTGGACAAATGCCGAAGTTATCGAGTTAAGTATTGAAGAGACAAGTTGTTATGGTACTCACAGACCTCATCATCAGGTAGTAGTTGTTACC
>JAEEGL014979967.1_pt1 | contig 12146 bp, 7 predicted proteins | sample 9134231 | NCBI WGS metagenome assembly JAEEGL01 (sample SAMN16246548, study PRJNA631951) | gut metagenome | biome: gut microbiome; feature: rumen; material: fiber-attached | host: Bos | place: Iran: Karaj | collected 2018-10
ACATCAATGACGGTTGTGCCATTGGTGGGATAGAAGTCGACGGCCAGCGCATACTTGCTCACGCCATTGGTGTGTTGCTTCGTTGTCAGCGAACTGGCACTCAATTGAATCTCTGACTTGCCATTTGAGGATCCCCTGTAGGCGGTGAGTGTGCCGGTATAGTACTCGCTGACATTGACTTCAACTCCACCTGATGTGGGATTGACAGCAGTCGTTTGCAATATTTCGCCAGTACCGGTATCTATCACATAGATTCGGCAATTCAAGGTGGTTCCGTTAGTGCTGCGGGTCCATGCGGTGGCAATCGTTCCGTTATAACGATAATCGCCGCTGGTGGATCTTGAATAAAGGTATTGCAGGATTGTGCGTAGTGGGTTTGCACTGCTGGCTGTACCCATCAAGTGACAGCCGCCATTCTGTCCTGCAAGAGCACTGCCCGAGGTGTTACCTGCCGAGAACAGGCAGATGCGGTTAGGATTGCTGTCACCGAAGTATTGTGAAATAATAGAGGCCCAAGTGCCGCTGCCGTCATGAGGGCTAGTGTGAGAACCCCAACTGTTGCTGACAACCAGAGGCTTGTTCACCGAATTGGCATAACTGACAATGTTGTTGAACGCATTTGAAATGTAGGTGGTACTCAATGATTTGAGACCTGCAAGATACAGGTCCGCTCCTGGTGCCATACCTCCGTAGGTAGCATTGGCATGGTCATCGGTTACAGTGACATTAGAGCCATTGATGATGACACTCGAGCCGCCTGCTGCCGTACTGGTGTGCGTACCGTGGTCCTCTGATGAGTTGTCGGTGGTGGGTGATGTCGAAGTGATGTTCGAGTACTCCCTCCCTGAGCTGCCGTTGTAGACGTAGGCGCGCTTGATGCGTGAGTTGCCGTTCTTGTCCTTGAATGCAATATGCTGGAAGTCGATACCCGTGTCGATGATTCCAAGGACGATGCCTGTGCCGTCATATTTCTTGTCCAGTCCTGCAGCGATGGCATCGGCCGACAGGTTGAGTACGTCATCAACATTGGTGTCTTCACGGGCCTTGTCGGTGAACGGCTCCATCGGGGTTGCTACTTCGATTTTGGTCACGACTTCAAGGGCTGCCACTTCATGGATCTTGTCAATAGGAATAAGTGTCGTGTAAATACCGTTGCCAAACGAGCACTGGATCTCGACGCCCAAGTTCTTAAGGTCGCTCAGACCGGCATCGTTGCTGATGATAATGAATGACGAGATGAATACCTTGCCGTCGATGGTGTCGGGAAAGCAGAAGGGAAGATCATATTCACTCGGAGCTTTGTCGGGTGGGAATTCGGGAGTGGCATTTTTGGTGCCGGGTTTCTCTAAAAAGTCAACTCGCCCCTCAAGCTGATCAATCAGCATCTGAGTGGGAATGGACATCTTCTCGACGTTAGGAATATCTTGAGCCAGTGCAGTCATGCCGATGGCAATGAGACCCATCAACAGCACTAAGCGTAAGTTATTTACTATTGTTTTCATACTTGATAGTATCATTTAATTGTCTTTATGCTGTTGTTATCGTTTCTCTTGATTGATGGTGAGTCCGTGCGGGTCATCAAGTGTCTTTGATTCGCCCTTATGCGTGTGGTTGACCACCTTGGGCTTGTTCATCGTAGCAGAATTGGCAGCCGAAATGACAATCTTGGCGATATCAACCGAATAACTGGAATTGCTGGGCGCGCTGAAGGTTATGGTCCCGCCAGCACTCACGTTGACCGACCAAGTGTAAGAAGAGCCGCTGGTGAACGTGTGGCTAACATTGTTGACCAACAAAACACCGGCGCCATCGTTGCCAGTATCTGATGTGACAGTTACATAAACCCGGTTACCTGTAAAGGTGCTGGGCATTGTATAGGTGAAACTGGTGCTCCTGTTTAGATATGCACAGACATTACCAGGTTGATATATTTTTACGTTGGTCAACCCCCAGCCGTTATGACCGGTGATTTCTGCCGACGTGGGGTCGCTAGTAGTACACTTACTGAAGTCGATGCTGGCATAGAAGGGCGCGTCATAGGTGACCTGAACTGTGACAGGTTCGGCATCAGGGCTCGTCAGGGTAATAGTGCCCGTGATAGTACCATAAATATTACTCTTGGGGGTGATGGTCACCGTGATATCGCCAGCCATGACTTCTTCCATCGAGATGCTGGTGGGGCTAACGCTGAAATTAGCGTCACCGATGATGGTGATGGGTCCAGCCAGGTCAGTGCCGTGGACACTGAACGTGCCGCTGGTAGCGCCGTTGCTGATGTTGACCGTTGTGGGATTGGCAATAATCATGGGTGGCGCCGACCTGTGGCTGATGGCTACCGTGCGGGTTGTTGTGCCCGAGGTGATGGTCAGCGTGCCGTTGCCGCTGTGATTGCTGCCCGTGAAGGTGATGCTCACCATAGCGCCGTTATTCACTTGATCAGCGGCCAGAGTAGAGGGATTGACCTCGAACGGGCCAGTCGTCGTCAATGTCGCTGGCTGGGTCAGGTAGTAGCCGCTCACCAGTGTCTCTACACTCGTCTCGGCTCTCATGTCGATGTCGTGGTCGGGAGTGAGAATGACCGGTATGTTGGGGTCGGGGAGCAGGATGTTGGCGTCCATGCTGGCAGAGTACTCATATCTGTCAGGATGAAGGTTGCCTGCTGTGGACTCATAGAAGTCGTCGGTAAATTCTACTGTTGTCAGGTCAATAGATTCATCGCGCTGACAAGTGATGGTGTTGCCTGTGGATTGCTCGGCACTCCATGAGTTGTCAATGAAATAACTGACTGCAGGGTTGATTACCGCAGTTGAGGCATTGAACACAGTCTTGAGGTTGATGCGGGCACATTCAACTTGGTTGCCCTTGTCGTCGATGCGCTTCACCGAGATGATGTTGTCACCCTCGTAGAGCATGTCTGCTGTCAACTGGTACGGGCTGTCAGGTTGGCTGAACCTCAATGTGTTGACGTAGTGGTTCTGCTCGTTTTCGATGACAAAGGTGCTCTTGTTGTCGACAAGGACGAGCTTGAGTCGCTGGGACGGCGAACCGGTGGGTTGGGCCTGACCAAGCACCCATCCCGCAATAAGCAAGATGGTTAACAATAGTTTTTTAGGGACGGAATTCATAAAATAATATTTAGTAAACAGTAGTTAGTGTCGGCAGTCATTGTGACCCGATGTATCAGGTTTTTTAGGAAAAGAAGTGATAAAGGTAAGAATTAATGACGATGAATTAAAGAAAAAAAATCAATAATTCAATCAATACAACAAACAACAAAGAACAAACTAATAAAAAAGGTAAGGTGCTTGTCCAGATACTCGTGGGCAAACACCTTATAATTCCTTTAATTCATTGATTTTACAACTTGGCAGCGATAGCTGCTGCGATGGCTTGCATTTCTTCGGCGGGAAGGCTCAGCTTGTTGCCGAATCTCATGTCCTTCTCGGTCTGCAACGGCACGAGGTGGATGTGGCAATGGGGCACCTCCATACCGAGCACAGCGACACCGATGCGCTTGCAGGGAACGGCCTGCTCCAGCGCCATGGCGACCTTGCGGGCAAAGGCCCACAGACCCAAGTATTCTTCCTCGTCGAGGTCAAACATATAGTTTACCTCATGCTTCGGAATCACCAGCGTGTGGCCCTTAGCCATCGGGTTGATGTCCAGAAAAGCATAGTAGCGGTCGTCTTCGGCTACCTTGTAGCTGGGAATTTCACCAGCAGCGATTTTACTGAATATAGTTGCCATGTCTGTAAATTATACCTCAATTTTCATGATTTCAAACTTGAGCACACCAGCAGGTGCATGTACTTCAACCTTGTCGCCCACTTTGTGGCCCAGCAGACCCTTAGCAATAGGAGTCGTGATGGAGATCTTGCCTTCGCGCAGGTCAGCCTCGGTCTCGGTAACAATGGTATAGGTCATTTGTGCTTTGCTTTTCAGGTTGCGGATGGTTACCTTGGTCAGCAATTGTACCTCATCGGTGGAAATTTTACTCTCGTCGATGATGCGTGCCGATGCGATCAAGCTCTTGAGCTCAGCAATCTTAGCTTCAAGCATGCCCTGACGCTCCTTGGCGGCATCATATTCTGCATTCTCTGAAAGGTCGCCTTTGTCCCTAGCCTCTACGATGGCACGTACAACCTCGGGACGCTCCACGTTTTCAAGATGGGAAAGTTCCGCCATCTTTTTGTCGTAACCTTCCTGTGTCATGTAAGTAATAGCCATGCTAAATACTGTGTTTTAAATTTTTAAAGTCTCAAAAAATGAGAAGAATCTCAACGATAAGCTGGTGAGATCCCTCGCGGTTAATATTTGGTTTATCGCTGCAAAGATAGTTATTTTTTTTGTTTGTGATGTTGAAATGTTAATAAAATCGCGCCTTTTTTGTGAAATTTAACCGATGGCGGTAATTGCGCTGTGGTTTTCGGTGATGATTTTTTCGTGCAGTAGTTAACGGTGCCACAAGGCGATAATCTGCCGCACGGCGATGGCCAGGCTCACGGCAGTGATGATGATGGCGATGGGCAGGCTGCCTGTCTCCATCGCAGCCATCACGCCAGCGGCTACAGCTAGTGTCCAGAGCAGGTTGTAAAGGCTGGCGCGTGTGACGCTCAGGCGGTACATCTTGAAGTAAACGATCGCCACGATACCCGTGTAGAGCAGATAAGACACCAGGAAAGCGATACCCAGGCCTGTGAGTCCCCACCAGCGGTAGAAGACGATGTTCAGCACTAGGTTGATGATGGCACTGGCGACCTCGGTCCACAGGTAGGTCTTGCCGTCTCCCTTGGCCAGGATGGTAAAGGCCAAGCACCATGACAGGGTGCGCAGCACGGTGCCGATCATGCCCCACGAGACAAAGGTGAGGATGACGTTAAACTCGGGTGTGTACAAGAGCCAGACTACAAATTCACGCAGCAGGATAAATAGTGCCACGACGGGTGCCATGACACTGATGGCGACATTGATCTCCTGGGAGACAAATGCACGCAGCCTCAGGCGGCTTTCGGCAACTTGGGCTAGGCGAGGGTAGTACTCCATGCCTAGGGCGGTAAGGATCAAGCCTGTGTATTTGTTGATTAGGGTATAGCCTGCCTGGTAGAATCCCACCTGCTCGGTGCCGGCGTTAACGTTGAGCCAGGCATTGAAGGCGTAGCTTGCCAGAATGCTGGCAAAGTTGCCAAGCGTCATATAGATACCCAACTTGACGAACCCCTTGCCCATGTTAAAGGTTTCGCTCCGGTTCACTTGCGCTGCTGGGTATTCGCGGTTGCGGAAGAACCACGCGAAGGCAGCAAGCGCAACCGCATAGGCAATGATCGAGGGCACGATACTGCGCTCCCTGAGCAGGTAAAACAGCGGTATCGATACTGCCAGGCCAGTGATAGTACCCCACAGGGTCACGCTAGCTAGCCGTTTTAGATGGGCTGTGCCTTGCAAGACCGCATACTCGCCGTTGGTTAGCGCCTGCAACAGTACGGCAACACTCAGTGCGACAAAGCCCCAGATGTGGGTCCCGTCGCCGAAGGTCACCTGGCTCAATAGTGGAGCCATGATGAGCGTGAGCAACGCTCCAGCGAGTCCCAGCCACAATGACCACTTGCGCACAACGGCAATCATGCGAGATACCAGACCCTTGTCATGTCCTGCCAACGCCTGTGAGATGTCTCTCACGCTGCTAGAGCGGATGCCCAGGTTGGTGCCTGTGGTGATCATCTCCAGCGCATTGTTGAATAGTCCGAACAGTCCTATGCCCACGGGGCCGATCCACAAGGCGACAAGCTTGGTGCGCACGATGGAGCACAGGATACCCATGACTTGGACCCCGCCGAAGAGGCCCATCGCCTTCATCGCCATCCGTGATATGTTGCCTCGTTTGCCGGACATCACCACATTATTATAAAATTATAGATTGATTTCAAATGTGTTATAGACAATGCCGCGACCACCCAAGCGGCACTTCTGCCTGACGAGACCCTCGTTCAGGTAGCGGCCATGATCCTCGTTGCTGATACCGAAGTCAAAGTAACGGTAGCCCGAGTGAGTGCTCTCCTGGATCAGATAGTCAAAAAGCAGGGTCAGCGCCTTGCTATCCTTGCCTCGGGGCGAAGCACCGATATACTGGCAATGGGCGACAGGCATCGATAGGTACATGACTACGCCTGCCAGCAATTCGCCATCGAGGGTGGCGGTGTACAGGCGGATGTTTTCAGGGAAGCGGCTGTGCAGTAGCTGTATCTCGTCCAGGGTGTGGACGGGACAGGTGTCGTAGCGGTCATTGAGCAGCGAGGACAACAGTTGCCAGTAGCCTGCCCAGTCATCACTGGCGCCCACCTGGATGCCTGCCTTGCGGGCGGCATTGGCGCCGCTCTTGTTGCCACGGTCCAGTGGCAATGGGCACGTCAGGTCGATGGTGGTGGAGATATTGGTCTCGGTCATGGAGGCGTGATGGCGGAATAGTGCATACAGGTCCTCCTCGCACGGATAACGATGATAGATGTGGGGAACGCTCTTATAGACCAGACGTTTGATGCTGTTCGACCTCATCCACTTCACGGCAGCATCCATGACTTCGACCATGACGGTTGTGTCAAAGTGTTTGAAGGGAATGATCCACCCGCCGTAGGTAAGACCGCGGTGGGACCAGAGGGTGTCACCGTCGATGTTGGCGGGAAGAAGGGCACACATCTTGGCGTCGCGCATTGCCACAAGGGAGCAGTCGGTGAACCGGTCGCTGTGGTAGTCCATATAACCACGCTTGAGCAGGAACGTGCCGTTGCGGCTCCGTCCCACAAATTCGTCCCACTGGTTCGCCATCGAGGCGTCATATTTTACAATCTCAATCATCACTGTGTTTCCGGTCTTTCCCGTGATCGTCGTTTATTCCTATTAAATAAAACGCAAATTTAACAATAATAATATTACCTTTGCCAAAAAATTGAACAAAACACATGAAACTATCTAAAATTGGTCTCTTGCCACGAGTCATCATCGCCATCATTCTGGGCGTATTGTGCGGCATGTTTTTCCCTGAGTGGGCTGTCAGGTGCTTCATCACCTTTAACAGCGTGTTCAGTCATTTCCTGTCGTTCCTCATCCCCCTGATTATCGTGGGGTTGGTGACCCCGGCTATTGCCGATATCGGTAAGGGTGCGGGTAAACTGTTGCTGATCACGGCACTCATTGCCTATGGCGACACGGTGTTCTCGGGTTTCCTTAGTTATTTCACGAGCACGGGCATCTTCCCGTCGCTCATCGATCGTAGCCAGGCCGCCCAGGCTGTAGCTACGGCCGAGGAACTCAAACCCTTCTTTACCATCGAGATACCGCCGCTGCTTGACGTGATGAGCGCGCTCATCACGGCCTTTGTGATGGGACTGGGCATCTCGTTCTTTGAGTCCCCTAATCTCAAGAAGGCGTTTGACGAGTTCCGTGATATTATTGCCAAGACGATCGAGGTGGCGCTCATCCCTATTCTGCCCATCTATATCTTCTCGATTTTCCTCAATATGTCTTATACGGGACAGGCTTGGCGCATCATCAATGTCTTTGTCGCCATCATCGGTGTGATATTTGTTATGCATGTTTTATTGCTTGTATTCCAGTACTGTATTGCGGGCGCAATATCCGGACGCAATCCATTCAGGGCATTATACAACATGCTGCCTGCCTATTTTACCGCTTTGGGAACATCGTCATCGGCGGCGACTATTCCTGTGACGCTCAAGCAGGCTAAGGTGAACGGCGTCAGCGATGGCATTGCTGGCTTTGTAGTGCCGCTTTGTGCCACGATTCACCTTTCAGGCAGCGCCATGAAGATTACAGCCTGTGCCGTCGCCCTGATTCTCATGCAGGGCGGGGTCATTGATATTGGCCATTTCACGGGATTCATCCTCATGCTGGGCGTGATGATGGTAGCGGCGCCTGGCGTCCCTGGCGGGGCCATTATGGCAGCCCTCGGTGTGTTGCAATCAATATTAGGCTTTAATGCTGAACAGCAGGCGGTTATGATTGCGTTGTATATTACAATGGACAGTTTCGGCACGGCGTGCAATGTGACTGGCGACGGTGCTATTGCTCTGATAGTGGACCGGATATACAACAAGAAAGTGGCAAAATGATTGGTTTTTAGAACCAGAAAGCATGAAACTGTATGATTGATAATTGTAACAATAGAGATTTATGAGATTTTTTGAAAAAAAGTGTCAAAAAATTTTGTATGTGAGAAAATCATATTAACTTTGTAGCGCATAAAAGGGAAAAATCAATTTTGATTTATCAAAGAGTTTCGGATTAACTTACTGTCGTGAAGATAGAATGGTTAATCCATTTTTTTGTCCCTATTTCACATATTGTGCAGTTTCTCAAGTGATTTCGTGGTCCTCTGTAGATAAAAACAAGTGCTGACACAGCATGGTGCCAGCACTTGATGATTTTGTGATCTGTCGGGTCTTGATTATCCCTTGAGGATGATGTCAATCAGTGCATTGATGTCGGCGATATTCACCTCGCCGTCACCGTTCACGTCACCGAGTCTGTCAAATTTACCACTCAGGATAATGTCGATGTCTGCATTCACGTCGGCAATGTTTACCTCGCCGTCGAGGTTCACGTCACCAGGCTTACCGGGCTGAGGGCCGGGCTCGATATAGGTAGCACCGCAGACGCCGTAGGCCTCAACGCCCTCGATGGCAAACTCAACGGTCGTCGGCATTGTGCCATCGGCAGCGGGCTTGGCGCTGATGCACTTGATGCCACTGTGGTGCAAGGGATTGGTGGCATCGACAGAAATGCTGTTGGGCATCGACTTGTCATCGCTGGGCGATGCAATATAGCCCCAATAGACATGTTCGCCATCACTGGTGAATTGGGTGATTCCCACACACTCATCACCGTCACCCTCTTTAAGTACAGGTGAATCATCGATCAGCACAGCTTCGGTAATCGGGGTGTCTTCGTCAACGGCATCATGTGCTTCTACTGCACTGATGGGTAAGCGATAAACACCAGGCGTCTTGGGTCCTGATGGATTCTTGTTATCCTGCATGTAGAAATAGATCTGGCCATTGGCTTGGTCCACATAGAATTGAGTCATCTGTACCATGGGCAGGATGACCTTGAACGGGTTGTCGCCAGGACCGGCTGCTGTCGCATTACCTTCATTATCGACGGCGATGTCGCTCTTGCGGAAACGGAAGATGCCGAAGCCATTGAACTTCTTACCCATCCAGTACACGCCATTCACCTTGTAGAATCCACAGCCGATGCCGCCATACATCATACCGGCGGTCTGGTTGTAGTAATACCTCAGCTGGTTGTTCTGTACCAGGAACGGCTGTGAGCCATACAGACCTACGGCATCGGCATCCATCTCGTGAACACCTACGTTGCGGTCGGCAATCACAATCTTATTCTCATCTTCGAGAATAGACAGTGAGAAGGGATCCTCAAATGCCTTGTAACCGATATTGTTCAGTACGGTCACGCGATAGAAGATACCATTGGAGTTGTTCACGTAGAACACCTCGCCATCACCGCCAGATGCTTGAGCATTGGCATCCTGATAGCGGAAATTCTTTCCAGCAACTCCCACATAGATGCGGTTTTTGTAGCTGGCAAGGTTGAAGGCGTGATCGCCAGTGGGGAATTCAGTGTCAATGATATTGCCTTCTTCGTCGCGATACATGAGTTTGCCACCCTTGGTAGCAAAATACAAGCCGGTGGGGCAGCCCAGTTGTGCCTCGTCACCATTGATGGTGGGATCGCCCACAATGTTAAGGTATTGCCATTGTGCAGCCTCTTTATACTTATCGACAGATGTGGTCGCTACTTTACACTCGACACCGCTCTGGCTCTCGTTGAATACGCCGGCAGCCAACACGGGCACGCTGACGTTGAGCACACGCAGGCTCTGAATGGTGGCAGGTATTGAACCCGGCTCCATGTAGTTCACATTGGACGGAATCTCCAGGCTCTCAAGGGCGATGCAGCCCTCAAAGCAGTTGCGCATCATGTTGGTAGTGGTGCTGGGCAATGTTACATCGACAAGCTGCTTGCACTGGGCGCACAGACCCTGGGGGATCTCGTTGCGGCCTTCGGCGATGACGATTTCCTTCAGAGCAGAATTGGCAAACAAGTTCAGGCCGACGGTAATGCCATCGGCAAGGGTGAAGGACTCGATGTCACTATAGGCGAAGCCATAGTTTCCGATGCTGGCAAGAGCGGGCAGGTCAACAGCGGTAAATGGGGCATAGGCGAGACCGAAGTTGTCGATGCTGGTTACCGTGGCGTTGCTGTAGCTGGTGCCGATTTCACCCTCATGGGCCGATACCAGCAGGCGGTTTCCTGCGGCATTAAGCAGCACGCCGTTGTCAAGCTTGAAGCTGGCATTGTCTTCAGCAAGGGTGATGTTGGCAAGACTGGGAATGGGGGCAAAGGCACTCTGACCGATGCTGGTCACGCTGGCAGGGATACTCACCCCATGCAGTTGGGTGCTGGAGAAAGCCTGTGCGCCGATAGAAGTCAGGTTGCCAGGCAGGACGATATCGCCGGCCAATTTGCTGTTCTCAAAGGCATTCTGACCAATCGAGGTCAATGAGGCGGGGAAGGTAAATGAGGTCAACCCAGTGTTGTTGAACGCGATGGTGCCGATGCTTGTCACTGCGTCGCTCATGGTCACGTTCTTCAGGTTGGTACAACCGTTGAACACGCCTTGTTCAATGACGGTGACGCCAGCAGGAAAGTCAAAGCTCGGCAGGGAGGTACAGCTTGTGAAAGCGCTCGTGCCGATGCTCGACACCTTGTTGCCTTCTTCAAACGTTACGGTTTGCAGGGCGGTGCAGCCCTGGAAGGTGGTGCCTTGGATTGTAGTAGTCTCACCACCGATGACCAGCGTCTTCAAGCCGCTCATGTTGTGGAACGGCTGTTCGTTGTTCTGGTAAGCGCTGGCATCAACGTCGCGGCCCATATAGATGTACTCGATGCTTTTGAGTGCGGTGCGGGCTTCGGCTGTGGCACCGAAGGCATTCACTTTCATCTCCACGGGTGTCTCGCCGACGGCGATAATCAGGCGCTTCAGGTTGGAACAGTTGGCAAACTCCTCGCTCGCGGGCTTTTTCCAGCCGGGAACGATAGTGACTTCCTCAAGGCTGGTACAGCCGTTGAAGACGCCCTGATCAACCTTGGTGGCTGTCATGGGAATGGGGCTGGTCTTCAGGCTTGTGCAGCCCTTGAAACAGTTGCGGCCGATGGATATGCAGGTGGCGGGCAATGTCAACGACGTCAGGTCTCTACAGTCCGCAAAGGCATTGGCAGCCGTGGCAACCACGGTATACTCCACGCCGTCATAGGCCACTTTCTCGGGAATGACGATATCTCCTTCATAGAACAAGGAGTCATAGGGGGTGACCGTCTTGTCGATCGTGTACCTGGCGACAGTGACCGTTCCGTCGCTCTTGGTGGTGTAGTTGATGCCGTCAACTGTGATGGTGGCAGCTTGCATGGCAAATGCAGCTGAGAGGCAGCACAGGGCGGCAAACAAACGTTTTAGCCATTTCTTGTGAGTAAAAATTTTGTTCATTAGCGTTAAGTTTTAATTATTAATTAATGTGATGATACTTAATCAGATTTGACCGAATGGTTTCAACCCACAAATATAAACATTATCTTGTTTCAACCAATCACTTTTGGGGCATTTTTTTGTTTTATTCTTTTTCGTGTTTATTTAACTGACTCTTTTCCGTTGGGCGGCATCTTATGTAAGGTATGGTTTATGGTTGCTCTCTAAAAAACAACCTGCCTCGACCGTCACGGGTCAAGGCAGGTTTCAAGATCTTGAGACAAGCAATCGATTATTTCTTCTTGCTGTTCACTTTCTTTGCCAGGTCGGCACCAGCTTTGAACTTAACCACCTTCTTTGCGGGGATTTTGATCTTAGCCTTGGTGGCGGGGTTGATACCCTGACGAGCATCCTTCTTGATTACCTGGAAGGTACCAAAACCGATAAGGGCGACCTTGTCACCTTTCTTCAGTGAACCTTCAACGGCCTCGAGAGTAGCATCGAGGGCGGCCTTAGCTTGAACCTTGGTCAGGTTGGCCTTCTCGGCGATTGCTTGTACTAATTCAGTCTTGTTCATAGTGTGAAA
>JAEEGL015200028.1_pt1 | contig 12146 bp, 14 predicted proteins | sample 9134231 | NCBI WGS metagenome assembly JAEEGL01 (sample SAMN16246548, study PRJNA631951) | gut metagenome | biome: gut microbiome; feature: rumen; material: fiber-attached | host: Bos | place: Iran: Karaj | collected 2018-10
AGGTGACAGGATTGTCCAATCAAAGTGGACTGGCTGAAGTGCAGGCGGCTGTGGAAAGCGGAAGTGGACAAGCTACCCGAGCTTCCGACGATGAAGGGGTTACCACCATGTATTACGCTAAAAGATTAGAAGATGGGAGCATTGTCAGATTATCCAATCCCGTCAGTGCGATGCGTTCCGCTTTGATCACTGTCAGTCCTGTGTTGTGGCTGTTTATTCTGGTGCTGACGATCTCGGGCGCTTTGGCATTCCGCGCGGCAAAACAGATCATTTGGCCCATCAATGAAATGGATCTGGACCATCCGGAAGAGATCAAAACCTACCAGGAGTTGACCCCTTTGGTCACACGGATCCAAGAACAGCGGCTGACGATCGATGAGCAGATCGAGATACTGCATTTGAGACAAAAGGAATTTTCCGCTTTGACGGATAATATGCATGAAGGATTTTTGCTGTTGGATCGAGACGGCGTTGTGCTCAGCGTCAATGCGAGCGCGCTCAGCCTTTTGCCGGAAGCGGTGCAGGGGGCTAATTTGCTGCTGCAGGAAGATGAAGACGTAAAAAATATTGCGAATCAGGTACTAAGCGGTGAAAGAGGAGAAATCACATTTACGAAGTACGACCGCAACTGGCAGCTGGTTGCAAGTCCTGTTTATTCTCACTGACAGCTTGTAGGAGCGGTAATGCTGTGGATGGACGCGACCGGGCAGACACCGCGGGAACGGCTGCGGCAAGAATTTTCCGCCAATGTTTCTCATGAATTGAAAACGCCGCTGACTTCTATTTCAGGGTTTGCGGAACTGATGGCGCAGGGGACGGTTCCGCCGGAAAAAGTAGCGGAATTTTCTGCAGATATCCATCAGGAAGCCCAGCGGTTGATCGCTTTGGTGGAAGACATCATCAAGCTGTCCAAACTGGACGAAGATGCGGTCTTGCCGGAACGGGAAAGGATCGATCTTTATGAATTGGCCCAGGACGTTTTGGATAGTCTCCAGCCTGTGGCGCGGCAAAATGAGATTTCACTGGAACTTTTGGGAGAGCACGCGGAAATAGAAGGCGTTTGGCAGCTTTTGAACGAAATGGTCTATAACCTCTGTGACAACGCGATCAAATACAATCATCCGGGCGGAAAAGTCACGGTATCTGTAGAAAAAGAAGAAGATCAAGTGAAATTGTCTGTTGAAGACACGGGGATCGGCATTCCGGACGCGGATCGGGATCGGGTATTCGAACGGTTTTATCGGGTGGATAAAAGCCATTCCACACAGATCGGCGGCACGGGTCTGGGCCTTTCCATCGTAAAACACGGCGCGCAGTACCACAATGCCAAAGTGTCTTTGCAAAGCGGGCTGGGAGAAGGGACCACTGTGACCCTGACGTTTGCGGAGAAAAAGGAAGCCTCTGAAGAATAGGATCGGTAAAGTTATTTTAGAGGAAACATTTAAAATTTAACATTAAAATGAAAACTTATTGACAGCCTATTTAGGCTGTTTTTTCATGCGCAGATTTTCCTTGTTGGCGGTGGTCAACAAAAAAGATTTGCTGTTTTGCAACCTTTTTTACTTTTGGATCGTGTAGTATATGAAGGGACCTTCAAAAAGATAAAGGAGAATTTCATGAGACTGCCGGTTGCTATAGTCTTTCAAAAATACGGAGACCGTCTCTTTGCCGCCGCATTCAGTATCTGCCGAAACCAAATGGACGCAGACGACGCGGTGCAGGAAACGCTGATCAAATACAATACACTCGAGCTGGACTATGCGGATGAATCTCATATCAAGGCATGGCTGCTGCGGGTCGTGATCAATCGCGCGAAAGATATTTCGTCATCCTTTTGGCGAAAAAACAAAGTCGCGTGGGAAGAATATGGGGAAACGCTTCATTTTGAAGAACCGGAAGACAGCAGGTTGTTTGAGGCGGTGATGCGGCTGCCAAAAAAATATCGTATCGTGATCCATCTGTTTTACTACGAAGATTACACGATCCGTGAGATTGCGGATGTTCTGCGGCAACGGGAAGGGACGATAAAAAGTCAACTGAGCAGAGGACGAAAACTCCTGAAAAAGATGCTAATGGAGGAATGGAACGATGACGAATAGGGAAATGAAAAAGGAAAAGGAAACGATAACGAATCGGGAAAGATACCAAAGAACATTTTCAGCGCTTCATGCCTCCGGAAAGGATGTAATGGAGGTAACGACAATGAAACAAAGAGGAAAAATACGCATAGGTAAATTGGCGACCGCCTGCATGGCTTTTATACTGGTGTTGGGATTGACATCGGCTGCTTATGCCGCGGATATCGGAGGGATCCGACGGAATATCCAGCTTTGGATCCATGGGGATCAGACTGACGCGGTGATCGAAATCGAAAACGGGCAGTATTCGCTTACTTATGAAGACGAGGACGGGACTGTTCAGCAGCAAAGCGGCGGCGGGATCGCTTTCGATTGGAAAGGAAAAGAACGGCCCCTTACGGAAGAAGAGATTCTAGAAGAATTGAACAGTCCGGATGTGCAGTATGAGGAAGACGGTTCTATTTGGGTCTATTACTTTGATCAGAAAATCGAGATCACAGATAAATTTGACGACCAGGGCGTATGCTATGTCCAGCTCAAAAACGGAAAGGATACGCTTTATATGACCGTAAAATATCAAAACGGGTATGCCACAAGCCCGCACAGCTATCCAAGTCCGAGATCCTTTAATTGAAATACAGGCGAACGCAGATCATGCGGCTAAAACAATGAGCGCAGCTTTACGGAGGCTGCGGTGGGAAAAACCAAAAGACAGGGAAAACACGTTCCCTGTCTTTTTCTTTATACAGATCAAAAATGACGGTCTGCTGTTAAAAAAACGGCATAAAATAAAAACGCCGGGAAACCATCGTTTCCGGTGTTTTTTTGGAGCTGCTGGCCGGATTCGAACCGGCGACCTGTTCATTACGAGTGAACTGCTCTGCCAGCTGAGCCACAGCAGCACCTTGTATTTGTTCCATTAAAGATTCTATCATCAATGGCTTAAAATAGCAATAATATTTCGTTAAAATTTAGAAGAAAGAGGATATCAGGCTTTTTTGGAGCGGAGAAAAGAGCGGGAAAAAAGAAGTTAGTCAAGACTTACTAAAATTGCCGAAAAAGCATTGACAAATAAATTTCTCTTTTATAAGATGAGATAGGAAGGAGTTTAAAAATAGAGAAAAATTTGTAAATAATCATACCGAAAACAAAAGATTATCAATTTCTTAAAAATATAAAATACATAAAAATGACTGGAGGTAACTAGAAAATGGATTATGTAAAAAGACTCGAAAAAGTAAGGAATTACATGGCTGAAAACAATATCGCAGGGTTGATTTTACCGCCGTCCGGAGATTTGGAATATTTGTCCGGTATCAGAAGACAAAGACCAAATGCCGGCAGTACCCATGCATACGGCGATTGGCTGACAGGACTTTATGTAACACAGAATGAAGCAGTTTATGTTATTCCCGAAATGCACAAAGGATATATCCATGAACAAGCAGCAAGCAAACCTTTTATCACAGAAGTCATCGAATTAAAAGAAGGCAGCGATTTATATGCTTGCGCAAAGGATATCTGGACAAGATTTAAAATGGCAAATCAGACAGTTGCTATCCCAAAATTGGCAATGTCCAAGATGATCATCAATTTCCAAAAATTCTTCCCGGAAACCAAATTCGTTTGCTCAGAAGACTTTATCGCGCCAATGCGGATGGTCAAAGACGCGGAAGAAGTTGCTTTGATGAAAAAAGCTTGTGAAGAAACCGATAAGATCTTCCAAGAATTGGTAAAAACCATTCAAATCGGTGAAACAGAAGTGGAAATCGCCAGCAGATTGGAATTCATAATGCTGCAGCATGGTTCGGAAGGCCCTTCTTTCTGCTCCGGCGTACAGCTTCAGGATCCTTCTTTGGCTGCAGTGGCAACAGACGCTATCAACAGATTCTCCCAAAAAACAGTGCAAAAAGGCTGTTCTTTGGCATTTGACTTTGGGATCATTTTAGACGGATACTGCTCTGACTTCGGCAGAACCATTTATATCGGTGAACCGAGCAAAAAGCAGCAGGAAATCCATAAAGTCGTTATGGATTCTCAAGCAGCTGCGATCAAAGCAATGAAAGCCGGCCAAATCACAGCGGAAGGACTGGATAAAGTAGCAAGAGATTACATCTACAATGCAGGCTATGTAAACAATGAATTCTTCCATAGATTAGGTCATGGTATCGGTATCGACGTTCATGAATATCCGTACTTGAATTATGGCTATACGGAAGTATTGCAGGAAAACATGATGTTTACCATTGAACCGAGTATCCATGCACCGGGCGTTTGGACCAGAGTAGAAGACATCGTTATGGTAACAAAAGACGGCGGCGTAAACTTAAACAGCGCACCCGGCGTAAATGACTTCATCGTGATCGGTGAATAGTCAAAAGAGGCTTAAGATCCAATAGGAATTTTGAAATAAAATAAAAATCCACCGATTTTATCTATCGGTGGATTTTTATGCATTCTAAGAGTTTCTTTCGGGATAAAATAGACGGAAGATATTATTTCAGATCTTCTCTATTAAAATATCCTGTTCTTCTTTATGCTCTCCAAACCATTTGACAGCATAGGAACAAGTGGGATAGACTTTAAAGTTTTCTCTTTTGATCTTTTGGACAGCCAAAGAAAGAAGTTTTTCCGCGATACCCTGTCCCCGTAAAGAAGGGTCCACAAAGGTATGATCGATGGTGACCGCCTGTTCCGAGATATTGGGGAAAGTGACTTCCGCCAATAATCGACCTGTTTCGCTACTGAGGTAGATTCTGTTTTCTTCTTCTATGAATTCCATGAAACGCCCTCCTGTCTTTTACTATTATTATACCGATATTATACCGAAATCAAATAAAAATAAAAAATTTCAAGCAAAAAAGAAGACATTTCCACGAACTCATAAAATTTGATATAATAAAAAAAATAAGATATGATTAGTATGAGATTTTGCTTAGAGGGAAAGGAAGGAACCGCCGTGCAGGAAGAGAGGAATAAACCCAATTATCAAGTGCGTTCTGTCAGCAGAGCGCTGCAGATATTAAAATGCTATTCACCCAATCATTTGGAATTGAGTTTGTCAGAATTGAATGAAATGACATCTTTGAATAAAAGCACATTGATCCGGCTATTGGATTGCTTGATACAGGAGGGTTTTATCGAACAAAATCCGGTCAACGCAAAATATCATTTAGGCATGGCTATTTTTGAAATCGGGATGGTCTTTTATGTGGGGCAGCTTCGGATCAGTCAGCTTGCGAAACCTTTTATGGCAAGCTTGGCGCATGATGTTTCTTTGACGGTGAATTTAGCCATATTGGATGAAGATGAGATCGTGTATATCGGGATCGAAGAACCCAATACGGTGATCCGTGTTCGGTTTTCTTTGGGGTCCCGCTTCAAAGCTTCTGTGACGGGAATGGGAAAAATGCTCTTGTCTCAGTTGTCGGAAGAAAAAATAGATGAGGTCATTTTAAAAAGCGGGTTGCCCAAGGCGACCAAAAATACGATCACAGATCCGGCGGAATTCAAGGCTCATTTATTAAAAGTCAAAGAACAGGGTTATGCGATAGACAATGAAGAAGCGTTGATCGGGGTCAGATGTATGGCAATGCCCATTTATGATTATTCGGGGAAGGTGATCGCAGCCATCAGCGTATCGGGAGCCGCGTTTGACTTTTTGCCGGAAAGAGATGAAACGGTAAGAGCAGCTTTGAGAAAAACCGTGACGGCGATCTCTGAAAAATTGGGGTATCAGCTGAACTTTTCGCATTTTTAAAAATTTTCTCCGCTGAGTCCATAGAAAAAGCGCCGGCTGAAAAATCGGCAGAGGGCTGGGAAGTTGTCAATATGGCAGTGGATATGTCCACTAATCTTAGGGGGAGCATCGTTGTTCTTCTTCAAAAAGAAAAATAAGCTCTGATCGGTCGGTGGGAGCTGGTATAAATGAACTTTACCTTGTCGGGAATGGGAAATGGATTTGTATAAAATAAAAAAGAGTCTAACAGAAAGAAAAATTTTCTTTCTGTTTTCTTTTATCTCAATAAAAATAAAAAAATTTATAAGTTTTCGATTTTCGACAAAGTTTTCTGCTACAATCAATTATAATAATGATAGAACAAGAGGTGGTCAGGTTGCGGACAGCTTCTTCTTTGGAAGAAAAAATGAGTTTGGCAGAAGAGTATATAGGCCGGGAAGAATGGGAAAAAGCGGAAGAGATCTATCTGTCGTTGCTGGAAAACGACCAAGATATTGAAATATATTTGTCACTGGGCCTTTTGTATAACGAGAGGAAAGACTACGACAAAGAGATCGCGGTCTATGAAAAAATCATTTCTCTTGATCCGCAAGAGGAGAGGGCATACTTTGGGATCGCTACTGTTTTGGAAGAAAAAAAGGAATACGAGAAGGCGGTTTCCTATTATCAAAAAGCGGTGGAGTTGGATCCCGGTTATGAAGAGGCTCTTTTTTATCTGGCAAATGTATATGATCTGATGGGAGAAAAGGAAAAAGCAAAGGAAACGTATGAGGATCTTTTGTATCTCAACAAAGAGCATTTTTGGGCCAATGTGAATTTAGGGTCTCTTTATGAAGAGGAAAATGAGTTGGAGCTTGCTTTAAAATATATGAAAAAGGGGAGCAGGATCGATCCGGAACATGATTTGCCCTATTTTAACATGGGCGTGATCTACGGGAAGAAAAAAGAATATCCCCATGCCATACACAGTTACGGCATTGCGATCAAAAAGAATGGAAACTATGCTTTTGCGTATTTGAATCTATCTTTGCTGTATGTGGAAAAAGGAAATTTCAAAACGGCGATCGCTGTTTTGGACGAAGGGATCAAACAAAATCCGGAAGTTTGGTTTTTGTATTACAATAAAGGCTGTTTTTTGGTGAGGGACAAAAAGCCAGACGCCGGATTAAAAGAGATCATAAAAGCCATGGAGCTGTGTCCCGAGATGACGGAATATATGAAAAAAGACAAGGAATTGGAACCCATTCGGCAGTTAAAAGGGTATCAGGACTATTTTGGAGAAACAGAAAGGAACGAAAGGTGAACAGAAGTTGCCGTGAAGCATTCAACAGAAGAGGATTCATACAAATGGGAGAAAGAGGGTTTCGCTTGTTTCGGGGAGAATATTACTTTATCCTGATAGATCGCGGAGATACCCATATTTTACTTTACGGACTGCTAAAAGATATAAAGCGGATAAGGCCGTTAGAGATGGCCTTTCTTCCTTCTATGCCGCCGGAAACTATTTTTGGATTTATAGAAAGATTGACGAATGTGAACAAAAAAGAATTGCGCTATTATATTGAAGAGATGTTCGAAAAATATAGTGGAGAAGAATGGAAACATAAAGTGGACTATGAGATTTTATTTTCCGTGCTAAAAGAAAATGAGAAAAAAGAGAGATTGGCAGAGGAAAGTTTATCCAAGCGGCTCCTTTACCCGCTCCCGAAAAAAGCATGGCGGTATCATGCGGTATCATAAGGTTATCATAAGAACGATTCTGTTTTTATAGCCCATACACCTTTTAATATCACTTGACCGGTTCCTGCCTTGTATAAAAAGAAAAGGCTTATCATAGCCTTTTCTTTTTGTCTGTTTTAAGATAAGATACAGTAGGAAGGGGGAGAAAAGGATGTTTACGATCGGTTCGCATCTTTCTGTAGCAAAGGGCTATTATGCTATGGGAAAAGATGCTTTAAAGATGGAAGGGAACACGTTTCAGTTTTTTACCAGAAATCCGAGAGGCGGCAGCGCCAAACCAATAGAGGAAGAGGACGCGTTAAAGCTAAAAAAACTCATGGAAGAGCATCATTTTGGCCCGATTTTGGCTCATGCGCCTTATACCTTAAACATTTGTTCACAAAAAGAGGAAGTGCGGGAATTTGCGGAAATGATTTTTTCCGATGATCTGGAACGGTTAAAAAACTTGCCTTGCCATCTGCTTGTGTTTCATCCGGGCAGTCATATGGGGCAGGGCGTGGAAACGGGAATAGAGCTGATCTCTTCTTTTTTGAACAGAACCTTAAAAGAAGATCATCCGGTGACCGTATTATTGGAGACCATGTCCGGAAAAGGCTCTGAAGTGGGCAGCCGATTGGAAGAATTAAGGGAGATCATAGATCGGGTAGAACAAAAAGAAAAAATGGGTGTTTGCCTGGATACTTGTCATGTCTATTCCGCCGGCTACGATATTAAAAATCATTTGGATGAAGTAATCCATGAATTTGATGAAGTGATAGGGCTTTCTTATTTAAAAGCGATCCATTTAAATGACAGTTTGACACCTTTTTCCAGCAGAAAAGATCGGCATGCGCCTATAGGGGAAGGCAGTTTGGGGCTTAAAACGTTTATCAAGATCATCAATCACCCCTTGCTAAAAGAGTTGCCGTTCTTCTTGGAAACGCCTCATGAGCTGGAAGGACACAGAGAAGAAATACGGCTGCTTCAAAAGCACAGGAAAGAATAGGTTGACAATTAAGAAAAAATAATAAAAAATAGTTGACAATAAAAAAGAAATCCTGTATCCTATGGAAGGATAAAAAATATAGGATATGGAAAGGATTTATAATATGAAACTGTCAACAAGAGATATGGTATTGGCGGCGATGTTTGCCGCTTTAACTGCCATAGGAAGCAAAATCATGGTACCCATGTATCCGGTACCGATGACGTTACAAGTGCTCTTTGCTATTGGAGCGGGATTGATTTTAGGGAAAAAAGCGGGGACTTTGTCCCAAATCATCTATCTGGCGCTGGGACTCATGGGGATCCCCGTATTTGCCGGTGCGGAGGCAGGCCCTGCCATCGTGTTAAAACCTACTTTTGGGTTTATATTGGGCATGATAGTGGCTGCTTATGTGGGCGGCGCTATGAGAGAAAAATGGAAAGTGAAAAAGTTTGCGCCCTTATTGGGGATCAGCCTGATCGGCGATCTGATCATTTACTTGATCGGCATCCCTTACTTTTACATGATCATGAACTTATATTTAAAATCACAGACAGGGATTCTTGCGGCGCTGCAGATCGCGATGATCCCGTTCTTGATTCCCGACCTGGTAAAATGTGTCATAGCAAGCCTTTTGGCGTATAAGATCCTGCCGGTGATCGGAAAAGATCCTGTTCCGGCAAAGAAAGAAGAAGAAATGACTTTATAAAAATAAAAATAGTTCCTAGTTTTACTAAAGTATGTTATAATGGGTTAGAAAAGAGGGAAAACTCTTTTTCAATATGGTTTTAAAATAGAGGAGGATTTAAAATGGCAAAATATAGATGTACTGTATGCGGTTATGTATCTGAAGATGGAATTCCGGACAGATGTCCTCAATGCAACGCACCAAAAGAAAAATTCGTAGAAATCTCTGAAGAAAAAACAGCTTATGCGGATGAACACGTGATCGGTGTTGCAAACGGTGCAGATGCTGAAATTATTGAAGGATTAAGATTGAACTTCAATGGGGAATGTATGGAAGTCGGTATGTATCTTGCAATGGCTAGACAAGCTGACAGAGAAGGTTATCCGGAAATTGCGGAAGCATTTAGAAGATACGCTTTTGAAGAAGCAGACCATGCTTCAAGATTCGCTGAATTATTGGGCGAAGTAGTGACCAATTCCACAAAGAAAAATTTGGAATTGAGAGCAGCTGCGGAAGCAGGCGCTTGCGAAGGCAAAAAACAATTGGCTACCAAAGCAAAACAATTGAACTTAGACGCGATCCATGATACCGTTCATGAAATGGCAAAAGATGAAGCCCGCCATGGCTGCGGATTTGAAGGTCTGTTAAAAAGATATTTTGGGAAATAAGGAAAATCCACACGGAAAATAAAATAAGCAGAAAAATAAAAACAAAAATAAGTATAGCAAAAGCTATACTTATTTTTTTATGAAAAAGGTAAAAAAGTTTTATTTTGTAACTTGATAATTTACAAAATATATGATAAAATAACTTTAAAAGAAACGAAACCCATGTCCAGATAACAGGGAAATGCTAAAAAGGCGCTAATATTTCAAAAAATACAGGGATAGGATAAAAACAACAAAAAAGCAGTCAAAAGAAAAGGATAGAAAAAGAATGAGAGAATATTTAAAAGAATTGAGAACAGCAAAAAACATGACACAGAGGGAAGCCGCAGAAAAAATAGGGATGAAACCGAACTATTACTGCATGATCGAAAAAGGAAGCAGAAAACAAAAACTGGATTTGGAAACGGCTGAAAAGATCGCAGAACTTTTTCATTTGGATCTGAAAGAGATAGTGGAATTGGAAAGAAGGATCTCATCATAAGGAATGATTTCTCATATTTCAAAAATAGGACGAACAGCTGTTGAAAAATCCGGATATTTTGACGCGCATAGATGGCAGGAGCGGGACTTGGTGTTTACCTTCTAAGAAGGAGCAGACAAATTCAAAGAAAGAAGAGGATCATATGACGAAGTATATCGGTGTTTATGCACTGGTCCATAGTATCTTATCCGGCAGCGGACCGGAAGTGAGCTTGGCGATCATATCGGGAAACGCTTTATATCCAAGTCCTGTGGAAGATTTTTGCGAAACGGTCATGATACTAAGAGAGTTGGGTTGGTCTTGGGAAGACTGCGCAAAATATGTGGGATATAAAAACGGACAGGCGTTGCAATCCAGATGCTGTCATATCAAAAAAGAAAATGAGGCAGGATAGGGAAATGTTGGAAAATGCGGTAGAATAGAAAGGTTTTATGAAAAGAAAAAGAATAAGCAAAAACAGGGATACTATAGGCAAAAAGAAAACCACCGGAAGAAATTGACCGGCGGTTTATTTTTTATAGCAATATGAAAAACAGCTGATACAGATAGTTGGCCGCAATGCCTGCGCAAAGGCCGCCTACTGTATGAGATAAGATAGCGGGCGTGATAAAATGCCGTTTTTCCAAAGCGTCCATCATGGAAACATGGGTGCTTAAATAACCGCTCCAACACATACCCATCGCGGTAAAGACAGCGATCTGCTGTCCGCCTGCCACGCCGTTTTTGATCATGGTGGGAACCAGTCCCATGGCAGCACCTGTAGCGCCTAAAGAAGTGATGGGAAAGGTGATGTTGCTCACGTCCGTAAACCCGAAAAGGAGTTTGGCGGGAGGCAGGATATAAACACCGATCCGATTTAAAAGACCGATCCCTTCATAAGCGGAGCCGGTGTAGACGGCAACACCGTTTTGCACATCAGCGGGACCAAAAGTTAAGATCATGACCGCGGTGCAGATGATCAACACCCCGGGAATGATATCGAGCCCCATTTTGACGCCGGTCTTGCCGCCTTCCAAAATGGCGTTGATGATCCGTTTGAAATAAGAGGTCTCTACTACACGGACCTCGATATTTTTCTTTTTTTCTTCTTTTGCTGTGATTTTGTCGGCTTTGATCTGCTCTTTGGTGACACCGTAATATTTTTTCGTGCTGCGCATCATCAAACGCACACTGACGATGCTGCCTATCACAGCGCCCAAAACACCGATCATGGTAGGCGCGATAAACTCAGAACCATCTCCCAGACCCATCATGAAGGTGACCAAAATCAGCCCCATTCCAAAAGAAGTGCCTAAATTGCACAAAGCGGGAAACTGATAATCTTTAAAATATTTGGAAAATCCTTTGTGGTTGGCCAAAGAAAGAATAGCCGGATTGTCGGATACGAAGGTGGTAACGATCCCCAAAGAGGCCGCCCCAGGCAATCCGTATAACGGCTGCATCACAGGAGAAATGATCTTATTGAGTAAAGCGATGACGCCGAATTCGCTGCAAAGAGCGGACAGGGCTCCCGCCAGTACCGCAACGGCCATGATATAGAACACAACTTCCAGCAAAAGTGTATGAGCAGTGTTCATGATGGTGGAAAACATGTTGCCGATGCCCATAATGGATTGTACATAACCGAATACGATCAGAATAACACCAATAAAGACAAAAGTCTCTAAAGAGACAGCTTTTTTCTCTTTCATAGGATCCTCCATACAGATTTTATGAGTTGTTGCTATGTGTAAAATGGAAATACATCTTCGTAAAACAGAAAAGTTCTATCTATGGCGATACAATCAA
>JAEEGL015994202.1_pt1 | contig 12146 bp, 11 predicted proteins | sample 9134231 | NCBI WGS metagenome assembly JAEEGL01 (sample SAMN16246548, study PRJNA631951) | gut metagenome | biome: gut microbiome; feature: rumen; material: fiber-attached | host: Bos | place: Iran: Karaj | collected 2018-10
AATAAAATGTTAAATTATAGTACATTTAATGTTACAATTACAAATGCTGGTGATAAGTTTTCATTTATAAAAAACTATGGAAGCTATCTTCTTAATTTTTTATTAACAATATTAAAGATTATTTTATTCTTAGCTCCTTTTGGAATTACTGCTGCAATTGTTTCATGTTCAATATTAATACTAATGAAAGTTAAAAAGAATAAAGAATTAAAAAAAATAAATAATAACAATGAAAAAGAAGTGAAATAGGTAATCCTATTTCACTTTTTTTTTTTTATTAAAAATTATTACTATTTCATTGATTATAAGTGTTGTTATGAGTGATAGTAATGCTCCCATAGAAATATCACTTAAGAAATGAGCTCCTACAGTTAGTCTTGAGAATCCCATTACAAGTGTAAATGTTAAAGCACAATATACTAATAATGTTTGATATTTTTTTACTTTCTCACACATAAATGGTAAGAATGTGAATAATACTACAACAAGACTTGCTTCTACTGTATGTCCTGAAGGGAATGATTTAAATTCCTCTTTAGTAAATATATCAGTAATATAATTTTTGTATTCTTTAAATGGTTCGTACCATCTATGATATAAATCACTATTTCCACTATTTAATAAATATCTAAATCTTGGACGATGCATTATGTTTTTAAGTAGTGTAACTTCAGGAACTAAAACTAAGAATGTTATAACTGTTATACATAAAATATAAAACCATGCATATTCTGAAGTAACATTCTTTCCAAATTTATATCCAAGAAAAATAAATAATAATGATAGTGTTATTCCTATTGGTAAACTTATATAGTATTTTCCTGGTTGATTTAGTCCATTTACTGAAATAATATCTTTTGAACCATAATATATACTTACAAATGATAATGCACAAATTATTGCTATCCCACAAAGTTTAAACATTAATGATTTATACTTATGTATTATTAGATATAATGTTATACCAGCAACAAATGTTATAGATTGGTAAGATACTATTGGGCCAAATGTTGCCATTATTACACCAAACCAGTTACCTTTCATATAAACTGTACTATTAATTTCATAGTCTTTAAAAGTACCTATTAGTAGTAATACTGAAAATAGTATTATACCAACGATTAAATGTCTTCTTTTCATATATATACCTCACATATAAAATATTTTATCACATCTTTATTTTATGTCAATATTTTAAAATATTAAGAATAATGATATAATTATTATGGTGATATTATGACTAAAGAAGAGTTAATATTTAACATTGCTACTGATATTAGTAATCTTGGTGGAAGAATATATTATGTTGGTGGATGTGTTAGAGATAAAATAATAAATATTCCAATTAAAGATATTGATATTGAAATTCATAATATTAATGTTGATGATGCTTTAAATGTATTATCAAAATATGGAAAAGTATTATCATTTGGTAAAAGCTTTGGAATATATAATATTAAAGGCTATGATATTGATTTTGCTTTTCCTAGAAGTGAAATTAAAACTGGTGTTTTACATACTGATTTTGATGTTAGTGTTGATCCATTTATTGGTACATATAAATCAAGTATTCGTCGTGATTTTACTATGAATTCTATTCTTGAAGATTGTTTAACTCATGAACTTATTGATCACTTTAATGGTATAATTGATATAAATAATAAAGTAATAAGACATATTAATAATGATTCATTCTCAGAAGATCCTTTAAGAGTTCTTAGAGCATGTCAATTTGCATCTCGTTTTGGTTTTACTATCGATAATAATACTATTGAATTATGTAAAAATATAAGTTTAAAAGATATATCAAAAGAAAGAATTGAAGGTGAACTTAAAAAGGCATTATTAAAATCAAATAAACCATCATTATTTTTTGATAATCTTTTAAAGATGAATCAATTAGATAAACTATTTAAAGATGTTTATGATTTAATTGGTGTTAAACAAAATCCAATATATCATCCTGAAGGAGATTGTTATATACATACAATGGCCGTTTTAGATTGTGGTCATTTATATATAGAAAGAGTAGAACATCCTTATGAATTTATGTTATCTTGTTTATGTCATGATTTTGGTAAGGTTTGTACAAGTGGTGAAATTGATGGAGTTATTCATTCTTATGAACATGAATTATATAGTGCTAGTTTAGCTAAAGATTTTATTAAAACTATTACTAATAATAATTATGTTAAGAGTTATGTTAGTAATATGTGTTTACTTCATATGAAGCCTAATATTTATAGTCATGATAAATCTAGAATATTAAAGACTAATATTATGTTTGATTCTAGTATTTGTCCTAATGATTTAATATATTTATCTATTTGTGATAGATTAGGCAGTTCTAAAGATAATGATTATGAAGACTTTTTATTTGATAGACTTTCTATATATATAAGTTATATGAATAATGATTATATTACTGGGAAAGACTTAATTGATATGGGAATTACTAATAAGAATTATTTTAAGAAAATACTTGATGAGGTTCATCATATGCGCCTTTGTGGACAAAATAAGAAAGTACAATATAATTATATATTGAAAAACTATAAAAATATTATTTGTTTAAAATAGTATTGTGTGTTATAATATATTAACAATAAGGGAAATTTGTATATATGTAAGAGGTGATATTATGGTAGATTTTAACAATAAAATAGGATTTATGTGTGATATGGATGGTGTTATTTATCATGGTAATACTTTACTTCCTGGAGTTAAAGAATTCATTGAATGGTTACAAAAAGAGAATAAGAAGTATTTATTCTTAACAAATAATAGTAACTATACACCAAGAGAATTACACCAAAAATTATTAAGAATGGGAATTAACGTTGGCGAAGAGCATTTTTATACTAGTGCTTTAGCTACAGCAACATTTTTAAAGAATCAAAAACCAAATTGCTCTGTTTATGCTATTGGTGATGCTGGATTAACTAATGCATTATATGATGCTGGATTAACTATGAATGATATTAACCCTGATTATGTTGTTATTGGTGAAGGAAAGAACTATAATTTAGATACCATTACAAAAGCTACAAATTTAGTTTTAAAAGGAGCAAAATTAATTGGTGCAAACTCTGATGTTTCTGGACCAATTGAAAATGGTATTATGCCTGCTTGTAAAGCCCTTGTTGCGCCTATTGAAATGGCAACTGAAAAGCAAGCATATTTTTGTGGTAAACCAAATCCTTTAATGATGAGAACAGGACTTAAAAAGTTAGATTGCCATTCTGCTGATGCTGTTATGATTGGTGATAGAATGGATACTGATATTATTAGTGGTTTAGAAAGTGGTATGACTACTGTTCTAGTATTATCTGGAGTTTCTAATAAGAAGACTTTAGATACTTATGCTTATCAACCATCTGTAGTTTTAGATGGTGTTTATGATATAGTAAAACTTGCAAATGAAAGTAAGAAGAGTGAATAACTTATTCACTCTTTTTTATTTTTAGATTAATATTCTTTTAATATGAAATCAATTATAGTATAATATAGATATGATGGGAAAGGAAAATTATGATTTTTATTAAAGAATGGGATTTAAAAGATAAAGATAATTATAATTTATTTTTAATTATATATCAATCTTATATGGATGAGGTTGTTGTATTTGATAGAAAATATACTATAAGAGATATCTTTGAAAAGAAGTTTAAGTTTAATTTTGATAACTCTTGTGTTACTAAAAAGATATATTTCGATGATCATTTTGTTGGGTTTATCCAATATAAAGTAAGAAAGAATGATTGTTATATTAATAATTTATATATTTTATTAAAGTATAGAAATAAGGGTTATGGAACATATGTTTTAAATGACTTGGATGATTCGCTACATAATGATGGTTGCAGTACAATAACATTAACTCCAACTTATAAAGCACAAAACTTTTATAAGAATAATGGGTTTATTGAAACATTAAAAAGAGATAATGGGAATGTAATTTATCAAAAAATTATATAATAGATAGGAAATAATTGGTTAGGGAAAATGAAGAAAGTAATTAATATTATATTAGGAATTATTAGTTTTTTAGCTATTTTTATTATTGCTATAACAATATACATTAGTGTTCATATAAGTGATACTAGTTATAAAGTACATGAAGAGAGTATTTCTGATAGTAGTGTTGATGAATTACTTAATAAATATTTAGAAGAATCACTTGAAAATACTTATGAAACTAAAAAAGTTGATTTTTGTTTATCTGAACTTGAATTAAATTATATTTTACATAGTTTTTCTAAGGATTTTGATTTTGGATTTTTTAAGTTAAATGATTTACATGCAACATATAACAGTGATGGAACTATCTTATTTGAAGCACCTGGAACAGCTTTATTTATTAATTCTTGTTTAAGATTAAATTGTGACCTTGAAATTAAAGATGAAGGTTTTAATTTAGTCATAAATGATGCTTATCTGGGTTCACTAGATTTATGTAATTCTATTGTTTACAAGATTATTAATAAAAATATTGATATTGATGGATTAACTATTAATTATAGTAAAGGCATTTATCAAGTTTTGATAACAAAAGAATGTATTCTTGATATGTCTTTACAAAGTGATGATTATTTAGCAATTGCTATTGTTAATGAATTGTTATCTAATAATTCTTTTTTAGAATATAAGTTTAATGATAATAATGAAACTGGTATTAATTTAAACTTGGTTGATGTTTGTAATTCATATGAATTAGATTATGAAATAAATGATATTATTGATGAAGCTAAATCTATGTTTAATACTTTAATTAGTAATAATATTGTTAATAATGACAATAGTGATTTACTTTTTAGTTTTATTATTCAAGGATATGATGCTTTAGGTTACGAAGATCAAAGTCTTATTAAATTGTATGATTTATCATCAATATCTATAAGTAATTGTCAAGATTATAAAGGATTAATTACAAGATATAATTTAACAATAAAGGATATATTTGATAGTTTTAATGTTACTAATGTTAGTAATTGGGCTAATTTGTTATTAAAACAATATTATGATATTAAAATTACTAATGATGAACTTAATAAGATTTTACATAATCAAGATATTATTGGACAATCGTTTGTCTTATTAAATGGTGATAAATATTCTTATGTTACAATTAATTCTTTAGAATGTGAAATATTAAATGATAAACTTAATATTTATCTTATTATTAGTGTTAATGGATTGAATTTATCATTAAGAATAGATTTAGATTATATTGAGAATAAAAATGGTTCTTTAAAGTTAAGTATTGATGATATCTTACTTGGTAATATGAGTGTTGATAGTAAAACTAAAGTTTATTTAATTCGATATTTAAGTGAGAACGTTGAACTTGATTTTATGAAATTTGATTATAAGAATATGATTATTCAATTTGACTTTAGCAAATATTTAAGTGATTCATTTTTTAGTTATTTAATTAGAGAAAAATTTAATAATATTGAGATTATTTTAACTGAAGAAGAGAATAAAGAAATTATTATTAGATTAAAAAAGTAGGTTTATATGATAAAATTTAAAAAGTATTTATTTGTTTTATTATTTATATTTCTTAGTGTTTTTAGTTTATCTTGTAAAAAGAATGATGAAAATACCAATAAATATAATTTAAGAGAAGTTTATATTCATACTGAAGTTCAAAATAATTATTTCAATGATAATTATGAATACTATTATAAATATACTGTTAATGATGTTGATTTAACTGGTCCTAATCCCATTAGAATTAGTTGGGATGATTGTGGTAGTAGTGAATATAAAGTTAGACTATCAAAGAGTAAAAATTTAGATAGTTTTAAAGAATATAAAACAAGCAATAATTATTATGACTTATATAATCTTGAAATTAAAACATCTTATTTTTATCAAGTATTTGATAATGAAAAAAATATTACAGATATTGAAGGATTCTTTGTTAATGATAGTTTTATAAGAAATATAAAAGTTGATGGTGTTTGTAATTTTAGAGATATTGCTAGTGTTTGTGGAACTAATATTTCTAATTTAAAACAAGGAATGTTATATAGATCATCTAAGTTTAACGAAGATTCTACAAATAGTCCTGATAGTCTAATTATTAGTGAAAGTGGATTAGATGTTTTGTTAAATGATTTAAAGATTAAAAGCGAAATAGATTTAAGAGGTAAAACAACAAATGGAATTCCTGAAAATGGAAATTTAACTTCTAGTTTACTAGGTGAAAATATTAACTATTGTTTTATTCCAATGGAATCTGCTAGTAATAATATTCTTTATTTTAATAGAAATTATTTAGATGATTTATTTGATTTTCTATCTTTAGAAGATAATTATCCAGTTGTTTTTCACTGTAGTATAGGTACTGATAGAACTGGAATGGTTGCCTTTTTACTTGAGGTTTTACTAGGTGCAACTGAAGACGAGTTATATTTTGATTATTTACTTTCTAATTTTACAAATTATAATATAACAAGAACATCTAATGCTATTGAAACTTATATTAGTTTTTTAGGTAATTATAAGGGTAAAACTTTAAAAGATAGATGTATGAATTATTTGGTTAATGAACTTAATATAAGTAAGAAAAAGATTAAATCTTTTATTTCTATAATGTCAAAATAAAGCCCTATGGGCTTTTTTTGACTATTAAGGTTATAAGGTGTATAATAATTAAAAAAGGAGTATTTATGAGAGAATTAATTATTGTTTATATAATTATATTTGCTATTGCTTTAGTATATACTATTTCATATCTTATTTACGAAAAGTTTTATAATAGAAGAGTTATTCATGACTTAAAAGTATTAGTTAAGATTAAGAATAAAGTAATAAAAAATATTGATAATCCTAGAGTTATTAAAAGATCTATCCGTTCTTTAAAACACAAATTGCAAAATAAGAGATATTTAATTGCTTTTGATAGATTTATTAATAGTGAAATTAGTGAAGATGAATTAAACAAGTTTATGTTTGAAATAAGTCCAGTGTTTGGATATATTATCAAAAAGTATAAGAGTCAAAATGATATATATAAAGCTTATCTTTGCTATTTATTAAGTGAGTTTAGTGTTAATATTGAAAATAAGAATTCAATATTGAATTTTTTAGTTGAAGAGTGTAGTTCTAATTCAATATATTGTTCTATGATTGCTATTGGTGGTCTTGTTAAGATTGGTGATAGTAATAGTATTATCGATGGTTTCCTTGTTTTATCTAAAAAAGAAAATATGTTACAACCTAAACTTGTAACTGAAGTATTAAATTCTTTTAAAGGTGATAAGATTGTATTAAGCGATAAACTTATGGAAAATTTTGATGGATTCTGTGAATATGTTAAAGTTGGTATTGTTAATTTCTTAAAAGAGAATACAGAAAAGTATAGTAATAGATTACTTATGATTTTACAAAATGAATCTAGTATAGAATTAAAATATGCTATTTTAAGATATTATGGTAAAAATAAGTATGATCTTGCTTTAGATTATTTACTTTCTTTAGGTAATATTTATTATGATGCCAAGGAATGGGGATATGTTTCTGTTATTTGTTATGCTTTAAGAATATATGATAAAGCTAAAGTTAAGGATTTCTTATTAAAGTGTTGTTGTTCTCCAAATTGGGAAGCTCGTGAAAGAGCATGTCAATCTATTATTTTTATGTTTAATGATGAAAGTATTAATATGGTTGATAACTTAAATGATAAGTTTGCAAGTGAAATGATAAGATATCAATTATCAAGTGTAGGAGGTAATAATAATGGAAATATTTAAAACTATTATCTCTGTATTTGGTTATGTATTTTTAGTTTATTCTTTGTTATATAGTACATTCCTTGTAATATTTGTTTTATCAGGATGTAAGTTTTTATATTCAAGAATTAAGAAGAAGAAGTTTAAGAATTTTCTTGATGATGATTTTTATGTTCCAGTTTCTATCATAATTCCTGCTTATAATGAAGAAAAGACTATTATTGGTTCTGTTAGATCAATATTAAACATTGATTATAAAGTTTTTGAGATTGTTGTTGTTGATGATGGAAGTCATGATAATACAAGTCAAGTTATGATTGATGAGTTTAAGATGGAACAAATTAATAGACCTATTCATAATATGATTGAATGTGGTAAACTTGAATTTGTCTATGAATCTAATTCTGAAAGAGTTCCTATTACTTTAGTAAGAAAAGAGAATCGCGGAGCTAAAGCTGATTCTATTAATATGGGTATTAATGTTTGTCGTTATCCATATTTCTTATGTGTTGATGCTGATACAGTTTTACAAAATGATGCTTTAAAAGAAATTGTTACACCAATTCTTGAGGATGAAAATTGTATTGCTGTTGGTGGATCTATTCGTATATTAAATGATCTTAACGTTGAAAATGGTGTTTTAAAGAAATATAGAATGCCTAAGAGTTTAATTGCTGGCTTACAAGTTATTGAATATGATAGAACATTTAGTTCAGCAAAGATTTTCTTTCACCAAGTAAAAGGGCAAGCAATAATAAGTGGTGCCTTAGGTTTATTTAAAAAGAGTATAGTTGTTAAAGTTGGAGGATATGATCCTACTTGTTATGGTGAAGACATGGATCTTGTTGTGACATTAAGTAGATATTGTATGGAAAACAAGATTCCATATTCTGTTGACTATGTTCCATCTGCTGTATGTTATACACAAGCTCCTGAGAAACTATCTGATTTAGGTAGACAAAGAGTTAGATGGCATGTTGGAATGAAGCAATGTTTACAAAAGAATAGAAAGATGTTATTTAATCCTAAATATAAATCTTTAGGTTCAATAACTCTTCCAATATTTATTCTTTTTGAATTCTTATCACCTATTATTGAGTTTATTAGTGTTATTGGTTTAATTGTATCTTTGATATTAGGACTAATTGATGTAATACCATGGTTAATGGCTAGCTTAATGTATTCTATATTTGGTATTTTTGCTTCCCTAGTATCATCTCATGCTTTCTTAATTACATTTAACATTAAGCCTAAGTTTTTTGATATATTAAAGATTATTCTTGTTTGTATTTTTGAACTTGTATTTGTTCATTGGTATTTATTAGTTTTAAGATTCTATGCAACTATTCGTTCTACAAAACGTAAGTTTGTTTGGAAATCTCTTGAAAGAAAAGAAATTAAATAATTATGATAGTAAGAAATGAGAAAAAGATAATTAAGTTAGATAAAAGAATTGTTAAGTTACAATATAAGATTAAATTAAACGAAGATAAAATTAATAATCTAAAAGAAGAATCTAATAGAATTAATGAAAGCATTAAAGAAAAAGAATTAAAAAGTATTGAAAAAAAGAAACAAAAGGTTATTCTTAAAGAACAAAAATTACTTAAGAAAAGAGAAAATAAGATTAAAAATCATAAACTTAATGAACCACCTCATTTATCAATTCTTGAAGAGATTGGAAATGGTGTAACTCATGGAGTTGGAGCTATTCTTGCTATTGTTGCTTTAGTTTTAATGTTAATTAAATCTAATAATATTTATGAATATATTAGTGCTATAGTTTATGGATCTAGTATTTTTGTAATGATGTTATTTAGTTGTTTATATCATGCTTTTAGATTTGGAAGTACTGTTAAGTTTTTATTTCGAAGATTTGATTATTCATCTATTTATTTATTAATTGGTGGAACTTTTGCTCCTTTATTCTTAATTTATTTAGATGATAAAACAATGGGTTTAATTTTATTTATTGTTCAATGGGTATTAATTATAACAGGAATTACTTTTGTTAGTATATATGGTCCTGGTAGATTAAAGTGGTTACATTTTCCTTTATATTTTATTATGGGATGGAGTGGGGCTATATTTATTCCAAGATGGATTAGTAATGATTTTAATTTATTTTTATATGTTTTAATTGGAGGACTTATATATACAATTGGAATGATTCCTTTTGTAATGCGTGGAAAGAAGTCAGCACATTTTATTTGGCACTTTGCTGTATTATTTGGATGTGTTGTACAATTTATTGGAATTTATTTATATGTTTTCTAAAATCTGTATTAAATTACAGATTTTTTTATTGAAATGGTTATTTTTGGTGGTATAATTTAATTATATTTAATAAGGAGTTATTTATGAAAAAATTATTAAAAGTTATTGGATGTATAGTTGTTATTATAGCTCTATTTTTCTTAGGAGTAATTGGATATTTTAGATTAAGTGTTAGTAGTTATTATAAAGCTAGTCAAAAAGAATTTCTTATTCCTTCTATTGATGATGGATTTGTTGCTCAAGGATTATCATATGATGAAAATACTGGTAATTTTTATGTATGTGGTTATATGAAAGATGGTAGCAAGTCTCCTATATTTATTGTTAATAAGGAAACAAAAGAGTTACAAAAGACAATATATTTAAAAAATGATAAGAACGATGATTTTAAAGGTCATGCTGGTGGATTAACAGTCTATGGCGATTATTTATATGTTGCTGATAGCAAAGGATTATTATGCTATTCTTATAGTGATGTTAGTAATTGTGAAGATAAAGGTAGTGTAGAGGCACTTGGATTATTTAATACATGTCTTAATGATGATGATAAATTAGGTGTTGCTTATACTTGTGTATTTGATGGAAAATTATTTGTTGGTGAATTTTATCGTGAACAAAATTATCCTACTGTAGAAGGTCATAAGATTAATACTAAAGGTGGAGATTATAATCAAGCTTTCCTTGTTGGTTTTGAGTTTATGGAAGGTGAGGATTGTTTATTTGGATTAAGCAAGATTCCTAGTGTTTGTTATTCAACAACTGATCTTGTTCAAGGTGCTGTATTTACTCATGATAAAGTATATTTATCAACATCATATGGTGTTGCTTTCTCTCATATTTATGAATATGATTTAACTAAAATGAATAGAGAAAATGATGTTACTTTCTTAGGCAATACTGTTGAGTGTTATTCTTTAGATAGTAATGCTTTAATTAAAGATTTTAAGATTGCTCCAATGAGTGAAGAAGTTGTTATTGTTGATGGCAAGATGTATGTAATGTGCGAATCAGCATCTAATAAATATATATTTGGTAAATTTACTGGTGCTAAGTATTGTTATTCAACTGATATGGAAAAAGCATTTAATTAAACCGGATTATAAGGTGAACCCCATAAGTTGGACCAAGTAAAATTGGAAAGACTTATGGGGGTTTTATTTTAACATTATGTTAAATAATTTTTGCTTTTTGGCTTTTCTTATGGTATAATTTATATAGTGAGGTTGATATTATGCCAAAGATTAAAATAACTGATGAAGTTAAGAAAATCAATGAAGATATCATTTCCAAATATTTTCAAATAGACGGTAATATAGCAACATTAAAACTTTTTTATAATAGATTCTCTGATTTAATTGATAATGCATTTGGTGATGATCTTGTTGAAAAGTTTAATGATACTTTATTTGATGATATAAGTAGTGCTATTAATATTTTACCGAAAAGTTATAAATTAAGAATTGAAATCGATATTAAAGATTTCGGTAATTATACTAAAGAGAAAACTGAAAAGATTATCGTTGATAATATCAAGTTATTCTTTTATACTTCTTTAATTAATGGTTATCATAAAATCATTAAAGGGTTTTTATTTATTATAATTGGTATTGCACTTATGTTTTTAAGTTATCTTATTGATAATTTGAATTTGCAAAAGTTTATTTATGATTTTTTAAATATTAGTGCAACTTTATTTATTTGGGAAGGTATATCTGGAGGTCTACTTGAAGTAGATGAAGGTATTAAAAAAAGAAGACAAATTGCAAAACAATTAATTGATATTACAATAACTAAAGGTCAATTACAAACTGTTATTGAATAAATTAGTTGACTATATTATATTGATATGGTACAATTTATCTATGAAAAGGAAAATTCATTTGTGAAATGAGCTTTGACTCATTTAGAGAAGGTTAAAATAAAAGCAAAAAGGTCGCTCGTATGGGCGACTTTTTTGTATAAAAAAAGATTGTATTAATGAAGTGAACCCCTAAATGGGTACACTAATAAAAAGGACTTAAAAAAGAAGAGATTTGTTTTACGACAAATCTCTTTTTTTAATTCTAGAAGTATTATAAAACTTTATCCAATCTTCAACTAATTTTACATATTGTTCTAAAGATGTGA
>JAEEGL016690471.1_pt1 | contig 12146 bp, 9 predicted proteins | sample 9134231 | NCBI WGS metagenome assembly JAEEGL01 (sample SAMN16246548, study PRJNA631951) | gut metagenome | biome: gut microbiome; feature: rumen; material: fiber-attached | host: Bos | place: Iran: Karaj | collected 2018-10
GAATTCCGGCTCGTTCTTGTCGCGGCGTTCGACATCCGCGAGGACACGTTCGATATAGCTGTTCATAGCTCCTCCGATAATAGTTAATTTTGGGAAATTCCCAACAGATTCATGATATCACTTTGCGCATAAAAGTCAACCGACGGACCCGCCGTTTTGCCCGCAAAAACAGAATATATTTTTGGGATGAACCGTTCCCCTGCAAAACGGCGTTATCTTTTCCGGGCGGCGTGCCTCTTATCATGCGAATACAAATATCCGAATACGAGGTGAATCAAGATGAAACGCATATCCATACTGATTATCGCGCTTCTGCTGCTCGCCTGTCAGCCGACGCCCGATCGCGAGGCGGTCGTGAACAAGGACGACAATATCACGGAAAACGCAATCAAAAGCACCGCCGCGCCGGAGGGCTCGTACGGGATCCCGGAGCGCTGGACGGAAACCGTCGCGCTGACCGACGACCTGACGCTGGAGATCGACGTACCTGTCGAGACCGGCGAGGGCGACGTGCATCCGGCTTACATCGTCTCGCAGAAGCGCATGGACGTCGAATCGCTGAAACGGTTCGTGCTTGCCGTGTACCCGGACGTTGAGAGCGTCCGTTCCCCGCGGGAAACGCTTGCGGAGCTTGAGGAGGACATTCGCCGCATTCAGCTCGGCGATTACATGGGAGAAGAGAACGGCCGTCCGGTCTTTGAGCCGTACGAGGAGGACCTGAACGCGCTGGTCGAGCCGATCATGGAAAAGATCCGCACCCTGCCCGCCGAGGAGACGGATCGGCCGCTTGCCCCCGGCTATCTGGTTTTGCAGCAAAACGCGATCCCTCTGAAACGGTCGGACGAATCCGTCGTTTGGCTGTCCGGCTCGGATTCAGGGGCCTATACGGCGGTGTTTCTCCGCACAGAACGAAAGGCGAGCGTGCAGAAGGCGCTGTGGATCGAACAGGAGCGAGGCGATCTGCCCGGCGGTCCCGGCCCAGTCGAGCCGGGCATCGCGCAGGCGGATGCGGAAGCGCAGGCGGAGGCCGTTCTTGCCCGCTTCGGACGCACCGATTTTGCGCTCGCCTCGTCCGAACCGGCGCGAAGCGTCAGCACCTCCGCAAGCTTCGGCGAGATCCTCTCCTCCGGCTGGATCCTTACCTACACGCCGACCGTGCCCGGCACCGTCGCGTGCAATCGGGAGGCGATCGGCACCGGCGAGCTTCGTCTCAGCGACGAGACGTTTGAAAAGAGTTGGCCGCAGGAGCGCATTTCGTTCTATATCTCAGACCGCGGCGTCGAGGAAGCGTCCTATACCGACCCGTACGAGATCGCAAAGACCGCGAACGAGAACGTCGCGCTGCAGCCGTTCTCGATGATACAGGAGCATATCCGCAGCATGATGAAATACGGCTTTGCCTGGACCGCCGCATACGACCCGGATGACGCCGGAATCGGCCGCAGGATCCTTGTTACGCGCGTCGCGCTGACCTCTGCGGTCGTGCCGAAAAAGGACGATCCGGACTATGCCCTGCTGATCCCCGCCTGGGCGGTGTATTATACCACCGAATTCGGACAGGCGCATGCCGCCGACGGAAGCGTGCTGCTGTTCAACGCGATCGACGGCAGCATCATCGACCCGCAAAAGGGATATTGAGCGGAAAAGCGCTGCGCGTTTTTCCGCGAATTCGCCCGTCTTCCCCGCCGTCCGCATTTGACGGATCGTTCTGTAAGGATTTCCGTTTCCGCGCGTCCTATAAACGGAAAAACCGGGAAGAAATCGGTTGAAAGCGCGTACGGCGTATGCTATAATACGGTATATTTCCTGCGCGGAAAGGAGGACCGGTATGACGGTGATCAAAAACGGTATGAAAACCACCCTGCGGACGCCCGGGAAGACGGTCCTGTTTTCGCTGATCCTGACCGCGCTCGCCGTGCTGATCTGCATCTCCTTCTGCGTGTTCGCCGCCGTGCGGAACTACCTCAAGGACTGCGACGAGTACTATCACACCGTCGTCAATACAGAATTCGTCGGAAAGAATTATCCGAACGGCTTCGCGTACGACACGACGATGGCGTCTGCCGTCGAAGCGCATGAACCTGCGCTGAACGCGCTGCGGCGCTCGGACGCGGTTATCCGTTTCGAGCCGGTCACACACGCGCTTGCGGAGATCGACGGACTGACCCGCAAGGATAAGTTCGTGTATGATCCCGACGCCGCCGTTCTTGAGATTTATATCATCGGCTTCGATCAGAACACCGGATCGTACCTTGCTTCGGTCACCGATACGCTTTACAGCCGAACCGACGTCAGCGGCAAAATGATCATGATGCGCAACGCGTCGATGCATGCTGACGAAAAGCCGGTCCTCGCCGTCGGCGACCGGTACGTCGTCTGCGGGCATTTCTTCACCGCAACAACCAGCTACCCCTCGTTCCGCGCGGAGGATCTGACGTTTTACCGCGGCGGCGAAGCCGTTACGGTTCCGGAGCGGACCTCGCTCAATGCGCTCACGCCCGAAACGGAAGCCGCTTACAACGATCTTGCCGCGTATATGCGCGCGTGCAACAGCAGATGCACGGTACAGACGACCGCCGCGATAGACGATCTCCTGCCCTTCCACCAGCAGGAGCTTACCCTGCGCGAGGGACGGTTTTTCACGCAGGAAGAATACGCCTCCGCTGCAAAGGTCTGCATCGTTTCCAACCGCATTGCGGATGCGCTCGAAATCACTGCGGGCGACGAGATCGGTATCGCGCTCTGCACCTGTGACGGCGACCTGTACGCCGGACGCACCGTGCGGTCGGAAACCGAGCGGTATGCCGTCGTCGGTGTATACGACCGCAATGACGATTACCCGGCGACGGTGTTTCTGCCGGACGCCGCTGCGGCAAACGCGCCGTTTGCCGCGGGGAACGGCTTCGGACTGGGCGTCTTTCGTGTGAAAAACACGAGTATCGCAGCGTTTCTCACCGAAGCAAAGCCGCTGGAGCAATACGGTTTCCGCTTTACCGCCTACGATCAGGGCTATTCCGCCGTGGTCGAGCCGATGAGCGAGCTGATGCTGATCAGCGTGATCTTCCTTGCGATCTGCATCGCACTGACGGCGGGCGCGCTCTCGCTGCAGTGCCACATTTTCATCACCCGCCAGCGGGACGCCGCACAGACCATGCTCGCGATGGGCAGCGGACGCACACACGTCCGGCTGTATTTTTTGAGTGCGGCGGGAATGCTTTCGATCCCCGCGGCGGCAATCGGCTGCGTCGTCGGCAAACTGACCGAGAACGCCGTTTTCCGTCTGCTGGAACGCTTCGCCGCGCAGTATGCCGAACAGGATCTGCGATTCTCGAGCAGTCGGCTGACGCTCATTCGCACGCTCACGTTTACGCCGCGCGTTTCTTCCGCGGTATACTTTGCGGCAGGCGCCGCACTGCTTTTCGGTGTCGTTCTGTTCACACTGCTGTTTACCCGCGGCGTCCTGCGCGACCGCGCCGTCCGAAAAAAGCGAGCACGCGCGCCGCGCGCGCCGAAACGCATCCGGCGCTCCACACAGCTTTCCGGCTTTCTGAAATACGCACTGCTTTCCGTTCGCAGAAACCGGGTGCGCACCGCCGCAGTGCTGCTTCTGTGCCTGCTGGTCGCACTGTTCTTCGGGCGGCTTACGACTTCGCTCGACGGCTATCGCACGCAGCTTGACGCCGTGCGGAACAACACGGTGCTGAAAGGTCACGCGACGGACGGCGCAGGCAGACGGATCGACGGGCTGGTCGTCGGAAAGAACGCGTTCGATACGCTTATGAATACCGCGCCGGATCTGTGTATCCAGGTTTCCCGCAACATGGGTCATCTTCGCTTCTCGGGCATTCCCGTGACCGCCGACGGCGTCTCGCACGAGATTCCGCCGCCCGAGATACCCGAAACCAGCTTTGGCATTGAGACCGTGGTCGGACAGATGTACGACGAGCCGCTGCTGATCCAGACGAGCGACGTGATAAACAGCACCGTGTTCTACTACGCCGAACCGACCGTCTTCGAATGGCTCGACGGCGTCGATGCAGAATCGTTTTACGACAGCGAGGCAAACTGCGTGATGGCGGGACCGATGATGGACCGCCACGGCATACGGCTCGGCGACACCGTCGTTTTCATCCGCGCGTACGAAGGATTCCTCGGCATTGTGACGCTGCGCGTCGTCGGCCGCTACTTGACCGCCTCGGGCGATGAAGCGGTTCTTACGCCGTTCAACGTCGATCGCCTTCCGCTCTATTCCCGGAACAAGGGGTTTGACAGTCTCATCTTCGTTCTGGACGATGCGAGCCGTCTCGACGCGCTGCGCGGCACGCTTGAAGATGCCGGATTCTCGCCCGTTCGCACCCGCAGCGCGCGCACTTTCGCCGTCATAGACGACGAGGTTTACCTTGACACCACGCATTCGATGGAGCGTCAGATCAAGTATGTGTCCGTGCTGTACGACAGTCTGTACGTGCTGACCGGTCTGATCGGCTTCGTACTCGCGTGGCTGCTCGTCTCCTCCCGTCGGCGGGAGATCGCTCTGATGCGCGCGCTCGGCATGCAGCCGCGCCGGGTCATTGCGGTCTTCTTCACAGAACAGCTTCTGCTGTCCTGTGCGGGACTCGGGCTCGGTCTGCTGCTCCGGACGCTGCTCGGACGGGCGAGCGGTCCGCAGCTTTGGATTCTGGTCCTGATCTTCTTCGTCGTCTGGCTCGTTTCCACCCTCATCTGCCTGCTCGTATCCGTCGGAAAGCAGGCGTACGCGGCTCTTACCGAGCCGGAATAAAAAAGGAGTTTGTCTATGGCTATTCTGGATATCCGCGACGTTGTATTCCGTTACGAATCGAAGTATCAGACGACCGAGGTGCTGAAAGGCGTTTCCTGCGCATTCGAGGAGGGCAGGTTTTATGCGCTTGTCGGCAAGTCCGGCTCGGGCAAAAGTACGCTGCTGTCGCTGATGGCGGGGCTTCTGCTGCCGGCGGAGGGACAGGTGCTTTTCAACGGAACGCCGACCGCGTCTATAGACATTAACCGCTACCGCCGCGAGAATGCCGCCGTCGTGTATCAGTCCTTCCGGTTGCTGCCGCTTCTGACGGTGGAGGAAAACGTCGCCTATCCGATGGAGCTGCGCGGCGTGCGCGGCAGGGATGCGCGCAGGCGCGCGACGGAACTAATCAAAAAAGTCGGCCTGCCGGACGATGTGCTTCACCGCTTTCCCGACATGCTCTCCGGCGGCGAACAGCAGCGCGTGGCAATCGCGCGGGCAATCAGTATGGAATCAAAACTGCTGCTTGCAGACGAGCCGACGGGCAACCTCGACACCGAGAACGGCAACCATATCATCGACCTGCTTCTGTCGCTCGCGCACGACGACGGCTACTGCGTGATCGTCGTAACCCACGACCCGGAGATCGCCGCAAAGGCGGACTGCGTGCTGCGCATGCGCGACGGTGCGCTGACTGAGGAAAGCGCCTGATCAAACGAACCGAAAAAGCGATCCGCCGGATCTTCCGGCGGATCGCTTTGTATTTCTTTGCTGCGCGAAGCGGATATCACAGTGCGGAGCGAATGAGAAGCACCGGCGTGCCCTCCGCGATCGGTTCGGTCAGGTTCGGATTGCACGCTTTGACCCGCGCCGTCGGAACGCCGAAACGTTTGCCGATCGAGAACAGCGTTTCGTCCGGATCGGCAAACCACACGAGCATGCCGCAGTCCGTTTCGCACGGTCTGCCCGGCCCGAGCTCCGGCACATGGTCGAACGCGATCTCGCGGTACCATTCTGCCTCGACCGAGACCGAAGCCGTCAACGTCACGGTGCGGCCGCCGCCGCTTAAAGACGCGTCGAACGCGCGGAAACGCACGATCGCAAGCGTGCCCCTTGCCTCCGTTTCAAACGACAGCGGCAGTTCCTGCGTAAAGCTCTGTTTCATGCCGTCGTCGCCGCGGTAAACGACTGTCGCTGCCAATACGCCCTCAAAGATCCCCTTGCCTTCCGAAACGGTCGCGCGGGTCACGGCGGGCCGCAGCGCCGCGTACAGAGGCAGATACGCGTCTTTCATGTGTGCAGGTACGGGCGCCGTTTCATTGAGCTGCACGGTCTGATTCCACGCGCCTTCATAGTTCAGCGCCTTTGTCCGCATGATCTCGCAGGAGAAATCGTTCGCTGCGTCGTATGCGTCGGTCAGAATACGCGTCGTGTCCGAGGCGCATCCATACACACTGATCGACAGCGCTGCGTCGACCGTCGCCGTCCCCTCCTCCTCGAGCGAAACCGAAAGCGACGTCAGCGACGCCGAGCTGAACGCGTTCTCGCCCGGTTCGCAGGCGATCACATCGGAAAACGGAACCGAGTACAGTTCCCTTCGGATCCCGCCGTCCGCGCTGCCGTACAGCACGCAAAGCTTCAGCTCGCCCTGCGGAAGCATTCCCTCCGTGCTCTTCACAAGTCCGTTGATAACCGGCGTTGCGGAAGCCCGAATGACGGTCATGCCTTGCGGCGCGTCAATCGGCTCGCTGAGCCGCATACTGTGCGCACCGAGCAGCGTACGTTTCTTCAGCGTAACCGAAGCCGTGCGGATCTCCGCATCCTTCGCGTCGTCGATGCCCGTAACGCACGCGATCTGCACCGGCTGAAAGACCGCTGTGCGAAGCTGCACAGTCGCCTGCATCCGAAGTCCCCCGTCCTCGCGCTTTACGGAGCACGCCGGAATCTCAGCCTGTACACGCGCGTTCATGTCCGGCGTCACGCCCTCCATGCGAACCGTATGCGAAAACTCCGCCGCCGCTTCGAAGGCGTACGGCTGCCGTTCCGCCGATTCAACCGTAGGTTTTAAAGCCATCGTCCCCGTGACGACGATCGCACCGTCTCGGCAGCTGATCTCCCCCACCGTCGCCTCAATCTCCGCGGACAGCACCCGCTCGAGCGTCTTTCCCTGCGGCAGCGGGATCGCGCTTTCCATCTGTGCCTCTGCCACTGTTTCCCCGAACAGCGTTTCCGTCAAAAGCGTCGTTTTCCGTATCTCCATGTCGAACACTCCTTTTTGATCTTCTCTCGAAAAGATATGCGCCTCCCTGCCGAAACTTGCCTATTTGCTTGCGTTTTTCCATACGATCCTATATAATGTTTTTCAAAGAAGATTGCAGGAGGCGAAGATATGACAACAAAACTGCGCTATACGCTGATGCTGCGTGTGTACGGCGAAGAGAAGATCTTCGGGCCGGGGATTGCGGAACTTCTTGAGCGGGTCGATGAAACACATTCGCTTCGGAAAGCGACGATGGATATGGGTATGGCGTATTCCAAAGCGTGGCGCATCGTCAGAACCGCCGAGAACGCTTTGGGGTTTCCTCTGCTCGATTCCACCGTCGGCGGCAAAGGCGGCGGCAGCGCGGTTCTCACCGATCGCGGACGACAGTTTCTCTCCGCGTACCGGCAGTTTGAATCGGTTGTGCACGACTATGCCGATGAAATATTCGAGGACTTATTCGGGGAGGATTCGGAATGAAGTTTTATAAAATGCACGGACTCGGAAACGACTTTGTGCTGTTCGACGGCAGAGGCGCCGAAAACACCGATTGGAACGCGCTGACGCGCAGGGTCTGCGACCGCCGCACCGGGATCGGCGCCGACGGCACGCTGATTCTGCTGAATTCGAAAATCGCGGACGTGCGGATGCGCATCATCAACGCGAACGGCAGCGAAGCCGAAATGTGCGGCAACGACATTCGTGTGTTTTCCCGCTACTGCTTTGAAAACGGCGTCGTACGCGGCACGGAGTTTACCGTCGAGACCGGTGCGCGCGTCATGAAACCGCGCATCATCCTGAAAAACGGCCGCGTGGACGGTGTTCGCGTCGATATGGGCGAACCGCTTTTGGAAGCGAAGGACGTTCCGGTCAAGGTCGATGGCCGTGCGATCGGTCTGAAGCTTACCGAAAACAGCCGTACGTTCTTCTGCACCGCGGTGCGCGTCGGTATGCCGCATACGATCGTGTTTGTCGATCCTTTGGACGAATCGGATGTGCCGAACTACGGTCCCCTGATCGAGCGCGATCCGCTGTTTCCCGAACGCACGAACGTCGATTTCGTCGAGGTGCTCTCCCGGGAGCGCATCAAAATGCGAACCTGGGAACGCTGCTGCGGCTGTACGATTGCCTGCGGAACGGGTGCGTGCGCGGCCGCGGTTGCCTGCGCGCTGAATGAAAAAACCGGCCGCAGCGTGGCGGTCGAGATTGAGCTCGGCACGCTTTTGATCGAGTGGTCGGAGGCAGACAATCACGTATACATGACCGGACCGGCCGAAATCGTATTCTCCGGCATCTGGAACAACTGAACCCGCAATCTCACAGATTCCTGCGTTTTTTGCAACCAAGCGACGGGCTGTGCAGTATTTTTATCAAATGATGTAACATTTTTCCGCTTTGCACTGTCTGTATAATGAAAACATGAAAAGGAGTATTGCCATGAAAAAGATCATCCCGATCGCTTTAGCGGTCATCTTGCTGCTCTGCACGATCGTCGGCTGTTCGAGCAAGTCGTCCGCCCGTGACAGAAACGATGCCGCCGAATCCAAAGCTTCCTACAACGCAGCATACGAGTATGAACCCGAACCGGAATACGCGCCTGAACCGGGGGCGGTCCCGAACGGCTTCAACGGGGATTCCTCTGTGCCGGACGCTTCCGCCGCGCTCAGCAACCGCAAAATCATACGCAATGCGGACATGACGGTAGAAACGCTCTCCTTCGACACGTTCACGAACCAACTCGCCGCATCCGTCGGCGCGATCGGCGGATATGTGGAATCGAGCAGCGTCAGCAACCGGCCGATCAAAGGCGATCGCACGCTTCGCTATGCGCGTTATACGATCCGCATCCCGGCGGAACAGCTTGACGCGTTTCTGAACACCGTCTCCGGTCTCGGCAACGTCACTTCGATGAACACGGGCTTGAAGGACGTGACGACAAACTACGTCGATTCCGAAAAGCACCTTGAAGCCCTGCGCACCGAGCAGGCGGCGTTACTGGAGATTCTTGCGAAGGCGGATACGGTCGAAGACATCATCAAGGTCCAGGATCGGCTGACCTATGTAAGTTATGAGATCGAATCCTATGAGGCGGTCCTTCGCACATACGACGATCAGATCGCGCTTTCGTCCGTAACGCTTTCCGTCAGCGAGGTCGAACGTGAAACGCCGGTTGAGGAGGAAACCTTCGGTCAGGAGGTCTCCCGCCGGTTCGGCGAGAGTATGGAGGATCTCGGCAACGGGTTTAGGAACTTTGCCGCCGGATTTCTCGGCAACGCGCCGATCATCATTGTGATTCTCCTCTTCTTCGTCTGTCTTCCGCTGATCATCGTTCTGCTGTGCGTCCGCGGCGCCAGGAAACGCCGCGCAAAGAAGCGGGAGGCTGCGATCCGCGCAAAGCAGGAGGCCGAAGCGAAGGCTGTTCAGAAGAGCCCCGAAGCATAACCCCGAAACGCAAAAGAAGCGATCCCCAATCGGATCGCTTCTTTTCTGTTTTTTCTCAATCGGCACGCTCGGCTTCCCTTCGCGCTTTGTTGCGCTTACGGACCAGCATCAACACATACCAAAGAATGATCAATACCTGAAATACGGCGGCGACCATGAACAGCATGGCGACGTTCTTCATGTTGGCAATCGCAACAAACGAAATATAGACCGCCGCGCACAGCGTCCAAACAAGTCCCGAAACAGACAGCGCCTGCCACAGAATATTGCTCCACAAATGGCTGAAGACCACAAGCAGGATCATGCTCACCGGCACGGCATAGATAAATGCCAGCCAACCGACCTGCACCTTTGCAAGATAACAGACGAAGAATCCGATCGCGGCAACGAAAAACGCCAGTCCGATCGAAATCAGCGTGATGATGATCCGGCGGCTCTTCTGCTCCGCCTGCGAGCGAACCAACGGTCCCTCGCGCAAAAACGCATCGAGCGGAACGTCGTAAAGATCGGCAAGACGGCACAGAACCAAAAGGTCCGGCATACCGTCCCCGCGCTCCCACTTCGAAATGGATTTATCCGAATAATTCAGCTTTTCGGCAAGCTCCGCCTGCGTCAGCCCCGCACGTTTCCTGTATGCGATAAGCTTTTCCGCAAGAACGGTGCGAATCCTTGTTTCTTCCATAAAAACCTCAAAACGCCCTATTCTTCTGCATTCTACTCCCGGTAGAGCCCTTGTTTTCATTCTCTACCGAACATTTTCCCGACAATAGACGCCCGAATCTTTAGAATAGGGTGCAAATTTCAAACGGTGTGTTTATTATAATGGCAGAAAGGATATATTGCAAGTGCGAATTGCGTCATACGGAGGTCTCAAATGCAAAAAAAACGTGTCATTTCCATCTTCGGCGACTCGATCCTGAAGGGTGTGCGGATGCTCGCTGGTACGACGCACTATGCAGCAACGGACGATATCGGATTGGAATCCATCGCAAAAAGTCATGACTGGATCCTCGAAAACCGTTCCCGCTTCGGCTGCACGGTGCAGAAGGGCGAGCTGCTTCTGAACCGTCAGCTTGAAAAGGGCGAAGTCCCTGCGGCCGTGCTTTTGGAGTACGGCGGAAACGACGCGGACTTCCGCTGGGCGGAGGTCGCCGCACGTCCTTTGGAAGAACACGAGCCGAACACACCGCTGCCGGTTTTCATTGAAACGCTGCGCCGTATGATCGGCACGCTCCGCGCGCATCGCATTCACCCGATCCTCTCTACACTCCCGCCGATCTCCGCCGAACGCTACCTCGACTGGATCACGCGCAGCGGGCTTTCGAAGGAGAAGATCCTTCTTTGGCTCGGCGACGCGAACGCGATCTACCGCTATCAGGAGAAGTATTCGCTTGCAATCGAGCGGCTCGCCGCAGAAACCGGCTGTTTCCTTGTCGATCTTCGCAGCGCGTTTTTGGATAAACGTGTCCTGCTCCCCTACCTCTGTGCGGACGGCATCCATCCGAGCGATGCGGGACAAAGGCTGATCCACGAGGTCCTGCGCCGCGCGGCCGACGCAAATTCTTCGCTTATTTAGTTTCTCCCGAACGCAGAAGGGCGGAGCCGATTCGGCTCCGCCCTTTTGTTTTACGGTTCAGTGTACAGTCACGAAAGCGTCCGCAGCAGCAGCATACGCGTAAATCGCAGCCGCTGTATTGCGCGAGACGTCGTCCTCGTAGGCATCCAGTATGCTCTTCACGTAGGACAGCGCCGAGACCTCCACGTGCGCCGTGCCGTTTGCGGTCGTGACCTCGATCATATGCGTCACTCCGAGCTCGTGCGCGGGGATGTTCGTGATCCGCACCATGTACCGGCCGCTTTCCTTCACTGCCGTGTAGGTCTCGTCATCCAGCGTCACCGTGAACGCGCCCGCATAGCGCGATTTCATCTTGAAGAACACCTCGATCGCGATCTCGCTGTCCATCTTCAGCGAATATGTGATCTTGCTGACGTCGCCGTTCGTGTCATTCTCGCGCACGATCTCTCTGTCCGCAACCGCGTCCGCGACTGCGTCGACGTCATAGGTATCCTTGTAATGCTTCGTCATCTCCGCATAGTCCTCGCCGAGCGTCAGGCCGTTGCTCCGCGCCAGGAACGCCTGCGTATAGTGTCCGTAGTCCGCGGTCGCTTCGATCAGCGTCTGCGTCTTTTCATCGAACTGGTTTTTGTTCTCATCGTACGACGTGAAGTAGTCGGCGACCGCGTAGGTCTTTTCGATCGTCTTTTCTTCTTCACCATCAATCCAGTGGAACGTCGCGGTGATCGGCTCCGCCATCTGCAGCGCGTTCACATAGCAGACGAAGCCGTGGGTTCCGCTCGCCTTTGCGCGCGAAGGCTCATAGTCCGCGCGCTCGGTGCAGGTCCCGTGCGGGATCGTGAACGTCATCCAGCTTTCCGTCCAATCAACGCCTTCGATGTCCGGCAGATCCATATTGAAGCTCAGACCGATCTTGCCGTCCAGGATCAGCGACTGCGTCTTAAAGCTCGGCGCCTTCTTCACGATCCAGATGTGACCCCCGAATGCAGACCATGCATTGTCATACGTCGTCTTGAAGTAGATCGTGACGCTGCCCGCGTGCGCGGCGTCGACCGTGTACTGATTGTCCACTCCGTCCGGATACCATGCGTCGATGGCGTCGTCCGTGA